>Ga0247813_10000452_pt1 | contig 38956 bp, 59 predicted proteins | sample UWRJL169409C1_FD_180719 | JGI IMG/M metagenome (GOLD analysis project Ga0247813, IMG submission 180719) | Plant litter microbial communities from Arlington Agricultural Research Station in Wisconsin, United States - UWRJ-L169-409C-1 | ecosystem: Environmental > Terrestrial > Plant litter >... | reverse complement strand
ACAAAGAACCGATTCGAGTTTCAGTGGACTGAACAGGCAGAAATGGAGTTTTCTAATCCAAGTGGAGAAATCTTGGTTGAACTAATCGGTCTCGAGCGTGGCCGTGGGTTTACCTCGCAGGGTACGGCTACTGTCACCTCGCAACTTACCGACACTGGTTGGGACACTTTCTTGTGGGATACAACTCTCTGGGATGATACTTCAACAGCAATCGACACTTTCTCTGAGTCGTCGGTAAAGCGATACTTCCGCCTCGGTCGTGAGTTAAACGCAATCCAGTGGGTCATTACTACCAGTTCAATTGACGCTGGCTATGTACTAAGGACACTTCAGAGTTGGGGGACAAGTACCAACGGCGGAATGCCCAGAATTTGGAGGCTCGATAGGTCCTAGAGTATGTGGAAGTTATGTGGTATATTCAATATATGAGATTTGAATTAAAAAACTACCCACAGGCAAAGATATTAAAACTAAGGCACAGGATGGACAGTAACTATACAGTTTCGCCAACAGGGTGTTGGGTATGGAATTTAAGTCTAAATGTCGGTGGCTACGGAAAAGTTAAATTCGCAGGTCACACCTTAACGGCTCATCGTTTGTACTATCAACTGTATAGAGGCGTAATATCGTCTGAGTTAGTAGTAGACCATTTGTGTAGGAATAGGGCTTGTATCAACCCTGACCATCTGGAGCCTGTTACTCAATGGGTAAACAATGCACGAGGAGTAGGAGTTAGTGCCGAGAACCTTAAAAAGACTCACTGCAAGAATGGGCATGAGTTTACGAAGGAGAATACTATCGTCGGGAAAAACAGGCGAAGCTGTCGAGCGTGTGCAAAAGCAGCAACAAGTCGTAGAGACAAACAAAGGACACTGGAATATCACGCGAGAGGACTTAACTCTAAAGGTAGACCCTTACAGAGAAACATTGATTATAGATTTCAGAATTTGGCGTCTTGACAGGTCATAATTTGTGGTATTATTAAACTAAAAGAACAGGAAAACAAAAACAATGGCAACGAACGTCGGAAGCGTCACAAATCACTTTCCAAGAGCCCAAAATGGTTTTACTACAACGACTGCTGGTTCTGTAGCATCTGGAGCAACTACCGTACAGCTCGCTTCTGTATCTGGGTACACTAACGGTGAGCCTGCCGTATTCGTTATCGACCCAACCGACGCAACGAAGAAACAAACGTTTACAGGCATCATTGATACCTCTGGCGTCCAGGTTACTAGTGTTGTTTGGACAGCTGGAACAAATCAGACTCACGCTCTTGGTGCAACAGTTGTAGACTATGCTACTGCTACCCACATCTCTATGATGAGTAAAGGTATACGCGTCCAACACAAGCTAGACGGTACTCACAGCGCTATCACGGCCGATTCTGTCACTGCTCCGACTGGAACAATAACAGCCCTGACAGTTACAACTCTCACCGTGGGCTCACAAACTCCTTCTGCCGACTGGACAGCTTCTACCGCCCCAAACACAGTCACCTACAACGGGAATCATTCTTACGACCTTGTATTTAACGGCACAGACCTTACAGGGTCTCTTAACCCAGGTACTCGCTTTAGCACTACTCGCACAGTAGCAGCCCCGACACAATGTACATCGCTCAACGGCACGACTCAGTATTTTAACAAGACCTCTCCAGCTGGCATGACATTTACCGACGACTTTGCTGCTGGAGCCTGGGTAAAATTGACCAGCTACGCCAACGGTACAATAATGTCTCGATACAATGGGACTAGTGGCTGGATACTAGACATTATTTCAACAGGACAAATAGTGTTCCGCGGCTATAACGCCAGTAATGCCAACCAAAGTAACGTGACGAGCTATCAGTCTGTTCCTCTCAATAGGTGGGTTCATATTGCTGCTCAGCTTGACATGTCAGCCTTTACGGCAACACCTACTACTAGCTATATCATGCTAGATGGCGTGGATATTCCAGCTCAGGCTCTACGCTCAGGAACTAACCCGACAGCCCTAATCCAAGCAGGGAACTTAGAGGTTGGCTCACAAAACGGGGGCACTGTGCCATTCGCAGGGAAGATTTCTCAGGCTTTTGTGGCTAGCGCCAAAATTACCCAATCAAACGTCCGTACGCTCATCTCTCAAGGTCTCACTGCGTCTCTGATTTCTACACACAGCATTGTTTCGGCCTATTCATTCGATAACTCAATCAATGACCTTAATACGACCAACGCAAATAACCTCACAGCTAATGGGTCTGCCGTAGCAACAAACGCCGACTCGCCATTTGGCCTTCAAGCAAGCGGTTTGGTTAGCTCGACACTCGACTACGGTATTGTTCAGGCAGCTACGTTTGCTACCAATACTACAGTTACGGTCCAGGTACCAGAAGGCAACACAATTCCTACTAGTGGCGGCGTGACTGCGACTAGGTACTCAAGTGCCAAAGCTCCGTATGGCTTCCCATCTAATAAAACTAAGTGGTTAATATCTACAAAGCACCCCGGGGGTGCCACCTCAAGCAATGCAACCTATGGCACCTTCTTGTCTAGTAGCTTCTTGCTGACCGTCCCAATTGGTGGATGGAGAGTTGGCTGGCAGTGTGGAAGTATTTATAACGCCTCTACTACCAACGTTTACTTTGCCGTGTCACCTACTTCTTTGTCAGGACTATCTGCGACTGCTGGTTTTGCAGTTACAAGTCTAGTTTCCCGCATTAAGTCATCGGCCGCAGTAGAAATGGACTTAACATCTTACGTAACCAGCGACTATACCCTGACCGCCCAGGCAGCATTTGTCATGTACACTCTTGGCGCCACTACAGCTGCAGGTACAGATGGGTCAGTAGCACCAAACGAGATATTTGCAGAAAACGCATATTTATAAAGGAGAAAACTATGTTAATCAAAGACGGAACAGTAGCATTTGGCTCAACAGGACTTACAGCAACTATTACTTGTGGTTTCCAACCAGACGAGATTGACTTCTATGTAAGTGGCCTATTCAGCGGTGGTGATACAGAGTGCCACTTCTCTCAAGGTAAGTACCTCGCTGGAGCAACCATCCCTCAGCATGTTGATTCCACATTTAGTAATGGGACAAGCTCAACAAGTATTAGTGATGACACGAAAGTCCTTAACCACTTAGAAGATAACGGCTCAGGTATTGTGTCGGTGATTGTCGGTACTGTTGCCTCTGTAAGTGCTACTGGGTACAAGCTTAACCTTAGCCAGGCTAGCTCGGCGTACAACATTTACTTCGTAGCAAGGAAGTATTAGTGAAGACACCCCAAGAAGAACAGAACAAAAGGCTCATAAGAATCATTCTTATATCTTGGTTTCTGGGTCTCATTGCCGCGATTGCGTTAATATCTTGGGGAACCGTCAAAATTGCTCAGATTGAGAACAGACAAGTTGAGCTTGCTAATCGGCCGACTACTGAGGTAAAGATAATTGAGAAGCAACTCCAACCTATTTACACAACTATTGCAGGCGAGAGAGGCGACAAGGGTGAAAAGGGAGATGCTGGACAAGACTCACTCTCTACTCATACTGAGGTGACAACTGTCATTAAGACAGAGACCGCTATTCCTGGGCCTGCTGGCCCTACTGGTAAGACAGGAAAGGCTGGAGCAAATGGTCGAGACATTGAGATGGCGAGAGACGAGCAGGGTAACTTCTATCAGAGGCCTGTTGGTACGACGGTGTGGTTCCTAGTTCCTATAATTGACCTACAGCCATGAATTATCACTACCTAGCAGAAGCAATCTCTAGTGGTGTTGAGTCAAGCTTCCTAGGTCAAGGTATAGCTGGCGCAGCTGCCTTGATATTCTTGGCTGCTGCAATATACTTGTATAAGACAGGGCGTGACGAGCGTAAAGCGTCACAAGCACGTGAAGACCTGTTGCTCTCTAAGTTAGAGGAACTACAGGACAAGCGCGTACTTGATGCAGAGAGACATCGAGACGAGGTTGCAGGGACACTAAAATCAATAGCGGAACAACAGCAGAAGATATATGACCAGTCAATCATCAGCAACAATAGACAGGGAGCGTAGCATGTTTCCTTTCCGTAAACGGACACAAGACAGTATCGACGATACCGTTATTCTTGCTAAGGAGAAAGAGGTAGAAAAGAAACTTGCTGAGATTAATAAGTCTACTTCTAAAGCTGTTAAACAGGTAGATACTGCCGTACGTAAAGTAAACACCGCTATAAAAAAAGAGGACATTGTGTTTAACTTATACTATGCCACTCACTCGAGAGGAAAACAAAAATGGAATACATAAAAGAACACAAAAAACTATTTTCGATATTCGTTACTGCAGGAATAATTGAAGTCCTCGCTGCTATTTTCTTCGGCCCAATCTTGTCAGGGCTTTTACTCTCTCTTGAGGCTGTGTCTTTATACCTCTATCTGTTCGTCAGACAGAGTGAACAAGTGCTACAACCAAAGGACGGGCTCTCTGAACTGCGTAATATTATCCTTGGCTTTGTCATTGCAGCCATAATACTCTGTATCCCTAGCATTATCTACGGGGCGTTCCGGTTTTACGGCGTAGAACTTGAGTGGCTAAGAGGACTGGCAAATATCACTAGTGGTATGCAAAAGATTGCCGCCCCTATGCTGCTCGTTTTGGTGGTAGAATATAAACGAAAGGACTCATAATCATGGGTAAGTGGATTCAGTTAAACGATGCAAACTGGCGAATACCCTACGTCGGTGGATGGTGTGAAGGGTATGTAGAAGGAGCGTGGGGCCAGGCAACGAAGCCTACGCCTAGCAACCCAACAACTTCAGGGGTGTACCCAACAGCTATTGCTGCCTGGAACGCACAGCCCGTTAAGCACACCGAAGAGCCTCCGAGAGGTATTACAGTACCTGTCTACTTCTCTCTAGGAAATGTTTGGCAAGGACACGTCGCAATCCGACTTGACGATGGCTATACGGCTTCATCGACACAGGCTGGGTATCACGGAACGGGTTACCTCCACCCCAACATGCAGAATATGATTAACCTGTATGGCCAGTATAACGGAGGCTGCACCTACCTAGGCTGGGGTGAGTATGTTGGTCGGGTTAAAGTCGTTGGCTGGGAAGACTACCGTGACGAACGGTATACGGAGACTATTGGCTACGATAAGGTAACTGAAAATGACCCAACACTCGCGCTAGGTGAGACGGCTATTAAGCAACCAGGTATTAACGGCGAACACTGGTGGGTTGATACCATTCGTACAGTTGATGGCGTTGAGCAAAGTCGTGCGCGTACGAGTGAAGGCTCAACCCCTCCAACCGCTGAGATTACCCTTATTGGTACATACGTTGCTCCTGAGCCTATCCCAGAGCCAACTCCAGACCCAGAAGAGCCCGTTCCAGTTCCTCCTGTAGACGCTGGGAACAACCTGGTAAACCGTATTATTCGTCTTATCAAGTGGCTTATTGGCCTTTTTAGGAAGTCATGATAGACCGTAAGATTCAAAACATAATTAACAAAGCCCGTGAGGCTAGAAAGAACAAAATCATGAGTGCATTAACGAAACGAACTTTTTGGGCAGATGCCATCGAACGCAGCATCAAGACTATTGCTCAGGCAATGATTGCACAGCTCGGTGCGGGAGCTATTGGTTTGCTAGATGTGAACTATATCAGCCTACTTTCTGTAAGCGGCTTAGCGGGCCTTATATCGCTTCTGACGAGCATTGCTAGTGCCACAACTGGTGATAGTAACAGTGCAAGTCTTGTTGTTGAAACTAAAGAACTGAAGTAATGGAACTGCTCCACCCTATCTCAGAATTGAACATAGCGAATGCTGACGTATATCGTAAGGTACTAGGAGCGGAAGCTATTATTGTAGCTATACCAGACTCAATAATTTTGTCAGAGAACTAGTAAGAAAAGCTTATTGGTAGTATAATAAAACTACGTTACGAACTTCGTCCTTTAGCCAAAGACAAAAAGAACAACCTCCGCTAAATACGGAGGCTTTTTGTTCCCTGCTTATACAAGCGGCTAGGCGACTTAACGCCTTATCTATACTAGGCGAAAGGATTCTTGCCTACAATGTAGTAATAGACACCTGCAATAAGTCCAAACAGCCATGCGAAGTTTTGCAGTGCTTCTCCGATAACTCCTACTACTGGGAACAGTCCAACAATAAGACCTAAGAACCAGAACCCTATTGCCGTAATGAGGCCTACTAATGCTGCGAGTAAAATTCTTTTAATCATTTCGTAATCCTTGTTTATATATCTATATTAACACAAAAAGACATCAGGTAAGGGTGGGGCAGACCTGATGTCTTTTCATTCCAGGACTTAGAATGAACTTAGTAGCGATATACCGATGGTGTCCTGGAAATATAGTAAGGAGGTTCATTCACCCCTGGAATGTACGAAGCAACCCTCGTCGCTTATGCACTAACAGTACTGCTAACGCTTGATGACTGTCAATAGCTAATGTAGTCGAATGCACCCCTAACCTCTAAGAGATTATTTAAGCGCACAACTTAGGGGCACATACCAGTACACTACTATATATAGTATAGCATATTTAGAACGGATTACTAGGGGTAGACTTAAGAAAGCTTCCAATGTATTCGATGGCTTCTTGGGCCCCTCTCGCAACGACCGCCTCTATGTGTGGTGAGCTGAGTCCATTGAGTGCTTTGTGCCACTCTTTTTGTACCTCGCTGACAACGCCGCCTTTCTGGCGCTTCATTTCAACGCAAAGCATATGCCCTTGTTTGTCTTTAGACTGTCGTGGAGCAACGAGTACTATTAAGTCAGGGAATCCCGCCCTCACACCTTCGGCATGGTTCTTTCGTTTTTGGTTCCATGACTTTGTGTAAGTAGAGTTTGGAATTGCTGTCAGCTTGAGACCGTTCAACTCGCACCACTGTACGACAGTAATTTGTTCAACAGTTTCAAGTGGTGAAGCGTTAGTCATTTAGTTCTCCTTAATTTCCTTTATTATCCCTACGTACTGGGTCTTTAATCCATTTATCGAGTTTGGCTTGGTCTTTTAGGCTAAGGTGTGGACTTGGTATCATGTTAATACCAACTGTGTCTTCTGGGGCGTATTTGACAATAACCTGTGCTTTTCCATTCTGGGTAGACGCTCCAAAAGGTTGCCAGCCCTCTTTAATATGGGAGTTAATCTCTTCGTCTAGGTCGTTAAAGTAATTGCTCGTGAGCGTCTTATACTCTACTATTTGTCTCATGATTCCTCCTTTATAAGCTGCTCGGAAATAACTGGTAAGGTATTTAGCACGGCTTCCTTGCTCTCCGACTTAGTAGACGAAATTACCTTAACGTCTTCGCCTTTCACTAGCAGAACCTTCACTTGATATAGGGCCTTGGCAGGCTTGTAAGAATCCCTCAGTAAGTACTGAACGTTGCTCTTGTGTTTCAGCCCCATTGCCTGGGCTATCTGACTATAAGACATGCCACTCTGTCTTAAGGTGTAAGCCATATTTCTCTCGACTGTTATACTCATAATTCCTCCTGGTCTTCATTAAGTTTATCGAATCCGTATTCAAAGCCATCTTCAAAGCTCATTGCTTTGCTCCTCTTGCACTGCCCATATACCAGTTCGTACAATTAGCGACCGTCCCATTGTTCCGTGTAAGTAGTATCTCCATGGTTGCATTAGTCGTTTTACTCCCTGTATAAAGCTTATTTCGTATAGTTCGTACCTCTGGTCTGTAAGTGTTCTACCATCAAAGCATAGGAAGCTCATGCCGTCTCCTTTAGTTCCTTAGTTAGGTCCTTGATACGTTCTTTGAACTGGTTACTAGCTCCCCAGGCACCTTCGTTCTTGCCCCAACTATCAGTAGTTGGGAGCCAGCTCGCCAGTTCGTCCAAGCGGGCTTTTATAGTCTCTTGCTTTACTTGTTGGAGGATAAACCTTATTAGACTTGTCTCGGTAGAAAGCCTTGACGTTACCCTATCTAGGTCAGTGGCATATTCCCCTCCCCTCAACTGTTTTAGCAGAAACTCTAGCTCCCTTACGTCTGGCTTCGAGAAAGACGACCACATAGCTGAGTTGCGGCTATTAAACGCCTTTTGGATTATTGATTCTTCTGTGTCTATTATGTGAGTCATGTCTTACTCCTTAAAGCTTCTTGACTTGCCGTAACCCATGTCATCGTATATCCGCAGTGCTTCGGCCATCCAGTAGATAGATTAACGCCAATGTTCCCAATTGGTTGTTCGAGATGACATACCGTACACTCTAAGTGTCCACCTAAATCTTCTAAATCGTTGGCGATATTATCGATTATTAGTCCCATTATTTCTTCCCTTCTTCTGATAAACCTAGGCTGGTTAAGATTATGTTTCTCATTTCGTTTCTCCCCTCCCATTCTCCTCTAAAGAAGGGGTTTTCTTGCTGACCAATAGCCTCTCTTACTGATGCTTTTGATACAAAGTACTTATCAACTAACTCCATAACAGAGTCTACGGGCAGTGCCAGGTTCATTAACTCTTCTATAAATGTTTCTCGGTCGGTCACGACTGTTCCTCCAACTCTTTAATACGAGCTTCAACTTGTCCGTAGCTTAACTCAGGCATAGGGACGATAGATAGGAGTGTTTTTAGTTCATCGTCAATGGCGACTCGTATTTCTGTATCTATTACTGCTTGAATAGCTGGTAGCTGCATCTCAAATATCTGCCAGTCTTCGAGCATCTTCCCAGCCACGTTGTCATCGTACCAGCAAGAGTGGGGCTCCAGAGTGCACTGCCCAAAAATGTGTATTAGTTGCTCTTCTAGTTCAGTAGTAGGTTTTGCTGGTGCTGGATATGTGTCATAAGCGAACCAATCAACCTCTCCATTAGGAAGTTTTGCTAAAGTCATGATTTCTCCTTTATGTGCACAGGGCAGTTATCTTCACATCCACAGATGAATATATCGCTAAGGTTTCTATCATCGTAGTGGTCACCAAAGATGTATCCAGGGCAAGTGCAGCCTTGTTTGTCCTCTGTGTTGTAGAGAGCCTTAATAGCATTTCTCGCTTGTGAACGAAGATTATTCTTATAGACTTGACGCTTATCTATATTCGAGTTTTCGTCTTCATTCTTGAAGTCATCGCTTAAAGCACAATCCATAGCACCGTTCCAAAAGTCATTTAATATTTCATCAATAGCTTTTGATTTTAGGTCTTCTACTTGGTCTAGGTTACTCATCCTAATATCCCCATCCACTTAGAGAACTTATCTCGGGTCTTTTCTTTAAGGAAGGTGCTCCAAGTTACTTTCCCGTCCTTTACGATGGGAACAGTATACGAATTGATAGTCAAGGTGTTATCTTTAAGAGTCACGTCCTTTGGCGAGCGTCCTCTTCGCAGTTGGTGTAGGTTACTTTCTGTAGGCATCATTCACCCTCCGCGATTATTTCAATTAGTTCATCAATAACATTGTTCCTGGTCGCAGCTTTTATAGCATCATAACTACCAAAGACAGGCTTAGGAACCTCTACTTTCAAACCATTCAGATAGCCAATAATCAGATGAGCTATATCCCACGACGCATCTTCTTGAATCTCGGATAAAGTCCATTCGATGTCGCCCTCCTCACCTGCGTAAACAATGAGGCTGTCTAGAACGTCTTTAAGACTTTGTGCTTTCTTAGCCATTGTCTTCCTCCTTAAATGTCTTACTCTCTACCTCTGTTAAGCCTAGATAATTGTAGTTCAACAGTGAGAGAAACGTTTTTAATACTGCAATATCGCCACTAAACGCATACTCGCCGTCAATCTTTACGCTGAAACTATCGCTTGTTGTTTGGTACTCGTACTTCATTGTATGACCAGGACAGCCGCTCATCTGGCAATCGTCATTGTGCCTGAAGTTCTTTTCCTCGTAATAGGTACTCATGGCTTACTTTCTTTATGTGATAAGGTCATTACTTAGTCCCTGGCTTAGTTTCAATAAACGGGAGTACAATACCCTCACCTACGTATTCTTTCATCGCTTCTCCCCCTTTATAATTGATGTGACTTCATCTAGAGCTTGGTTGTAGTTTTCACGCGCTGTAAAGTCCCAGTTCACGCCGAAGTCAGGATGCTTTTCTCCGCGTTTCTCTGGAAGGCTAGATACTATAGCTTCGAGGATAGCATCGACAGTCTCTTCGTAGTTCACTGCCTTAAAAGAGGTTACGTGCTCGTATAGCGTCTCTTCGATGGTCTGTCTAAGTGATATTGGAGCCATTGAATAACTAAGCTCTCTAGCTTCTTTTACAGCAGGACGAAGCTCTGGGTTATCATCAAGTATTTTCTTCATACGTTGGTTACCGTTTAGGTAGGTCATGATTTGCCCCCATATACCTTACGTATCTCACGAAGGTTTTTATCGTACTCGTAGTACAACTTTTTACGTGATAGCTTACTCATAAGGGATAAACTTTGCTTTCAGACGTGTTGCTTCGTCTAATGCGTCAGTCATAGCGTGAGATTTAAGTACATAGTGTTTGCTCATAGTGATGCTATCGCCTGCTTCCGTGTTAAAACGCCAGCCCATGTTGTCTTTATAAAGAACGACCTTCTTATTGACTGGTCCGCGTCGGCTTTTGAGACCACCCAAGCGTCCTGCGCGACGTGCGAGGTCTTTGTCTTTAAACCCGCCAGTTGTGTTCCTTGAACCTCCAATCTGACCAATGCGTTTGTAGAAGTTTGGGTCGTTTGCTAAGTTCTTTGCTGCCGCTTTGCGTCCACCGATTTTATTTCCACTCACGTTGTTCTCCGTTCATATAGTTAATTGCTTCATCTTTAGTGTTGAACCTTTTGAAAAAGACCTTTCGTCCCTGACATACTATTTCTCCTTCTTTCCCCACCTAGACTGGAGGGCTTTTTTACTTAGTGCTTTTTTTTCATCATCTGATAGGTTCTGGATACGTCCTGTTGGCTTAGTCTTCCGCTTCTTGCGAAGCTCTTTGTAGTAATCTTCGCCATATTTCAATCGTAAATCTGTCATAGTTACTCTTAGAAAGGAATTTCTGACAAGTCAATAGGCTCGCCGCTTTCGAGTATTTGGTCTACTTCTTCTGCTGTTGGCGTATAGTCGCGATTACTGCCGCTTCCAGCCTCTGGCTTTTGAGATTGTGCGTCTACGAACTTCTTAGCCTCTTTATCGAGACCTAGCTCTGCAATAGCGTTCATTAGTTTCTCAAACAGCTCATCCATGTGCTTATAGGTTGTACGTACTGCCTCTAGTACCTGTGCATTTGTTGGTTGCCCCATGTCTGGAACATTAGCTAGTGGTGCAGCTGGGTAGACAGTACTTCCTGCTGCCTTCACTTTACCTGACCAGGTGTGATACTGTTCACTCTGTTCCAAGTCGTACACAGTGTCTCCTTCTTTGACTGGACCAAAGACGTTGAGTTTGGTACCGTTCTCCAAGATGACAGTGAACATCGCCCAAGGGCCTTTTTTGCCCTGACCTTTAATCTCTGTACCGTCTTTTTTAGTTGCTGGCCCGACTACTTCGTTTACTCGGCTAAAGTTATCCATCTATTTTGTTCCTTTCTTAGTGTACTTACGCATTGGTTTACCAGTTCTTGGGCTGATACGCTCTACTTTTACCCTATTAGGGGCTATAAATGCTGCTAGCTTGAACAGTGCTGAACCTAGTTTACTTCTTAGTTTTCTTAACATTTTTCTTCTCCTCGTATATTTTATCAATTTCATCCATCAGTTTGTCTGACGCGTCAGCTGCTTTATTGGTGCCGATGGTCAGGCTCTTATGTCTTGTACTGGCGTCTATCGCTATTAGGTAGTCGATGAGTAGTGGTCGAACTTTATATTTTGTTTCTTCATCCATTACTTATCTCCTTTAATATATTCGTCTATGATTATTGTACTAATCTCTGCGCCCCGAAGTTTATATACGTTGTCTACGAACTTTGTCTTAATTCGTTCTCGTCTTAGGTGAGGTGACAATAGTTCGTAGACGTCATCAGGCATCTCCATAACAAAGTTTATCTTTGGGTGTGACCATACTATCTTTTTCACTAGACAGCTCCCTTTATTAAATCTATTCCGCAACAGGTTGAGTTTACAAGTTTCTTCGTACTGTTTACTATCTGTGTCTTCTCGTCTCCGTAGCCGCAGTAGCCTACTTTCCACCCTTCACAAGAACAAGGTGGCACTTCGTTACGTTTCAGGTAGCCATTGAGTGTCTCAATGCGTCCTAGGATGTTCTGTTCTAGTTCAGGGTTGAGCACAACAAAGTGTTCTGTCATACTGCCGTTGTCCTTTACTACCACTAGGAAGCGCCCACGAGACACCTTAAGGCCTTTTCGCTTCAACATCAGCATATATGTGCCTAGCTGTATCTCGTACTCAGGGTGAGCTTGTAAGAAGGTCTTGCGTTCTCTCACTCGGTACTTACTTGCGAGAATGCTCTCTGTCTTAGTATCAATAACTTCCCACTCACCAGTCTCAGCATCTTTCAACATGAAATCGAGTGTCCCTGATACGTTTAACTCTTCATCTTTGATTGGCTGTTGGTCTTGAAACTCAATCCCTGACGACTCGAGAGCTTTGGTGACTAGCTCCTCGAATATGAACCCCATCTGGAAGTTCAACAGTGCTCCAGGTGAAGGTGGCGTCGTCTGTGGGATGTGCTTGATAGCATAGAAGTGAGCCCTCATGCATCCGCCTAACTGTGAGGGACTGATGTGGTCAATAACCTTAGGTGGAAGTGCCTTCAGGTGGTCATATACTACGCTCTGCAGTTTTGTGTCTACTAGACTCATTTTGTTTCCTTCTCTAGAGTTTCCTTTAATGCTTTTATATCCCAATGACCTTTTGGTGCATTATCAATATCTTCTTTTGTAACAGCTAAGTTGCCTCGAATTGGTATAATAGTTGTGTCTGCTCCAATCCATTCTTGACCTGTTTCTTCACCCATAGCAAACTTGTGCCACATATCTTGGTTCAAAGGTGTTGTTGATGTAGTTGGCTTGCTCATACCTTCTCCTCTATATAAACCATTATTTAATACCTACCTTCTTATCTGCGAGTTTAACGTCTTTCAAGGCATATACAGCTCGCTGAGCCATTTCTTGAAAGTACTTGCGATTTTCTCTAAGGGTAATTGCATCAAAGCTTGGACGACATATAGCGACTAACTCATAGCTACCGAATAGAGATGTCTTACGTCGTATTTCATAGCTATCTTTATATGGAAATATTTTGTATTTGACCATTACCACTTCCCTTCTGTATATACGTTAGTAGTCATTATAGCTCCGTTTGAGTGACCATGTAGCCAAACAGCCATGTTAGTAATCCAGCACCTATAGCTGCGACAATCATCCATGCGAGGTTAAGTACTGCCGCTGCAATGAGTAACCCAATAGTAGCCATGCCACCGATAACTGCTAAAAATATGAATACTATAGCCATTTTAATTATTCTCCGACGGATAGATAGCCCATCGTAGCCCATCTTGGGTGCCTAATGGGTAAAGACTCTCAATTTGTTCTACGTTAATTTTCATATCTGTAACCCGCGCTTCTTAACTTCAGCTAGGACTTCTAGATTAGAGGCTTTCTCAAGCTCTGTCTCGTGATAAGCCTTTTCTAGTGCATCTTCAGCTAATTGTTCTTCTAGGGCTGTCATCATGCGGTCTGCTGATGTCTCAGGGAAGTCTACTTCACCTGGCCATAGAGATGGGTCTACGTGCCCTTCGGTTGCATCTACGTCTTGATGTGTTGTGCTCATAGTGTTATCTCCTTTTAGGTGTGTGCGCCTTAATTGATACTCTTATTGTATGTTACTGGCATCAATATGTCAATGCTTAAATTAGTAGTTCTTTGACAGGGACAAGAACACCTTTACTAGTGTTATTGTCTCCGCCTAGTACCGACTTGCCTAAGTGCTTTCGTGCTATCTCTTTTAGCTTTTCAGAGGTGATAAGAACGATTTGATGATTGGATAAAACAAAACACCAGTAATCTGCTTGAGATTTAGCGATACCAGATGGTTTGCCTCGAGACTCGTACTCAACAAAGACGTTACCCGTACGCTGTGCAATGAAGTCGGTCTTAACTTCTACCTTCTTGTTCTCAAGGATATTACCGAGAGCCTTCTCTCCTATCTGGCCAATCTCAAGGTCGTGACTGAAGTCATTGTTGTATAGCATCTGAATCCCTTATACCCTACTTACGTTACTCTGCTCTTAGCCAGCCTTCCCATAGCTGCTGTGAGGACATATTCTTGCGTCCTACTCGTCTTAGTCTGTATAGGTATAAGTCCCATAAAGCAAGTTCTAGGTCCATAATCTCTCCTTAATTATTCTGTATTGTAGGTAAATAGTTAGGTGTTAGGTACTCTAAAATACTGTTTCTCTGCCGCTTTTCTTGATTCTATGGCCTCTTCTTTTGTTTTGAAGCTACCGAGCTGTATCTTATTTTTATATACGGCGATGTGTGACTTCCAGTAACCGTTCGATGCGTCATAGGAAACTCCCGTAATGCCTGACGTATTGTTTTTGAATTTCCTTCTATTTCTCCCTTGGGTTGTACGGTCAGCCCACCTGCAATTACCAGGCTCATAGTTCCCGTCATTGTCGATTCTGTCCAGGCTAAATCCTTCTGGTCGCTTGCCCATATCTTCAAAAAAATTGGCAAAACTATTCCTCCACCTATCACAAACGACAATGCCTCTACCAGAATAGTATTCTGACTGGTTATAGTTAGAGTTATAACAGCGTGTCTTCATATGACTCCACGCGCTATACTCTATTGGATTCTCGGATACTAGGGTCACTCCATACTCCTCTCAATCTTCTATAATGTCCACAATGCCGAAAACGAGGCAGGGATTTGACAGCAGCCGTAGCCAAACCTGTTTCATTCACCCTGCATGCCATAGTGCTATCAGTGACTCGTAAAGAGAGAGAAATTACACTATTAGCTCGCGCTAACTAGCGTCTACCTATTCCGCCACTCATTCCCAGCAGCATGAACACTATATGTTTAAAGGTACTCGGTTACAGACACTAGGGGGAGGGAAAGCACTGGCTTTCATTCAGGAACTTGTCCTCGTAGGAATCGCACCTACCTTACCTCGAACCATTTTGCGCGCGCTACTCCGAGGTCGCTCCCTCTGGTATCTATAACCTGTTTAATCTTGGAAGTGCTTCATGTATCAACTCCGCATCGCGACATCCTCCCGTCCGACCGTTGAGACAAACCTTATCATGATTTGGTTTGTATGACTCCCGCACCGTAAACTGCGGGCCTAACCTCATGTTTCTTATCCTGTTAAGGGATTACGTCCCTATACTTTCAGAAACAAGTCTAGGTTGAGAAGCCTATTGAAAGAACTTCTCAATCCGTAACTTATCTCTGTGACTGTTTAACTTGTAGCTTCCGTACGCGGTTCTTGCTGTACCACCAGTACCCAGTTCGCCGAACGTGGTGTTTAGTGCAATCTTTATGCCTTCGTACTGCCCAACCTTGAGATTCCATAACCTCATAAGTGGAAACTCTGCATACCCATCGTCGCCGCGATGGTCTTCTTCGACCTCATAGCGGTACGTGTTGGCGATACGCATATGTAGAGGCTTGCCGTACATGCCCTCTGTCATATTAGCAAAGTCCTCGGCGTTTCTGGGTTTACGCACTAGCATTCTGCGACCATAGCCTCTCTTGTGGGCGACATACTGCTTAAACATCTTGTCAAAGTTTTCCTCTGTGAATATTGGATAACCCTTTACCACCAGTGATTCCTTTCCCAGAAAACCTTTGCTTCTGACCATGTGTTATATCTACGCTCCATGTAACCAGTAAACCAGTTGTCTTGGCAAGCATAATCGCTTAGCGAACAACCCATCTTGCTACAAGGTAAAGCTTGACCCAATCCACACGCCCCTGATTCGGGATTAATTGCGTCTGTTCGATTGGTGCTTTCCTTGAAGTAGATGAACGCCTTTGCTTCGTCCTCGCTGGTACGCTTCAAAGGCTCTGTAACGCTTACTTCTTCTTGTTCAGGTACAGTTACCGTCTTTGCTTCTAAAGTAGGTGACGGTGGCTCTACTCTTGTGTTTTTACTGAGCTAAGGTCACGAACTGTTGAGCTTACTTCCTGACGGATAGTAGAGTCAAAGTCACTTCGTACGAACCAGCCACCTACGAACGCACCAACTAGGGCGACGAACATAGTGATACCGATAAGCATCGTCTTAACTTTGATAGTACGCGCTTGCTTCTCTGACTTAATGAAATCTTGTTTCTTACCCATAATATTTACCCACCTTTCGGGATAAGCCTGTATAGGCTTTGACCCACTCTTTCTATTATTTGTTTACTAGTATGGCCCGCATTCACCAGGACGGTGAGAGCAGCGGTAGCCCATGTGCTCTTTGTGACAGCCAAATAAGGCTATCTTAATCTTCTTGAACATATGCTTGCCTACTTTCTTGTTCGACAATCTGGCCTTCTTGGCGCATATCGTCGTCGAATAGCTCTTGTTCTTCTTGTGTGAACATCTATATTCCTATCTGTTAAGGTAATATACTTTGATTAACAAGGACAGTAGGTGCACTATGCGTTTTGTTTGAGGTGTCGCGCCTCGATGTGTCTTGCTGTCCTATCTGTTAATCTGTGTCAAGGAAGTTGTGTGCGCTTCTTTGATGTTCTTATAATAGCATACCAGTAACGTAGAGTCAATACTTTTAGCGTAAGTTAGATGAGATTATGTATACTAACCTGTATGGAACAGATTAAACCAGTCTTACAGTGTGTTACTCATGGTCTGAAGCGACACTGTGTATGGGTAGTGAAGGTGCCAGAGAACGCCTCTCATGAGGTTAGGGAGCAGATACGTAAAGAGTTAGAGGAGTTGAGTAAGGTCAAGGCACAGAGTAAAGGTAATAAGAACATAAATTTGTCATTATTCTAGAGTTGTAACCACTAGCTCCAAGATGTATTATAAGACTAACTGAAACATCTTCTTATTCCAAAGTTGATGGAGTAGGGGGTAATCTATAAGGGTAAAGAAAAACCGCATTGCTGCGGTCGTTCTAAACATCTTCTTATTCCTATGTATTAGTTTAATATATCAGGTGAATGATTGCAAATAGTTTTTTCATAAAGTAGATGACAAGCCGTAACCCCTCCTCGTAAAGAGATGAAGAATGAAGCCAAGGTAGTCACGGAAAGATGATGATAACGTTAAACCCAGGCTCTGCTTAATCGCCACCTAAACGGCAACCTGGTCTATGCGATGTTATTATCTCCCGCGTATCTAATGATTATTGTAAGGGAACGATAGTTAGTTATTAGAAAGAGATGATTAAACGATTAATACTGCTGATTCACTAATAGCTAGGGAAAGGTGGCTCTATTGGCAGTTGATTAAAATGGTGAACATGAGTTAGTATTAACAGTATAATGACATTAAAAGTAAATTCACAACGTATTCTAGATGTCTATATTAAACAAAAGACTAAGAATGCAAGGAAAGCCTACATGGAAGTACATCCAACAGCGTCAATAGCTACAGCAAGCAGTAGAATGACCGATTTACTCAAGAAACCTGAGGCGCAGGTCTACTTACAGGAACACGTTACTAAGGCTACTCAGCGCATTGTAGGCCTAGTAGACAGTGAGAAGGAGGAGATAGCACTCAGGGCCTCTCAAGACATCATAGACAGGAATATGGGCAAGGCAGTACAGACAGTCATCCAATCTAAGAATGGGGTGACGCTTAACATTGACCTCAGTGGTAGCACAGTGAACGTACAGCCTGCTAAGCTGAGCTAACAGAGGTAGAGAGCGTCGTCCAACATACATTTTACGACATTAAGATATGTGCTATGATAGTGGTGTACATCGCAGACTGACAGTGTTAAGCCGGTAGTACACTAAGAAGACAGCAGGGACAGACCGCACGACAATCTAATCATGTTATCGCACAGCAGCCTGTGCTTTTTCTCGTTGATGAGTATAAAAATAAACCAGTGATTATTCCTTCAGCCAGAACCATACCCCCCATACCTCTTGTCTTCCAAGCTACATGGCACTAAGAGGGTATATACACGAAGTGGGTAGAGTATCTACACGGGTGTAATATCTAAGTAGGAGGTTAAAGGTTCCTTGCTGGCTGAGATAGTATTGACCTTGACAAACATTAGCAGTACACGTATTCTCTAGATAATAAACAGAGAAAAATAAAAAGTGTTTTATTATCTTAAATAGGAAACTTATACTTTAATGGGGTTAGTGAGTAAAATAAACACACAAGTCTCTCTTTACAGGGGAGCATCACTCTTACATGACAAAGTTGCCTCTACTATGGGGCCGAAAGGGCGAGATGTTCTTATTAGGAATAAATACGGACAGGTGAACGTCACACACGACGGGATTAGCGTCGCCAAGGCTGCCTGGCACGAAAACAAGGCAGTGCAAAATGGTATTGAGTTACTGAGAGATGGTGGGAAAGGGATGAACGGTGATGAGGATGGAAGCACAACTGTTGTCGTACTCGCACACTCACTTATTAAAAGGCTGAGATTCAAGAGTCTCTTTACGAACCCTATGGCTCTTAGAACTGAGTTAGATGCTCTCGTGCCTAAGATACTCGACGTTATTGACGTACATACAACGAAGATTGCACACACCAAGGAAGCTGTGTACGATGTGACACGAACAAGTGCTAAAGACGATGACATTGCGAGAGTGGTCACTGAAATGGTCGTAGGGACAGGCTATAAGGGGGCGATTACGGTAGAGACACAGATTGGGGTGGAAACATCAGCTGAATTAGTAGATGGCTACCTGTTTTATGGAGGATTCACCTCTAAGCTCTTCATTACTGATGCCAAAGACAAAGCTGGGGTACTCAGGGACCCGCTTATCCTCCTCGTTAATGGGCGAGTTGAGAACTTGAAGCAGTACGCTCAGTTCATTAATGAGTGTGTTGAGGCGGACCACAATAATATCCTCATTATAGGTGATGATATAGACCAGGAAATCCTCAATACGCTTCTTCTCACTAAGGCCAAGTCACCTGTAAATGCAACCTTTGTGAAGAATCCACTTGGATTTGACTACTTAAAGGACTTAGAGGCAGTAACAGGCGCCCAGATATATAACCCCCGTACTTCAAATGATGCACCGAATCTCGACAACGTTGGTCAGGCAGAGAAAGCCATTGTAAAAGAGTCTGAGACGCTCATTATAGGTGGAAATGACACGACGCAATATTGTGCGACGTTAGACGAAAAGACAGAAGCTGAGAGAATCTCCCTTCTTACAGGAAAAATAGGCCATATTATTGTTGGTGGGGTGAACGAAACTCAGGTCAAAGAGCGCAAAGACAGAGTAGATGACGCGATTGGTGCGGCACGAGCGGCTTTGAAGGGTGGTGTTGTACCTGGTGCGGGGACAATGCTTGCAAGTATACCGACTGGCAACAGAGCAGTTGATAAAGCTTTAAAAGCTCCATACTTCCAGCTACTGAGAAATGCTGGCATTAAAAAATACCGTTTTGACCATCATCTAGGCCACGGTATTAACGTGATGACAGGACGGGAAGTCTTCTTACAGGACGAAGGTATTATGGATGCGGCGATTATTACCAAGGATGTCGTGATTAATGCCTTCGCGGTAGCAGGTACGTTCCTGACTGTCGGTGACTCAATTAATGAGAAGGAGATGACCCAACAACAGATTGATGCGTTACTTAAAATGTAAAGGAGGAAACGTGAGGAAAATAAAGCTAATAACAGCAAATACTAACACAGAAAAGTCTTGGGAAGAAGACCTGGTAAGACAAGTAGAAGATTTTATTAACAGTGATGAAATAGATGTTATCTTTGGAATTACATTTGTCACACTTAGTTCCGCATTTATTGATTACGCAGACAACAAATAAAGGAGACAACAAATGCCAAATCAAAAACGACCACGAACAGAAAAACAATTAGCGAACGACGCACGATTAAAAGCAGCCGCAGCAGCACGCCGAGCTGTTAAGGAAGATGGAACGACAGTGGGCACGGAACCGCTGAGCCCAGAACAGATTGATGATGTGGCAAAAGGCGACACACCTACCCCCGTCGATACCCGACCAGTTGAGACCTCAACAGAGCGCTTCTATAGTCAAGGCGACTATGAAGCGCTCGCTAAACAAGTGCAAGAACTAAAGGCTATGTTCTCAGCTCAAGGGCCAAGTCACCAACAGAACACCCCTACTCAGAGTGTTTCACAGGTATCAGGTGGTCGTATCGTAGGAGTGACCGATAAGTATATCGTAGACCCAGCCTACTACCCTGACTTTACTAAAAGGTTGTCTGAAGAAGAGCGACTCGCCCGATTCGCCTTCCCGATTAACTATGAGCTGACCTACGAATTTAACACAAGTCAGTACGAGACCAAAGAAGGTCTGAACATGAAAGAACCAATGTTTAAGCTAGAGCTACTCCGTAAGCAGACAGACCCTCAGGGCAACGCAACTGCTGGACGCTACCTTATTAGTAGTGCGACTTTCTTTGAAGACCCACAGTCTGCGCTCGTTGTCGCCCGTCAGAATGGCCTAGAGGTGGATGAAAACAACTACCGACACTTCCTTGATGAGATGCGCTACATTCAGATGCGAGACTGGTTGTTTGAGAACTTTTACCCACCTGAAACTTTTGAAAAGAAGAGCAACAGGCGAGAAGAGGTCATTGGCGGGAAACTTGTGACTTACTTTGAAGTATCAAGCCAAAACTCAGAACGCATGCCATTCGACCAAATGGACCGCAAGTTCTAAGATGGCTGGCTACGCCGCCTCGAAAGTTCAGGCCGCCGCACATAAAGCTTTCATGAGTGATGGCTTTAAACGTGGTGTCCTGTTCTGGGGGCGGCAAGTTGGTAAAACGTACTTCTCTGTAAACCATGCCTGGATTAGCGCCATTAAAGACCAGGGGCGCTACTTCATTGTCTTCAAAACGTATAAGCAAGCTCACGATGTAGTCTGGCGTCAGTATGTGCCGCTAATTCCTAAAGAAATTATTCACAAAACTAACGAGAATGACCTCATTATTGAGTTTGAGTACATTGAAAATACTCCACTAACCTTACCTGATGGCACGACTGTCGTTCTCAACCACGATAAGACTCAACCGAGAAGCAGCCTACAATTCTTAGGAAGTGACCAAGCAGACTCGCATCGTGGTTTTAAAGCCCACGGCATGATATTCGATGAGTACGCCGACCAGAGCCCCGATAACTGGACGGCCGTGTATGAGCCTATGTTCAACACGACTAACGGATGGGCCATCTTCATGGGTACGCCGAGAGGATACAATCACTTTTACGAACTGCATAACTACGCACAAGAAGACGACGACTGGTACTTTCAGAAGGCAACGTGGCGGGATAACCCTGGCATCAGTAGCGAAGCTATCGTGCGCTCACGTAAAGATGCCGAGAAACGTGGGACACTTTCAACCTGGATGCAGGAGTACGAACTAGAGTTTAGGTCAATTCAAGGTGCAGTCTATCCAGACTTTAGTCGGGATATTCACGTGAAAAAGCCGAGCGACTTAATGGAACTTGTGAAGGGTGAACTTACGTACTACGGTGCAATTGACTTCGGTTGGCATACTACCGCCTTCCTCCTATGGGGAGTAGACAAAGACCAGACCTGGTTCTTAGTTGATGAGGTATACGGGAAGGAAGAAACGCTTGATGCACTTATTCCTCGTATTAAGAACGTTTTAGGTGATAAGCGGCTTGTTCTTCTTATTGCTGACTCCGCTAACAGGGACGCAATCGAAGTGATGGGAAGAGACTTCCCTGTCGTAGGTGTAAACAAGTCAAACGATGACCGAGGCTACTCAACAGGGATTGGCCTTATTACTGAGAAACTCAAACCGAGAATCCAGCTTGTCGGTGAACCAAAGCCAACAATGTACATCGGTAGCAACTGCAAAAACTTTGCTTTCGAGATGGAGAGCTATAAATATCCAGAAGAAAAAGAGAACCGTAACCCTAGTGAAATCCCTGTAAAGTTTAACGACCACGGCCCAGATGCTGCACGATACTTGTTCTTGCACTTAAAGTTTGGGGTCCAGAACAACGATGATAAACTAGAGTTTGAAATGGACAAGATGACCAACGGCTATGGGATTTTGTAGAGTACTATAGTAATATCAAGTTATAGGATAAAAAATGGCTGAAAACAAAAACAAAGAGTATACATCTGCATCAGTAAAGTTCCAAAAAGACTACGAGTCTGACTGGGATGTTCATCAACAATACATAATTAACTTTGACCCCTATGAAGCGATGCTTATTGGCGAGGTCTACGACACCGTCTCTATGCGTGTTGATAAGTCAAAGATTACTGACTCGTACGCTTCAACCTTGGCTCGGGACCGTGCTGACCGAGTTATTGCGAAACTTCCTGAAGGAGAGACAGTGTCAGTAGGTATTGCCGATACAGGCAAGTCTTTATTTATGGACATCTTACGCCAGAAGTGGATTCAGCCAAACGCCAACGCACAACGTCCTTACATGGAGAAGCTCAATCTATGGCAGTACTACAGCTCTGTATATGGTTACATGCCGATGTTCTACGACTGGACAACGAGTAATACAGGATACGTTGGACCTGATTGTTGGCTCTTTAACCCTCGTAACCTTGTTCCACAACAGGGAAGGGTATCCATTGAAGATATGGATTACGTTACAGCCCTCGTGTGGATGAGCAAAAAAGCGATTCAGAACATTATTGACGACGAAAAAGAAGACGATGGCTGGAACCGCGCTGCACTACGTGAAATCATTGAGATGAACGTTGATGACATTACTGAGACTGACCAATATAACGACAGCTACGTAACTCGTAAGCGTGAACCTTCTGGCACGAAAAAAGGCATCTGCTTTGCTACTCGCTATGAATCAGGGCCAAAAGGTCGCTGGATTACGTTCACCCCAGACCACGGTTGTGTTGAAGTCCGTAACGTGAAGAACCCGCACAAGAATGGGCGTATTCCATTTGTTATTAAGTACTCTCAGCCACTGTTTGACAGCTTCTACGGTCTTGGTGATTTCCAACGAGCTAAGCCACTGCAATTCGCACGAGATGGCTTGACGAACTTCTACTTTGCTTCACTTAAAAGGAACCTTGCACCTGGTATTATCGTGAATACCAACGGTGTTGTGAAGCACACTCTGGACGTAACGAAAGCAAACCCAGTACTTATGGAGACAATCCCTAACAGTATTCGGCCTATGCCTACGAACACTGCTGGTCTTTCTACCTACCAGGCTGCTCAGAGCGCTCTCACAGGGTCTCTGCAAACACTCTATGGCACAGGTAATGCAAGCGCTCCAGGCTCAGAAACACTGAACCCTCAACAGGGAAAGACACCAGCAGCTATCGAAATGTTTAGCGCGACCGAAGCCACCCGTGACGGAGCAGAACGGCGCCACCTTGAAACTGCTATTGAGCAGCTTACAGATGGCTGGTTTAGCTTGGTTGTAAATATCGGCACAGAAAATATCCCAGTAGACCTGTTTGCTGAGGACGTTAAAGAGGTTATGCGACAACACCCTGACCTGATGGACATCTTCAAAAAGAAGGGCAAGATGAAGCTAAATGAGGATGGTACTGCAGCATCTCTTACTATTGACCCAAAGAAGCTCAAGGGGGTAGAATACCGATTTAATATTAGTCGCAACTCTACAGCGCAAATTAACAAGGCAAAGCAACTACAAGAGCTAGAACGCTTTGTCGATAACATGGGCAAGTTCCAAAACATCTTCAAAGATGACCCGAACATTAACATCCACCCCGAGAAGATTGCTGAGGCTTTTGCAAGTCTGGCTGATATTCCAGGCGCGAGCGACTTTGTATCTGTTAAAGAAGGCCCTACGAAACAAGAGCAGATGGCTCAGCAACAAGTTCAACAGATGCAGCAGGAGATTGAACGTCTTTCTAAGGAAAACGAGGATAACACCAAAAAACTACTTATGGGCATGTACGAAGACGACGGGACGCCACAAGATATTAAGCGTCAGATTGAGCGGATGTTTGGCTTAGCACCTAGCACCTTTGCTCCGATACAAGAAACAGGGAACAAGATTCAAAGCGCGATTGATGAAATTAAGGCACTGTAAGGGGGAACATGGAACCAAATAACATCTTATTAGGAGACGTCAGCAATAGCACAGACCTACCTGTGGCAGAACCATTAGAAGACGACTTAAAAGAAGTACGTCAGATGGCAGCACATACTAACACTGCAGAGTATCAACGCTTACAGGAGTGGGCAACATCTAAGATTGAGTATTATCAACGTTTCTTACCTGGGGGCCTAGAGGTAGATATTGACAAAACACCAACTGTTGAGGACTGGCGTGTAGCAAATCGCGTCATTAATGACCTTAAAGAGTTTATGGGCGCATACGACCAGGCGAAAGCCGTTGCAGATGACGCAGCGAAAGAAGAAAAAAATGGGGAGTAGTACTTATCATCACGCCGATGAGGACTTTCTCCGTAAGCTTGGCGCCCCTGCCCCCCAAGTAGAAACTCACGGAACAGAAACTGACATCGAGAACAACCTAAGGCAAGTTCTGCCTTTTAAATGGCAGCTATCTGGCAACCAGTTGATTGGTGAGACACATGAAGGGCACCGTCTTGTGCAGTCTATTCCAACAGATAGAGTGCTTGTTGGTACCGATACTGAAGGTATGCCGATATTCAAGAAGATAAAACTCTAATTGACATACAAACACAAGCTGTTCTATTATGAACACATACTGGCCTGCCGCAGTTATACGAGGCATGAACAAACACACAAATGGCCGACCGCATACAATCGAGGTCTGAGAAAGAGGACAATATGGATGAAGACGTAACTAAGCTTACCGACGAGGAACTTGACGAAGCAATCAACGGAGACTTAGAACAAGAAGTCGAACACCCTGAGTCAGAGGAACAAGAACCTCAACCAGAAGAGGAAGAAAAGCAGCAACCTGAACCAGAAGCCGAGCAGCCTGAAGAGGAAGCTAAGAGCGAAGAGGAACAGCCACAACCATCGCGTCGTGAACAACTGCGAATCCAGAACCTTCTGCAGAAATATGGTAACCCTGAAGAGCGTAGCTATCAGCCACAGCCTCAACAGCAACAACCTATTCAACAACTTGACTACAATCAAGAGTTAGAGGCAGACGAAGAAGTTATTAACCGTCTACAGCAAGACCGCCAAGGCTATGGCGAACAACGCTTCCAAGAGGGAGCACAAATCGCTAAGCAACAAGCAGACTTCATTAGATGGGAAACTTCTTTAAAACTTGAAAACCCCGCGGTGGAGAAGAACTACCCTATACTCGACAAAAACTCTCCAGAGTTTCACCCAGCAGTTGCAGACGCATTAAACTCACAGTATCTAAAAGAAGTAGGGTTTGACCCTCGAACGGGAACTGTAAAGAACCCAAATTATAGCTATGCCGAGTATGTTGAAGCACAGATGGAACTAGCCGAGGAGATTGCGAACATTAAGAACGCTAATACCGTGAAGAATGTCGCAAGCCAAGCTGCAAATACTGGTCTACGTCCAGATGGTAGCAGCTCAAAGAGCCTTGATTTGAACAAGCCAATGGGCCAGATGTCTGACGAAGAGTTAGACGCCTACGGCAAGACAATCGGTCTCGGTACCACAAAACGTCGCATTTAAATTAAAAAAGAAAGATAAACATAATGGCAACAACAGGTTCAAACGTAACCCGCTCCATTGCGCAAACAGCGCAATACATCCAAGAAAAATGGACTCGCGAAATTCAGCAACCATTTGACGCTAAACTCCAGGCTGCAAAGCTTGTACAAGACCGTTCAGGACTCGTTACTGATGGTGGTGACGTTATCAATGTTCCATTCACTGGTTCAGTAAACGCCCGAGTTAAGGCTGCCTCAACAGCAGTAACCTACGACTCACCTGAAGGTACGCCTGTCACAATCGCTATCGACCAGCACTACTACATTGCGGTCCTTATCGAAGACATCGCTAAAGTTCAATCAAGCTACGACTTGAAGAGCGCGTTCCAAGAACGTATGGCTGAAGCACTTGCACGTCAAGTTGATACAAGCCTTATGGCTCTTTACGCATCTGCAGGTAACACTGTAGCCGCTGGTGCCGCTCTCGACGACGCTGACATCCTACAGGTTGTCGCTTACCTCGACGCAGCAAACGCTCCTGAGAACGAACGATACGGTATCATTGGTCACAACTCAAAGATTGACCTTCTTGGTATCAACAAGTACAGTGCATACGACCAAACTGGTAAAACTGGTGCAGCTGTATCTGGTGGTCCAGAAAGCGGACTCGTTGGCTCAGTATACGGTATGGACCTCTACCACTCTGGTAACGTTCCTACTTCAACTACTGGTCGCAACTTGTTCTTCCACAAACGAGCAATCACCAAAGCTATTCAGCAAAAACCTAAGTTTGAAGCTGAGTACTCTGTGGACCAAATCGGTTGGAAGACTGTCCTCCACACTATCTGGGGAGTCGGCGTTGAACGCGCTAGCTCAGTAGTCCAGGTAACACGTACCACAGCACCTTAGTTTACAAACTGAGAATGCTAACCTACAGATTGAAACCGTCCGAGAGGGCGGTTCTTTCTTGTAAAAAAACAGAAAAGCGTATAATGAGGAGTGTAGGTTAGCAAACACACAAATATTAATCTGAGAGAAAAGCACCAAAAAGGCGTCTGAGTATCGCCCTATAATAGGGAATAAAAAAAGAAAGAGGATAGTACCTTGGTCCAAAGAAACGAATTAGCAATACGAGCATCAGCTGTTGGTTTAGACCCATCAACTATCTCCAACGATAGCAAACTCGAACAGAAGGTTTTGTACCTTGAAAAACGAGCATCAGCTATTACTGGTACTGCTCCAACAACAACGCTTACATCAACAGGTGTGGCACTTAACAACGAAACAATGACTATCGCAGGTTCAAGCGGAACCCGAGTTTACACGTTCAAAACCACTCTCACGGGTGCGGCTGACGAAATCCTCATCGGTGCTGCTGCAACTAACACGTTAGACAACATTAAGTCTGCAATCAACGGTACTGGTACTCCAGGCACAGATTACAGCCAGCTAACAGTCCGAAACAAGGACTTTACCGCTGGTGCTAAGACTGCGACAACATTGGTTATTGCATCAACAGACACTAACGCAAACAGCTCAGCTGCAACAACAGAAACACTGACGAACTTTTCGTTCACAGGTGGTACGATGTCTGCAGGTACGCTTGGTTCATTCGCTGTACCGACAACCACAACAGGTGGTGCGCCTGGTATTAGCGGCGACTCAAACGCTGGCCTATAATAAATAGAGGAGAAACAACATGACAGTTTCAAAGCAAGTAACACGAAAAAACGGAACAGTAACTAACGTCTCGGCATCAACTCAAGAAGAGCTTGACGACGCAGTAAAGACGATTGAAAACGAAACAGCACCCGTTTACCCAAACATTAACCACCCAGTACAAAAAGGTCACGACCTTGTCGCCCTTGATGGTGAGTTGAATAAAGTTCTTATCAATGGTGAAGGCGCTCACAACAGCCCTTACGACGCTATTGACGAGGATGGTAACGAGTCTGGCGACCCAAAGATTCAAGCAGCAGGCATCGAAGAGGCAGCTTACAAGCAAGTTGCAGGTGCTGATAACAACGAACAAGGTTTCGTTGAAGCTACTGAAGCTGAAGTCAAGGCTGCTCAGAAAGATTCTGAACCAGCTGCAGATGTACAGCCAGAAGGCCCTAAGAAAGCAAAAGGCGCTCGCGGCTAGTTATCCACATATCAAAGTAAGTCCTCTATTTAAAAGTAGGGGACTCTTTGTTATTCTGAGAGTATGTTAAAACCATTACAGGATTTCGTCCTCATTGAAGTAGATGACGAAAAGGAAAAACAAGGTGCACTCTTTGTCGTCGAGGAGTGGAAGTCACTTCCCCCCACAGGAACTATTGTTGAGGTAGGGCCTCAGGTCGTTGGTCTAAAGGCTGGAACACGTGTGCAGTTTGAGCGGTACTCTTCTGTCATCTTAGAAGACAATCTCCGTCTCTGTAAGGAGTCTCATATTTACGGAGTACTTGACGATGAGAAAGCTTAAGTACTCCCCTGGTGAACTAAGCAAAAAGGACATGAGTACTACCCGTGAGAACGATAAAACGTTCGACCAGCGAGACAGTATGCACTACGACATCAGAGACTTATCGCTACAGCATAGAGTAAAAATCTACAAAGACTTAAACGATGATGCGACGAGAGACCTTATTTTTAAATTGACAGTCGATGACTACGAAGTCATACTGGACGCAGAACAGGTAAGACGCGCGCTACGCTGGGTTTAAAACACACATGGACGAAAACAAAAAACCACAACTCGACCCAACAAAACTTACCTCCGAACAGAGGGACAAGCTTGAAGCGTGGCAAAATAGTCGTGACCAACTCAAGGCAATGGAAGATGTTGCTGACCTACTTACAGGCTTCTTGCAGGTATTTGGTGAACAGAAAGACGACGAAGAGAGAAGTGTTAGCCAGATTGGTGCACTTATTGTCGATACAAGAGAATCGATTGAGAGACTATCTAAAACTCTTAGTGCAGACCCGAAACCTACAGATTATAGTCCTGTTACCGAGCAGTTAAAAAAGCTAGAACTTTCTCTCAGTAAGTCCCTCTCAAAACTAGAGTTAAGCCCAACTATCTCTGTAGATGCCCCCAATGTCACCGTAGAATCTAGTAAAGTTGATTTAAGCGGCATTGAGTCGGCAATGAAGAAGATACCTGCTGAGTTTAAGAAAGCTATAGAAAGTATACCAAAAGTAGAAATTCCAGAGGCACCTGACCGCTGGGATGAAGTATTGAAGAAGTTATCGAGCATTGATACTGCAACCCGCATAAAGCCACAGGCACCTACGACGGTAAAAGTTACAAATGTAGATGGCAGTCCAGTTGGCGGCGGGAGTGTTCCGACGGGTACAGGGTTGCCCGAACAAGGCGACACCTTTGTCCCCGTAAGAAACCTGCCTTCTGTATCTTATAGGGCAGGTTTCGATAAGGTGGTTGCCTCGAATGGTGTCGATACTGCAGACATGACTATTGTAGGTGCAGTCGGAACTGGACATGCTGTTTCTCAGACAGCTGGTTCACTTGTAATAACATCAGGTACTACGGCAGCATCAGAAGTTACTATTCGGTCTAACAGTGGCTTTAACGGAAATCTTAACTTAAGGTATTCAGCTACACTCTCACAGCGTATTGCAAATAATAACTTCTTTATCGAATTAGTTGATGTTATTGGTGATGGACTTGCATACTCAATTACCTCCGCAACTACTATAGTCGTAACGATACCGTCGAGCACAGTTACATCTCAGAATATAGGACAGTCAATGTATATAGGTTGCTTAAATGGCACGGGAACAAAGGTGTCAGGTAGGTACCCGATAGCCGCTGTATCTGGGAACGACGTCACTTTCACTGTTTCGGGCTTCACGGTTGGTACGGGCACTTGCTCACTGTTTGGATGGAATTATAATCATGTTCTTTATAACGGTGTGACACCAACAAGCGCAGCTTACGATACGCAACGAAATGGCTGGGCTTCTGGTGATACTACGGCGACTATTAATACCACAACATCTGGCCATATAGGGACACTCGGTGTCGCGAATGCGACAGCCGTCTTCATGGATAGTCTCTCCGCCTCTGCCACCACTGTCGAGCTTACTCAAAGGGCTTCTCGCCAGAGGAATATCCCTGACAGAGATACAACGCTTTATGTTCAAGTTCGTTCAGCTAACGGCACAACTAGTCCAGCATCGGGCACTACTTTTACGGTAGGGTTCATAGAGGTTAATAACTTTGTCACTCAGCCCGTTAGCATCGTAAACGTTCTTCCACAATCACGGAACGTTCCTCTCTCGACAGTCATAGAGGGTACTGTACCTGTATCTGGCACGATTACAGCTACAGTAGCAAACGCTACAACCGCTGCTTCTGCAACGGTGACTGGACAAAGCACGATACGTATTCCTAGTTTGGTTGCAACAGCACAAACAGTGAAAGCGTCTTCGGGCCGCCTCTACAGCTACTTCTTACAAAACCCTGACGTTGGTGCGGTGTGGGTACATTTCTATAACGCTCTCATAGCGGGAGTGACTGTGGGCACGACTCTCCCGCTATGGTCGGTCTACCTCCCGATAGGAGGAGCCGCTGACATTTCGTTTGAAGTTCCAATCAGTTTTTCCACAGCGATTAGTATCGCGGCAACTACAACCTTAACAGGCGCAGTTGCCCCAGCAACGGGTAGCGTCGCTTTTGTGGGGTATGCGTAATGACTATTTATATGGATGCGTTGCCAAAATCGGCAGTTTCTGACGAGTTTCCTATGGTAAGCGATGTAAGTAAAGTCCCTAATATGCGGGTATCGCATGCTGCGGACCTGGCAGTTTACGAAGCAGCGACCGCCTATGTAGATGGCAAACTTCCCAAAGTATACGTTAATGGAACACTTAAGACGGCTCAACGGCTGGAGTGGATTGATAGTGTAACAACGACAAGTGGTAGTGCAACGTTTTATCTGACCTCTGATAGAACATCAACAGGCACAGCGCGTGCCGCCGCTATTGACCTTGACTCGGTTATGCTCAGGACAGTAGACGAGACTGGTCAGTATGCGTTTGGTGCAGTTATAAGCCCTAATGTAAAAACAGTAGTAGCCGTTATTTTCAAACAGGTGTTCTCAGGGCTTGTCTTACTTTCGACTAACTTACTTGGTTCTGTGACAAATAGCGCCGCGCCCAACGGCACGGTTGTTAAGGGAGTCATAAAAGGTGACGCAGCCTGAAGAGTTTACTTCTGACAAGTACTATGTGATTACAAAACACAAGGTCTTCGTCTTCATACTCATTAATATCGCCTTGACAATGGCTGTTATTGCGCTACTTGTTATCATGGGCTTTACTGCAGTATTCAAGTTTTTTACCTAGTATTGTATTTGTAAAATCTATGGTATTCTGATATTAGATAACTTCAATAGAGTAGATAAAAACAACACAAGGAAAATAAAAATGGCAAACGGATTTATAGGAAATGCATTAGACGCTATTGGTACCGCTCTTAACCTACCAGAGTTGGGCTGGTCTGAAGGTTTTGCGGGAGGTGCAACAGCGAATACTGGCACAAAACAGGTAACAAATACAGGTGGTCTATTCAATACGGGTGCGAGTACTGGTGCACCGATTGCTAACGACGCTTATAATAGTGCAGTACAGAACCTTATGAATAATATTGATAAGAGTAATCCCTCTACTCAGACGTCTATCAATACAAACGCTCCTGCGCAGACTCTCGCCCAGCAGCAAGCGGCGCAAGTTGCTGCCCAGCAAAGTGCACTTCGCCAAGGTTTTAACAACCAAAAGAGTAACATTTATGGTAGTTCTCTTGATGCTGCTAACTCTAAGTCTGGACTCTACAACCAGAACGTCCTCGATACTATTCGCAACCTTACTCAGTCACAGCAGGCTATTGACCGTCAGAATGTTGAAAATGAAGCTTCTAAGTTGCAAGGTAGCCGAGACATTAACGACATGGTTGGACGAGGCGTTCGTTCAGGGGGCACTCTACTCGCTAACCGTAATGCAGGCAGTTCTAGTGCTGCACAAGCGATTGCTAATGCGTACTCACAACTAGGACAACGCGAACTTTCTAAAGTAGGCAACCAATACGCTGCTAACCAAGGAAACATTGCTCTTACCCAAGACAATCTGAACTATGATATTGCCCAAGCTCCTGAGAGGTTCCGCCTTCAGACAGAGCAAGACGTTGATTCAATCGTTTCAAGCGCACGTGACCAACTTTCAGCACTTGACGCTGCGATGGCAAATGCTTCACTTCCTGACCGCATCGCCATCGACCAAGAGCGACAGTCTATTAAAGACCAGGTGCTTGGTGTCCTTGGTAAATACAGTGGGCAACTCCAACAAGGTGTACAGGGCATTAAGGGTGCAAGCTTTGATGACATTCGTGGCAAGGCGAACGCTCAACTTAGTGCTGGGCAGGCTCCTGCTGAAAGCTTCAGCTACACTGCTCAAACACCAGCTCAACTACAGGGCACAGGGCCATTCGCATCAGAACTACCAATTTTTACATACAGCCGACGTAACGAAGCCTAGGAGGTACGCCGCATGGCTCTTCAGTTTAAACCAAAAAAGAGCTTCTTTGACTTCTTACCTGAGGCGGCTGGGCAGTTCGCAAAGGGAGTTGGTAACGTTTTTAAGGGTGCGGTTGATACTGGGGTAAATACTGCGGCCTACTTAGGTGATATTGGCGCCACCGCTATTGCTGGTGCACAGGGCCGAAAAGACCTTGTTCAGGCAGGGCAACAACAAGCTAAGGAACGATTCAACAAGACGCTCCCTGGTCAGCTTGCGAGTAGTGCCCTTACAATTGGTAACGCCATCGCTGCACCAATCGCTGAGAGTAATCTAAAAAGGCAAGGTGTTAGCAATGATATTATTTACAAGTCAATTAATGAAAACACTGACGCGCTCCGCCAGAGAACTGGCTTAGATACAGCAGCCGACCTTCGTAATAGTAACGCACAGAACGCCCTAGGTATTGCAGGCGCATTTGCAGACGTGGGAACAAGCGCCTTAGGCCTTGGAGCTGGTAAGGGGAAGCTCGTACAAAGTCCTGTTAAGCAAGCCAAGAACGTTGCGGCATATCGTGCAACAGAGAACCAGGTCACAAAGAGTGTTCCTGTATCAAAATTAACTTCTTACAAAGGTGCGCCTGATAAGTTGAAAGTACAAGAGTACAAACAGCAAATCCAGTCTGGAAAGAAACTTGACCCAATTATTGTCGCTAGGGACTCTAAGGGGAACCTGGGTATTGAAGATGGTAAACATCGCTACGAGGCGGCAAGACAACTTGGTATTAAAACTTTGCCTGTACGTGAAGTAAACATGGGCAGACTAAAGACGGTAAGCCAGCGTGGGTCAGTTAGTGCCGAGAAGGCAGCTGACAGGGGGGTTGCATACTCTAGGCCTACAGTTACCGCAAAACAGATTTCTGCGGAATTAAGCCAACAAGCAAAGATGGGACGAGAGCAGTACAAAAAGAACCCTGTGGTAAAGCTTAAAGATGCTGCTGCAGACACATTTGACCCGTGGCGTGTTGCACAAAGAAGTGACAACAAGTCAAGTGACGGCAGAAGTTTAGTTCAGGCAATTAACAAGACTGCAAACTCAGACAACATAGCAGTGCGTCGCCTTCAAGACAAGGAAGCAACTGGTAAAAGCGTCTACGATGTTATCCAAGAGAGTGGCGGCAACAAGGGTGGCTCTGACTTTGTAAACTACCTTACTATGCGTCGTGACCTACGTATTCGTGAAAACAGTAAGGGAAGCAAGCAACTCCTTCCTCAATTCTCAGACGACGAGTTAAGAGCTGCCGTGGCGAGTCAAGAAGCGTCGAAGCCTAACTATGTGATAAACCGTCAGACGATTGCAGCACAAGCTAACAAAGACCTTGACAGAGCAGTAAAAGCTGGTATTGTAAAGAAAGAAGATGCTGACTTCCTTAAGAAGTACTACGGTGACGACTACGCTTCTATTCAACGTGCTACGTCACAGTTCCTTGAACGCCCTGAAATAAGCGGCCGTTCTCTCGGCTCAATTGGACGCCAACGTATTGTACAAGACTTACAAGCAAACAGTGACCTTGCTATCGACGATACGTTCGATGCCATTATCAATCGTGCTAAGACAACCGAGAAGCAAATCAACCAGGCAGAAGCAGCAAATATTTATGCCAAGCGCGTGCTATCTGGTGAAGAAAAGAACGCCAAGTTAATAGTTGGCGCAGGCAATAAAGAAGGCCGCAAAGAGGTAAGAAGTACACAAAAAGAGATTAACGCTGCAATTGCTGACCTCGACAAACGGATTGCACGCACCAAAGACTCTCGCAGCCGTGCCGAACTAGTTGCAGAACGACAGAAACTTTACGATGCTAAGACTATCAATAAAGACATAATCGCCCAGCTACAAGATGACCCTACTACAGGGAAGCAGGTCATTAGTGGCATCGAGAATGGCCAACCTTATAAGATTGAAGTTCACCCTGATGTAGCAAAGCTTATGCAGGGCCTTGACTCAAGAAAGGCTAGTCAGTTAGTAAACTGGGCTATCTCTGCACAACGTGTCTTCCAGACTGCTTGGACGGGTTTCGCAAACGTTGTTTTCCCAATCAAGTCGTTCGTCTTTTACGACATCCTGCCTAGCATCGCCAACTCAAAGTACGGAGCTAAGACAGTATTTAGTCCTACTGCCGTTAAAGGTTTGGTAAAGGGCTTCCTCCCTGACAATCCACTTCGGCGCGAGTTAGACCTTGCAGGCGCAAACCAGACGATGTTCTCAGGTATTCCGATTGAGACTAACCTTACTGCTGACGCCATCGCTGCTCAAAAGAACATATTTACTAAGGTTGGGTATGGGCTTACACATCCTAAGACGGCAATTGAGTCACTTGATAAGATTGGTGGATTATTGTCTCGTGTTTCACGTGAAAGGAACGCAACAGTTTACTACGAACAGGCTTTAAAACAAGGCAAGACTGCCGAGCAGGCTGTCACTGAAGCCGCTTGGGCGTACAATAACGTTCTTCCTAACTACATCCGCGCATCGACGCTTGCTAAGGAGATGAACGCGGCTCTACCTTACTTTTCAGCCTCTATAGCAGGTACACGCTCGCTATTGCAGGGTATTAAACGCAATCCAGGTGTAGCGCTCACTACAATTACAGCAGGCGTAGTTGGCCCAGCAGTAGCAGCGACAACTTATTCTATGATGAGCGAAGAGGGACAGAAGTACTACCAAGACCAGATTGACTCTAAGTCTACCTACAATCTTGATAATAACTACACTATCGTACTCCCTGGTGCCTCTAAGGACCCTAAAACAGGCCAGTGGTCGGGCATCATCAAGGTTCCAGTTTCACCTGAGTTTAGAGCGCTGAACCAGGCACTTTGGCGCGGCACTTACGACCAGCTCAACGAGGAAGCGGCACAGGACCAAACAAGTCTTGGGTCTGTAGCTGTAAATGCTTTCGACTTTGTTACTGGCGGACTACGAGGAAGCAGTAACCCATTTGTTGAAACAGGGCGAATTGTTGTTGGGCAGGACCCAAAGAGCGACCCACTTAACCCTAAGGACCTTATTCAGGGAGACATGAAGGACCAGGCTAAGAGAGACCAGTTTTACGAGTCTACTAGCGATGCCGCTAAGTTTCTTGCAGGGCTAACAGGGAACAATCTTTCACCTATACAGGTCGATAAGATTCTTAGCCAGTTTGGGCTAGCAGGTAAGATTGTTAAGAATAAAGACCAGAACCCTTTAAAGACAGTGGGTGAAACTTTTAAGGATACGGTGAGCGGTGGTTACGGCCAGACTGACACCTCTAAGTACTACGAGAAGCTTGATAGTATTAAGTCTAGTTTCACAAACAGTAAGAGCAAACAGTACTTTGATGCGCTACACAAGAAGAACGACCAGCCTGGTATCCTTGATAGCGCTACTAAAGCAAGTATCTACCTCTCAGACCCTGAGGTTGTCACTAAAGAGAAAGAACTTGACCAGTGGAACCGTGAACAAGGCAAAGTAGGAAACCCTATATTTGACCTTAACGGCGACCAACTACAGAAGGTGCTTGCCTACCGCCAAGCCAAAATGCTCAATGCTGGTAAACAGACCTATGACCGTGATGGCAACTCACTCTTTACTTCACTTGGCCTTGATGAACCATGGTATGACCGCTTCCGCGAGGCAGAGAATGGTTTTTACGACTCAATAAAGAAAGATAACACCGCCTCTGATACCGACCCTAAGACGTTCAGCGGAGCGAAGAAGCCATCACCAACTCCTGAGCTACAATCTAAGTTAGACTTTTACTATACGTTACAAGGTGGGACAGGTGACCGCTCTCGTTTCCTACGTGCAAACCCAGATGTTTTGGCATACTGGGAGTCAAGCGATGGCTTCACTAACTCAGAGCGTGCTGCCATCGGGCTTAAGCCTCTTGAAGAAGAAGCCAGCAAGTCAGGAAGTGGTAAGAGCGGGAACCCAACCGCAGACGCCTATAAGTATGCCGTCAGTATCAATGCGGGAGGAGATGTACCTTCTGTGCAGAAGAGCAAGGCTGTTGCTGCAAAGCTTGGTAAGTACAAAGTCTCTAGCCAAGGTAAAAGTAAGCCAAAAGTTAGTATTAAGAAAAGCTTGACATAGTGTTAAACTAAAGAAAAAGGTAAATACAAACATGGCAAACACACAATCAATGACCTACTCAGAGATTTTCACGGCTTACTACAGTCAGTTCCGTGCAGACTACGATGTGCCAGGAGAAACAGACGACGAATATTTAGTTGGCATGCGCCTTGCTAACGAGGCTATTAATTACTGGGCTAACTATGACGCCACATACTGGAACGAGCTATTTGACACTAACCGTACTGATGGGTCTGGTGACCAGACTATTGTACTTGGCCAGTCTATTTATAATGCGCCAATTAACTTTAAAGAGGCTGGTGGGGCAATCCGTGTCCTAAATCCTACTGGTGCTACCCAACAAATCTATCCTATTATCGAGCCGCACGAAGCTCAGTTTAGAACTGATAACTCAACCTACGCATACTTCACCTCAAGCCCTATCTACTATAACGCTGGCACTGCTTCTCAGACGGGGACTACAGTGACAGGTGTAGGGACAACCTGGACAGCGACCATGGTTGGAATGCAGTTCCAGTTTGATACAGGTGAGTCTGCAACAATTACGGCTTTCACAAACGCCACAACTCTCGAGGTTAGTGTGACCCAGACGGTTGCTTCTTCGACCTATCAAATTATTTACCGAGGCTATAAACTTCACCTCAACCCTGCACCACAAGATGCACTGGCGGGTATGTTTATTGAGTACGATTACTACAAAGCTCCAACTCTATTTACGACTGGTCTTTCTACGACAGAAATGAGGAACCCTTACTTTATCGTTCACCGTATGCTCGCGAATCAGTTCCGTGCTGCTCGAAACCCTTACTACTCGAGCGCTCTTCGTGACTCTGAGAATGCTATTAAGTTAATGCAACTAGACAATAATAGTGGGTCTTGGGCAAATCCTCCAACGATAACCGATAATAGCGATACTGCCTGGGGTATCTAGTAATGCCTCTGAACCTACAAGACGACTTGCCAAAGGGATTTGCAACGCCTAACTACTTGACACTTAGCTCATTTAAGAAAGGTGTCATTAGTTTGATTGACAAGTCTCGATTGCCAATTGATGCACTTGAGCAGGCCGACAACATTTTCCTTGTGGAAGATGGCCAACCTTCACTTCGTCCTGGAGTAGACTACTTTGGCACAGCTGCGCCTAATGGGCAGCCAATTGATGGTTTTTCATACTTTGACTACGCTGGCGCGATTCATTTAGTGATTGTTGCGGGGGGGACAGTATACCGCTCAACTAACGATGGTACGACGTGGACCGCGTGTACGGGGTATACGATGACTTCTGGCATAGAAGTGAACATGAACCAATACAACAACCTGCTGTATCTAACAAATGGTACAGACGACATCACGCTCTATAACGGCACGACCGTTCTTACTCGATACACGACTCTCGTCACGCCAGGGGCCCCTTCGGCTGCCGAGACTGGTCTCACGGGTTCGGGCATCCCTTACTACTACAAGATTGCCCGTGTAAATACAGTAGGATTCTCTGTTGCCTCTCCAGTTAATACAGGAACGGTTGATTCTAACTTGTCTCGCGGTGCTTGGTCTACAACTAACTACGTCACGCTTACCACTCCCGTTGCCGTTCCAACACAGACTCGTTGGGATGTATATCTCAGCGAAGACAACGTGAACTTCTACTACCTTAGCTCTGTGCCAGCAGTAGATGGGGCCACAGCAGTATTTATTGATGATGGAACCGCAATCCCAGTTCCAAGCACTGTTGCTCCGACCGACTCAACTGCGACAGGGCCTAAGGTCAAAGAGCTAGTAAACGTTGGCTCACGTATGTATGGTGTACGCGATACAGTTAATCGTTACCGTATCTGGTTTACATCTGGACAAACTCCTTTGGGAGCATTCTCTAGCGCCTATGACGGTGGCTACTTAGACTGGTCGCCAGGGGGAAAGTTCATCCCAACACAGGTAATTGACTACCGTGACGGAAAAGGAACGCCACTAGCAACAGTATTCTGTACAAGTGCTGACGGCCAGGGCTGTGTCCTACAAATGACGCTCGACGTTCTTACTATCGCAGACGTCTCAGTTACCATACCTAGCGCCTATAAATTACCTGGCTCACGAGGTACGCCATCTCCTGGTTCAGTAGTAAACGTTCTTAACGACTATATGTTCTATAACTCGCAGGCTTTCTACAACCTTGGCGCCAGGGCTCAGTTCCTGAACCTTCTTTCGACTGACGAAAGCTCTGCAAACATCCGCCCATCAGTGAAAGCGATTTCAACTATGGGGGAACAAGGTATCTGTTCTGTATACTTCGACGCTAAGGTGTACTTCTCTGTTCCTGTAGGGGCGACAACGAATAATACAACTATGGTATTTGACACAGAACGAAAAGCGTGGCTTCCTACTGCATTTACAAGAGGCTTCAAACGATTCCTCCGATATACGACAACGACAAGCTCTCCTAAGCTGCTTGCAATAGCAACAGGAGACAGTAGGTTGAGTGAAATCTCTACAAGTATTCAGGGAGACTATGGTCAGCCTTTCATTTCAGTTCTTAAAACTGGTCTCTATCCTACAACAAAGAACCGATTCGAGTTTCAGTGGACTGAACAGGCAGAAATGGAGTTTTCTAATCCAAGTGGAGAAATCTTGGTTGAACTAATCGGTCTCGAGCGTGGCCGTGGGTTTACCTCGCAGGGTACGACT
>Ga0247813_10000451_pt1 | contig 39012 bp, 37 predicted proteins | sample UWRJL169409C1_FD_180719 | JGI IMG/M metagenome (GOLD analysis project Ga0247813, IMG submission 180719) | Plant litter microbial communities from Arlington Agricultural Research Station in Wisconsin, United States - UWRJ-L169-409C-1 | ecosystem: Environmental > Terrestrial > Plant litter >... | reverse complement strand
AAGAATAAAGAATAAAGAATAAAGAATAAAGAATAAAGAATAAAGAATAAAGAATAAAGAATAAAGAATAAAGAATAAAGAATAAAGAATAAAGAATAAAGAATAAAGAATAAAGAATAAAGAATAAAGAATAAGTTTTAGATAAATTACTAAATCTCGGCAAAAAAACCTTAGAACCTTAGTGTCTCAGAACCTTAGAACCTCAAAAAAAAAATGCAATTATCAAACTCAGAAGAGCAATTAATGGAACATCTTTGGAAGCTTGAAAAAGCTTTTATGAAAGATTTGCTTGAAGCGTATCCAGAACCAAAGCCCGCAACCACAACCGTTGCAACGCTTTTAAAACGAATGATCGACAAGAAATTTGTCGCTTACAATGAATTCGGAAATTCTCGTGAATATTATCCGTTGGTCAAAAAAACAGCTTATTTCTCTAAACATGTAAACGGATTAATTAGTAGTTTCTTTAATAATTCAGCATCACAATTTGCTTCTTTTTTTACCACCGAAACCAATTTATCCACTTCGGAATTAGAAGAGCTCAAAAAAATAATCGATTCAGAAATTAAAAAGAAGAAAAAATGATAACGTATCTTTTAAAATCGGGTTTGCTGCTTGTTATTTTTTATGCAGTATATAAATTGCTTTTAGAAAACGAAAGGATGTTTCGTTTTAACCGCATTTATCTTCTTGGTAGCATCATTTTTAGTTTGATCATTCCATTGCAATTGTTTTCAATAAAACCATTTTTTTCGGAAGCAATTAATGTTGTCCAGCTGGATGGAATCATCATTAAAACTAACCGGGAGGTTTTGGACAAAATTGACTACAATCAAATTTTAATGTATGTTTCAGGAATTGTCTACTGTGTCATTGTATTGATTTTGATCGTTCGTTTTTTCAGGAATTTGTATTCTTTCTATAAAAACATCAAAAACAATAAAACAGAGATTATAAATGACCAAAAAATTGTTTTGGTTAAAGAATCCATCTTGCCTCATTCGTTTTGGAATGCCATTTTTATTAATGCCAAAGAATTCGAAAATGGTAAAATCCCTTCGGAATTAATTGTACATGAACAAGCGCATATAAAACAAAAACATTCTCTGGATATACTTTTTATAGAGATTTTACAGATTATATTTTGGTTTAATCCCCTAATAATTTTATTTAAAAAAGCTATAAAACTCAATCATGAATTCCTGGCAGATCAGGCTGTAAACGAACAATTTGAATCGGTTTCAACTTATCAGAGCCTGCTGCTTGATATTGCTTACAACAAAACAAATATCGCTCTGGCGAGTAACATCAATTATTTAATAACAAAAAAACGTTTTCTTATGATGACCAAAGAAGAATCTCCGCTTAAAATTATCCTGAAAGTTTTTACCGTAGGGATTGTTAGTGTTTTAATGCTTTTTATTTTTAGCACTGATGCCGTTGCACAGGAAGTTTCAAAAGTACAAAATCAATCTAAAGATTTCCTGATGAGTTCTAATGTTGATGTTAAACCTGAGTTTCCGGGCGGAATTCTGGAGTTTTATAAGCTTGTTGGACAAAATTATAGAGTACCGGAAGAGCTTTCAAAAAACAAAACAAATGGCAAAGTTTACCTTCAATTCATGATTGAGAAAGATGGTTCGGTAAGTGAAATTACTATTTTGAGAGATAAATTAGGATATGGTGCTGGTGAAGAAGCAGTTCGTGTTTTGAAACTTTCTCCAAAATGGATACCGGCTTCTGACAAAGGAAAACCAGTTCGCGTTATGTACAGTTTGCCTATTACAATCCAGGGTGATAAATAAAGGTTCAAAGGGACATAGGTTCAAAGGGACAAAGGTTTAGTTTAGGGGTAAATAATCTTCAAAAGAAACTTTGCCTCTTTGCCTCTCTGCACCTCTGCACCTTTGTACCTTTGTCCCTTTGTCCCTTCAAAAAAAAAAAATCCGCTTCCAGACATTTGAAGCGGATCAATTAAAAAACAAAAAAAATCTAAAAATTAAAGTAAGATCAGAACTAAAATAAGTCCGGATTATATCCAAAGTAAGGCATGGTTTGTTCGTGAAAAACGACACCATATTCTTCTAATTCTTTTAAAATAGGCAAATAAACTTCTTTTCTTATTGGAAGCTGTACGCCTGGAGTGGTGATTTTTCCATTCAAAATCAGTAGGGTCGCCATGGCAACCGGAAGTCCAACTGTTTTTGCCATCGCAGTATAAGTTTGATCGTCTCCAATACAAACCATTTTTGAATCGATTTGCGTTTTCACACCATACAATTCATAACCAAATTTATGGTACATCACAATCATATCTTTGTCGTCTGGTGCTAAAGTCCAGCTGTCAGATAATATTTTTTCTAATATTTGAGCAGGAGTAGCATTCGGTAAATTCACTTTTTTGTTTGCATTAAATAAATCCAGTTCCAAAAGTTTATCCCACATTATGTCGTCCTGATCAATCTTTAAAATCAATCGGGTTTTAATTTCAACAGAATCCGTTGGATGATAAGGCAGGAATGAATTTGTAAATTGTCGGTAACTCATGTTTTCAGAATCTTCCATGATGTAGCTGTCATCTGTCATTCCCAATTGCACAAACATATTCCAGGCTTTTGAAAAGCCAACTCTTCGGATGGTTCCCCGATAGAGTGTCAAAATATTATCTAAACCATAAATAGAACGATATTTAAGCGAATCACGGTTGGAGTAAGCTTCAAATTTACCGTAGCCCTCTACTTCAAGAAACTCTGTTCTGCGAAATAAAGTTCCGTATGGAATGTATTTATAAGTACCTTCCTGAATAAATTTTGCTGCACCACCCTGACCCGCCAATACTACATTTCTTGGTGCCCAGGTAAATTTGTAATTCCACAAATTATTATCACATTCTGGGGCTACCAAGCCGCCACAAAACGATTCAAAAAGCAGCATATTGCCGCCTTCCAATCTAATTTCGTCTATAACCTTCATGGCACTCATATGATCAATTCCCGGATCAAGACCAATTTCATTCATGAAAATCAAATTGTTCTTTTTGGCTTCTTCATCAAGTGCCTGCATGGCATCACTTATATAGGATGCGGTTACAAGATGTTTTTTAAACTGAAGGCAATCTTTTGCAATTTCTATATGTAAATGAGCTGGCAGCATCGAAATCACGATAGAGGCACCTTCTATTGCAGTTTTTCTTTGTTCGGTATCAAATATGTTTAAAGCAATTGGAGTAGCATTGGGATGATTTTCTGTCTTTTTTTCGGCTAAAGCCAAAGATAAATCGGCTACAATAAGGTGTAGATTTTCGCTTTCTGATTTTGATAATAAATAGCGTATCAATGAAGAAGCTGATCTGCCTGCTCCGATAATTAAAATGCTTCTCATGTTTTAAATATATAACACAAATATATTAAATTGTTACAAATGTAACAATTAAAATATTCGAAAAATTTCATTTGTTTTTAATTTTAAGAAATAAAGAAACGAATTCCTTTAACTAAAAAGATTTTTGAAAAGTAAAATGCTTTTTAAATTGTATTGCAGTATTTTTGCTTGAAATTGAAAAAGGTTGTAGAAAATATGAAAAGAAGAATAATCCTTACAGGTACTTTTATCGGAATGTTGGCTATTATTTTAGGTGCTTTTGGCGCTCATCTTCTAAAAAAATACTTATCAGTAGAGCAGTTGGTTACTTTTGAGACCGGAGTTCGTTACCAAATGTATCATGCTTTCTTTTTGCTTTTTGTTTCTACCCGAAAAGAGCTTACTCCAAAAGCTTTAAAAACAATCTATAATCTGACGGTTGCCGGTGTAATTTTATTTAGTGGCTCGATCTATTTATTAGCTACAAAAAACCTTACATTATTTGATTCTAAAATTATCGTATTCGCAACGCCTTTGGGTGGTTTTCTATTAATTCTCGCTTGGTTGGCATTATTCGTTAGTATTTTTAAGCAAAAATCATAAAATACAGAATAAAAAATTGTATCTAAAAATTAATCTTTAATTTTGTCTCATAAATAACATAAAGCTTTGCTTCTGTGAATTTTTATAACTTTTTATCTCTATTGATAAAAAATATAACAATTTAATATCTTTATTATAAGAGATTAAGAATCAAAGCAAAATATGTTTTTGTACTCAAAAAATAATATACACAACGACAAAATTATGGACACTAACACACTTTTCTCGCAATCGATTTCGTTAAACGAATTAGGAATTGAAAATGCCAAAGTTCACTATCAATTATCAGCAGATGAACTGCATGCTATTACGGTGCAATCCGGACAAGGTGTCGAAAACTCTACAGGAGCATTAGCAATCAATACAGGCGAGTTTACAGGACGTTCTCCACAGGATCGTTTTATTGTAAAAGACAGTATTACTGAGGATAAGGTTTGGTGGGGAAATGTAAATATTCCATTTTCATCAGAAGCTTTCGAAAAATTATATAATAAAGTAACACAGTTTTTATCTAATAAAGAAGTATTTGTACGCGATTCATTTGTTTGTGCAGATGCTAATTATAGATTAAATGTTCGTGTAGTAACAGAAACGGCCTGGTCTAATTTGTTTTGTTACAATATGTTTTTAAGACCAGAAGAGTCTGAATTAGCCAACTTTACTCCAGACTGGACTGTAATTTGTGCACCAAGTTTTATGGCAGATCCTGCTGTAGACGGAACACGTCAGTCTAATTTTGCTATTTTAGATTTTACTAAAAAAGTAGCGCTTATTGGTGGAACAGGATACACAGGAGAAATGAAAAAAGGTATTTTCTCTGCTTTGAATTTCATTTTACCAGTTTTCGAAAATACATTACCAATGCACTGTAGTGCGAATGTTGGTGAAGCAGGAGATACTGCTATTTTCTTCGGATTATCAGGAACAGGAAAAACTACTTTATCTGCAGATCCTGCACGTAAATTAATTGGTGACGACGAGCACGGATGGACTGCTGAAAATACTGTTTTCAACTTCGAAGGCGGTTGTTATGCTAAAGTAATCAACTTGTCAGAAGAGAATGAGCCGGACATTTTTAGAGCGATCAAAAAAGGAGCGCTTTTAGAAAATGTGGTTTTCAAAGCGGGTACAAACGAAGTAGATTATGATGATGTTTCTATAACTCAAAACACGCGTGTAAGTTACCCAATAACACATATTGATAATATTCAGCCAGGTTCTATTGGCCACAATCCAAAAAATATATTTTTCTTAACGGCAGATTCTTTCGGAATTTTGCCTCCAATCTCAAAATTGACGCCAGGTCAGGCTGCTTACCATTTTATTTCAGGATATACTGCAAAAGTTGCCGGAACTGAAGCGGGTGTAACAGAGCCACAGCCTAATTTCTCAGCTTGTTTTGGAGCGCCATTTATGCCTTTGCATCCAACACGTTATGCTGAAATGCTAACTAAAAAAATGAAAGATGCAGGCGTAAAAGTTTGGTTGATCAATACAGGTTGGACAGGTGGACCTTACGGAACAGGAAGCCGTATGAAATTAAAATACACTCGTGCCATGATTACCGCTGCATTAAACGGTGAATTGGATAACGTAGAATTTAAAAATCATGCTGTGTTTGGAATTGCAAAACCACAATCTTGCCCGAACGTTCCAGAAGAGATTTTGAATCCTAGAAACACTTGGGAAGACAAAGATTTATACGATAAAAAAGCAATCGAATTGGCTCAGAAATTCAAAGCTAATTTTGCGAAATTTGAAGAATTTGCAAATGAAGAAATCTTGGCCGGAGCGCCAAAAACTGAATAAGGAAAATTACTAATTCAAACTAAAAAAAGCTGTTCGTTATGAACAGCTTTTTTGTTTGGTTTCAACCGCAGTAAAAAAAAATAAATAAAACACTGAAACCTGCGGCTGAAAACCTAAAAGATTATTTTTTAGCGGCATCAATACGTTGCTGCATCAAATCCCAGGCATAATAATGAAACGTCATTCCGTTGCTCATGGCGATAAAAAGACCGTTTTTATATTTTCCTCCTAAATTAATACTGGTTACATCAGCACCATCACATTCAATTGTTGAGGTTGGAATTTCTGCCAATAAAGGATAATTATTAGGATTGCCTTTTGCACCTTCTCTTGGATAAACCATAAAAGTATTCGCTTGTTGGTTTGATACTAAAATATATCCTGTAGAATCTGTTTTTTTATAAATTGCGATTCCTTCATTGTCCGCTTTAAAACCTGTTTTTCCAAATAAAGCCATTTCTTTATTATCATTTAAAGCAGGATCAGCTTTGTATTTTCTAATTCCGAATTGCTCGTCACAATATAAAATCGTTCCCAATTCATTATCAACTGCAATGGCTTCGATTTCTTTCTTTCCGCTGTAAGCACCAAATTTGCGAACTACTTTTGCAGTTGCAAATTTCCCGTTTCCGGAAAGTTCATATTGCCATAAATAACTTCCTGATGGTCCGGCTTTTCTTCCTACAACAGCAAAAATTTTGTTATCACTTGGTCGTGTGTATAAAGCAACTCCCATTGGATCACGTAATTCTTCACCTTCAAAAACCGGAATTCCACCATTGTCAATTGCTTTCAAATCGGGTAAACTGAAGATTCTGATTTTGTTGCTTTCGCGTTCTGTTGTAACGGCAACGTCAACTTTTTTTCCGTCGATAACTAATCCGTAAGCGATATCAACATTATTTGGTCGTTTTAAAACTTCTGATTTACCGACAATTTTTCCATTTAAATCAAAAGCGTACAAACCGCCATCGGTATCTTTATCAGTTCCAACAATAATACTTTTTGTAGAGTCAGTTGGATGAATCCAGATCGAAGGATCATCAGTATCGTGAGGTAAAGCTTCTGTAACTGCTGTTGGTTTAACTGCGTTTGCAGCAACGGGTGCTAATTTATCATCTTTACAAGAAATGAATAAAACACTTAAAAGTAAAAAAGCGATTATAGAATTATTTTTCATTCTGATTTTCATTTGAATAAATTAGACAGAACCGTTAAGTCCTGTCTAATTTAAGAATTTTATAAATGGTTATTACAAGTCAAATTTCAATCCCAAATTGTAACGGGCCTGATAGTATTCAGCTTGTTTGGTGTGCGCTTCAACTCCTTGGTAGTAACGCAACGGTTGGTTTGTTAAGTTGTTGGCTTCAGCAAAAACGCGAAGTTGTTTTGTAATTTTGAACGAAGCATTCGCATCTAAGAAAAACTGCTTGTCATAATAACTGTCTTTGTAAGACTCAGAACCTAATTCATCTAAATAATCAGATGTGAAATTGGTTGAAACTCTGGCTGAAAAACGTTTGTTTTCCCAAGATAATGATCCATTAAACATATGTGGCGTTGTTCCCGGAAGGCTGATGTCGTTTCTTTCATTTCCATCTTCGTCCGCAATTCCTTTTGCTTTTGATTTTGTATACGTGTAGTTCAAATAGATTCCAAAACCTTTTAAGAATTTCCCTGGCAAGAAATCTAACTGACGTTGAAAAGCCACTTCAAAACCGTAAACATCAACTTTATCTCCGTTTCTTGATTGTACAAATGACCAGTTTTCTCCAACCGGAATTGGGTTGATCTGATTTGGAAAATCAGTAGCAAATTTTACGCTGTCGTATTGATTATCGCTGTAATTGTAAATGAAGTCATTTAATCTTTTGTAGAAAACACCACCAGAAATCAAACCAACTGATTTGAAATAATTCTCAGCCATGAAATCATAATTGTACGAATACGTTGCATCCAAATCTGGATTTCCAGCTGTAATTTCTTTATCTGCAGCAATATTATTTACATAAGGAGCCAATGCATAATAGTTTGGACGAGCCAAAGCTGTTGTTGCAGCCGCTCTTAAAACTAAGTCTTTTGTTGCATTATACTGGAAGGAAATGCTTGGCAATAAATTAGTGTAAGAGTTTGTAGTGTTGATTTCACTTTCTAATTCCTCTTCATCCAAAACTCTGTTTCCTGTATAATCGATATGCGTATTTTCTAAACGGAAACCTAAAACCATGGAAAGTTTGTCGTTAAAATCCTGATCCCATCTTACGTAAGCCGCATAGATATTTTCTTTAGCATTGTAGTTTACGGCTAAATATTCTGCCGGATCTGCTTCTTTGTCAAATAACGCTGAATTGTTCAAATCTAAACTTCCTAAGAAATTGGCAGACGCAAAAGTTCCCGGTACATATTTACTTCCCGGATTAAAGTTTTTACCATCGTAATAACTTGTTGGAATTTCAGATAATAATTCCATTCCGTCGTTGATTGGCTCATAAGAATAGAAAATATTATTTCTTTCTTTTTCTTTCAAACGTAATCTAAGACCTGTTCTTAATCTTCCTTTTTCTGAAGGAATAACGGTGAAAGGGAAACGAATGTTGATTTTCGCACCAAATTCGCTTTCGCTGGTTTCATCTGTATTTTCTGTAACCGAATCAAATTCGAATTCATCTGTGGATTCACCAACAGTTGTCATTAAAGGAAATCTTGGATCAGATAAATCTTCCATCATTTCTAAACCTTTCTGACGGTATTCGATATAACGCTCTTGCGGACGATACTCTCTTGCTTTTGCATAATTCGCAGACCAGTCTAAATCTAATTTTGAGTTGATCAAATGTTCTCCACGAATTGAATAATTTTGAACGCGCTGATCTTCTAATCTTCTGTTTTTGTTTCTGTTGTTGTCAACTCCACCTTTTGTCTGGCGTTTTACACGACCTTCAAATCCAGTAATTTCTTCTCCGTTATAAAGAGGTTCAATATCATCATAAGTAGTTCTGAAACGGTTTTCCCTATCGTCTCTCCAGTTATAAATAGCATTGGCAAAAATGGTATTGTTTTCATCAAATTTATAATCAAGAGCTACAGAACCGCTGCGGCGAATACGTTGAACATCATATTTTCTAACTTCAGAAGCTTGTAAATATTCATTTCCGAAATCATCTTTTACCCATTCGTTTTCGATGTTGTCAGATCCGTAATCTACATTATTGTATGATCCACTGAAAACAGCTCCTAATTTATTATCTAAAAAACGATTTCCGTAAACTAGTCCTGCGGTATAAGAAGCGTGCTCGCGAATTGGTAAATAACCTCCCGCAAGTGTTGCAGAAATTCTTTCGCCGTTTGGAGTAGCTCTCGTAATTAAGTTTACAGATCCTCCAATGGCATCAGCATCCATATCTGAAGTTAAGGTTTTGTTTACTTCGATAGTCGAAATCATATCAGATGGAATTAAGTCCATTTGAACATTTCTGTTGTCTCCTTCTGCAGATGGAATTCGGTCACCATTTAAAGTTACTGAGTTCAATGACGGAGCCAAACCTCTAATGATAATGTTACGAGCCTCTCCCTGGTCATTTTGCATAGTTATACCCGGAACACGTTTTAAAGCGTCTCCAACGTTAGCATCAGGAAAACGACCCATTTGGTCAGATGAAATTACATTTCCGATGTTTTTATTATTTTTTTGTTGATTCAGTGCTTTGGCCTGACCTTTTAAAATGTCTCCAACCACTACTTCGTTCAACTCAGTTCCTGAAGTTTTAAGTGCAAAATCAAGAACATTATTTTTGCCTGATTCTACTTTTATTTCCTGAGTTGTAGTAGTATATCCTATATATTTTACTTGTACCTGATAAGTTCCTTCATTTATATTAAGCAATTCAAAACGACCATTATAGTCTGAAACGGTGTATTTGTTTTCACCCACAATTTGAATCATTGCTCCTGGTAAGGGAAGTTTGTCATCTGCATCTAATGCTTTTCCTGAGATAATTGCTTTTTGAGCATAACCGGAAAAGGTTAGTAATGCAAACATTAGTAATAAATAAAATTTTTTCATTGTTTTTCAGTTTGATTTTGGTTGCGAAACTAGAACCTTAGTATTACTAAAAGCCTTTAAAAAAATTAACATACTGTTATGATTCGTAGGAAAAAGGGAAAGTTATTAATGTTTAAGTAACACTTATTTAGAACAAATTTTTTATAGTCAAGTTAAAACAAATCAACTATTTATCTCAGAATTAAATTTTTGGCGCTAAATTTGCCTTATCAATCAATCAAAAATCATCAATCATGTTAAAGCAATTTTTTATCCTTTGTTCTGGCGCCGACAGAGACTTACTCGAAGGCTGTTCAGAAGGCGAACAAACCAAATACGTCGGTATTGGGGCCACCGTTTTTTTTACTGCAGTTATGGCATTCCTTGCCAGTGCTTATGCGCTTTTCACTGTTTTTGACTCTATTTATCCTGCCTTAATTTTTGGATTTGTCTGGAGTTTGTTGATCTTCAATTTAGACCGATTTATTGTTTCGACAATCAAAAAGAGAGATCGATTTATGGATGAATTTCTGCAAGCGACACCTCGTATTGCATTGGCGATTATTATTGCAATCGTAATTTCGAAACCTTTGGAAATTAAAATTTTCGAAAAAGAAATCAATACTGTTTTATTGAAGGAAAAAAACGAAATGGAGTTGGCCAATAAAAAACAAATTGGAACCTATTTCAAATCAGATTTAGATAAAAATAAAGCTGAAATTGCTTCTTTAAAAGCAGATATTCTAAAGAAAGAAAAAGAAGTTAACGCTTTGTATTCAACATATATTACAGAGGCAGAAGGAACTTCCGGAACTAAAAAGTTAGGGAAAGGTCCTGTTTATAAAGAGAAACGCGAGAAACACGATGCCATTTTAAAAGAATTTGAAACCTTAAAAACAACTAACGAAGCAAAGATTGCCGAGAAAGAAAAAGCAGGCAAACAATTACAAGCTGATTTAGATAAAAAAGTTTCGCAAACGCAACCGATTATTGAAGGTTTTGATGGTTTAATGGCGAGAATAAATGCTTTGAATAAATTACCATGGCTGCCGTCTTTCTTTATCATGTTGTTGTTTTTGGCAATTGAAACTTCGCCAATTATAGCCAAATTATTAGCTCCAAAAGGTGAATTCGATTTCAAGCAGGAAGAAGCCGAAACAGCAATGAAAGCAACATTGGAACAAAATAAATACCAACGAGAATTGCTGGTTAAAACAAGTGCTCAAATGCATGACAGGGTTTACGCTGATATTGCAGAAGATAAAAGTTTATATGATCTGCAACGTAAAAATGCAACTGAACTATTGGAACTGCAATCGAATAGTTTTGTAGAAAAACAGAAAGCTACACTTTAAGAATTTAACCGCAAAGTTCGCAAAGATTTTACGCAAGGTTCGCAAAGTTATATAAAAAAAAAACCATCAGCCCAGCTGATGGTTTTTTTTGCTTTTCCTTGTGTACTTTGCGTAAAATCTTTGCGAACCTTGCGGTTAAGCCTTATTACATATAACTCAAAATCTCTTTTTTATAAGTATCATATTCACCTTGCATGATCAATCCGTTATCAAGAAGTTTTTTATAATTCTGTAATTTATCAAAAAGTTCTTCTTTAGATAATTCACTTAATTTACGTTCTCCTGTTGATGCTGGAGCTGGTTGAATTGGCTCATACGTTTCATAAGATGGAGAAGGAGTAACTGCTGGCATAATTTCAGCATAATTGGTTACTTCTTCTGTTTCAACTTCTTCAACTGCTTCTTCTTCTACCTCTTCATATTCATATTCTGGTTCAATTGCTTCCTGAATAGGAGTTGCAGCAGAAACTGGATTTTTTAAAATATCCAATTGCTCTTTAGCATACGTATAGATTTTTCTCGCCTGAATTTTAGGAATATAATCTATTGAAACCTGAATGTCTGTTTTTGTAGAAAAAGAGAATTCTGAACCTAATATATTTTCTTTTACAAAAGTCCCTACGATTTCATCCCAGGTGTAATCTGTAAAGTCCATTGAAAGACCTAAGTTTTTAGGTTTGCAAATAATAATTCTTTTGTTTGTTAATACAATACTATCTGGAAAAACAGTAATTGCCGGTTTTTTTTGAACCGCGATATATCCAATTTCTTCACCTTTCATCAATAAATCATTGAGTTTCGAAGTAATTTTTTCAATCGCTTTTGGATCTTGTTCTTCGTTCAGAAATTTTTTAAATTGTTCTTTCATGTTCTATAAGTTGCTTAGTTGCAAGTTAATTGAGTTGTTAAGTTTTTGTCTTACCCTACAAATGTAATGCCTAATTTTCTAATTGCTCCGCCTGTTCGGTAAAAAATTACCTCGGGTCGATAATTTCGTTCTGAATTTTCTTTGTCAAACTTTTGAAAACCAATTCATAAGAATGATCGATGAGTTCTTTTATAAAAGCGGTTGACAAACTGCCATCCAGCGCAATGGTATTCCAGTGTACTTTGCTCATATGAAAGCCTGGTCTTATCTCGTCATATCCGGCTCGCAATTCCTGTGCGCGTTCCGGATCACATTTTAAATTGACAGAGGGTTCATTCTTTTCCCATTGCGATAAGGAAGATAGAGCAAACATTTTTCCGCCCACTTTAAAAACCAAAGTATCTTCATCAAAAGGAAAATGTTCGCTGACTCCTTTCTTCGAAAGACAATATTCGTAATACGTTTCTAGATTCATAATTATTTATTATTTACCAATTTCGCCTAAATGCGTGTACTTAAAACCACTTTCATATTTTAAACCGTATCCAAAAATTCGATCCATTGATGAATGTGAAAATAAAATAATTCCCGTAAGTTGTAAAGTTTCAATTTTGAAATAACAACCCATTATATACAACAAAACCGCAATTCCCCGATGATGGAATATATTGTAAAAAAATGCTCCGCTCTTATTTCCAAAGATATAACCAAGCATTGATAGATCTGGCGCTAAAATTAAAACCAAAAACCACCACCATTGGTAATTCAAAAGGCTGAATAAATAAATGCCGAGTATAAATAAACCTAATTCTTCGAGTTTTATTATTTTTTTCATAGTTTCTTCTCCATCATTTTTTCGGGATGTTCCAAAGGTTTAAAGCCAAATTTTTCATATAAAAAGTGCGCATCGGTTGTCGCTAATCTCCAGATTTGAATGTTTTTTAAAATGGGTTCGTTCATCATATTTTCAATTAAAATAGACGAATAGCCTTTTCCACGATGTTCTTCGGTAATAAAAACATCCATAACATATCCAAAAACTACAAAATCTGTAATGACACGTGCAAAACCAATTTGTTGGTCGTCTAAGTAGATTCCAAAACAAACCGAAGCATCAATAGTAGTTTGAACTTCTTCAATTGTTCGTCCGGCGGCCCAATAAATATCTTTTAGAAAGTTTTGTATGAAAGGAACATCAAGTTTATTTTTATCGGTCGAAACGGTAATCTGATTCATTTTTTTGAATAGGTTCTGAGGTACTAAGTTTCTGAGGTACTAAGAAACTTAGCTTCTTAGTACCTTAGAACCTTAGCAACTTATTTTACTACATTTTAATTTTCTCGTCAATTTTTTCTACAGGTTTTGCAATAAAACCGGGTGCATCAAATCGGTAACCAAAATACAATAATCCGTAAACTTTATCATTACTAATAATATTGTCTTTGTCTTCATTGTAAGAGCTAATGCTGAAATTTAGGCTGGCACCAAAAAGTATTCGGTCCGAATTATATCCCATCTTAAGTCCGCCATCCAGATTTCTTGTAAAATAGGTGTCTTTCTCTATCGTTTCAACTCCGGCATCTTTACTTTTATCTTTCATGAATTTTACTCCAAAGGATGGAGATAAATTGGGAGCAATATAAAAATTTTTGTGAATGATAAAATTGTAATAATATCCCGCTGCAAGCTTAAGGTCAAACTCTTTTTGTTTACCGTCTAAATCTTCTACTTTTGATCGAATTGTGTTGTAATTATAAATTAAGGACGGAAGAAAAGTTCCTGCACTTTTTTTCTGCCATTCCGTAAAGGATGTGATACTTTTCAGTGAGAATTTAGGATTAAAAAGATAAGAAGTCGACATTCCTAATTGTAATGTTTTAAAATCAGGAAATTGAAGATACGGATCTTTTCCTTCGACCCAGGTCGGGTCAAATTCAGACATATTATCTACATAATACCCTTTTGTTTTACTGTAATTCACCGTTTGAAGCCATCTTCCTAAAAAGAAACGAAAGTTATAATCGGAGAAAGTTGATTTCCCTTTTAGGTCTTCGTCTTTGTTTCCTCCAAAAAACTTCGGATAAAACCCGTAACTGAAACCTATAAATTTATAATCAATACTTAAGAATAGTTTGTAACTATTATTGGTTTGCAAGTCAAGATTTGATCCCTTTTTATTATTGAGCGAATAGTTGTCAGTTTGGGTGCTCAAATTGGTCCTGATCATTATTTTGTCAGGGTAATAAATAAAGTTTGCAGTGTCTTGAGATTTCTCGTTTTGGCTATAAAGTGAAGAGAAATTCAATAAAAAAGTCATCAGAAAAACACATAATCCAATTGTATTATGGTTTGTAATTTTGAAGTTTTGTTTCTTTATTGGTTTCAATGCGAAAGGATTGCGAATTAGTGATTATAAAACTACTAAATTATTTTATATAAAACAGGCTTGCTCGGACTTGCATCGTTTTCAAAAGAAGCAATCTGCAAGTTTAGTATATAATCTCCATCCGGAATTTCATCAGAAACAAAAATCATTTCTGTAATTGTGGCTTCAAAACGGGCGTCTTTATTTACATTATGCGTGTCTTTTACATTCCAAAACGCTTTATGAGCCAATAATTTTCCTTCGTCATGTTCTTTGTCAACACTTGGCAAATCGATCAGTAAATGCTGAATTTCGCTTTCGCGGATGAAAATTGCCGCTTCCTCAGACAAATAAGGCGGATTTGTATTCGAATATTTTCTTGATTTTTTTGCTGCCTGGTTTGGAAGTGTTCTGATAATAATTGCTTCCGTTTTGGTTCCATTTAAAGAAGCCGAAATTTGATCTTTTGTAATAACCAAATCCTCTCCAATCTTTTCAGGCTCCACTGTAATCAATTTAGCAAAAAAGAAGAACTGCTTTAAAGCCTGATTGATGCTGTAAAAATCATTCGTAATATGTCCCAGACATTCTGTATGGGTTCCATGCCCATGAGGATTAAAGAAGATATTATTGAAATTCGTTGATGATTTTCCTTCCGAAACTTTCCCAATCCAATCACCAAATACAACTGGTTCAATAACTGGTTTCTCGATGTACCATGCAATCGGGTTTTCGTCTGTATTGGTTAACGGAATTGAAATATCGATGGGTTTTGATAAGTCGATTTCGAAGTTGTTGATTTTTGCTAGCATGATTATTTAACCGCAAGGGTCGCTAAGGGTTTACGCAAGGTTCGCAAGGTTTATTTTTTTGCTTCTAAATTTAGAATCTATAGTTTATTTACAACTCTCTTAATCCCGTTTTTTATTAAAATGACATTAAAATTTAGCAATAAACCTAATTTGCAATCTGTTAATTTTAAATAAGTCAGTAGTTGAGCAAAATGAATTTCATTTAAAGCATCTACTGATTTTATTTCCAAAATTAATTTATTTTCGATTATGATATCTAATCGGTAACCAATTTCTAGTTTTATTTCTTCGTAAATTAATGGTAATGGTTTTTGTTTTTCAATTCTTAAACCTGTCTTCTTTAATTCAAAATAGAGGCATTCTTCATAAGCACTTTCTAAAAGTCCCGGGCCTAAAGTTTGATGGACTTTTAAAGCACAATCAAAAACGATTCTTGATAATTAATTCTCTGACATAAAGTAATTTAATTATATTTTAAGATTTGTAAAAATACAATTAAAACATAAAAAAATAAGATTATTCCTATGGTAAATTAAATCTTGCGAACTTTGCGTAAACCCTTAGCGAACCTTGCGTTTAAGCTCTCATTCCAAATTTAGATAAAATAAATCTGAAGCGATTCCATCTGTCAGAAATTTTCCTTTTGCAGTTGGTTTTAAAATGTCATTTTCAATTGAAAGTAAATCATCATTTAAGAATTTCTGACTTTGTTTTTGCAGATAACCCAAATAATCTAATCCAAATTCCCTTTCGATTCGTTCTAATGAAACACCCCAAATCGTTCGTAATCCCGTCATAATATATTCGTTATAACGATCGGATTTAGATAAAATTTCGGTTTCAATCGGTAAAACATTTTCCTGAATTGATTTTAAATAAAGCGAATTATTAGCAATATTCCAGGCTCTTTTTTCGCCGTCATAACTATGCGCCGAAGGACCGATTCCGATATATTTTTTACCCAGCCAATACGCCGAATTGTTTCTCGAGAAATAATTTTCTTTTCCGAAATTTGATAATTCGTAATGAATAAAACCATTTTTTTGAAGTGTATCGACTAAAATCATAAAATGATTTGAAGCCACTTCGTCTTGTGGTTCAGCAATTTTTCCGGTATCGATTAATTTTCTTAAAGCTGTTTTGGGTTCAACAGTCAAAGCATAACTCGAAATATGCGGAATACCAAAACTTAAAGCAGTTTCAATATTTTGTTTCCACATTTCATCGGTCAATCCTGGAATGCCGTAAATCAAATCCAAAGAAATATTATCAAAATATTTAGTCGCTTCTTCCAAACATTTTTTGGCTTCCGCCGAATTATGAGCGCGATTCATCATCTTCAAATCTTCTTCATAAAAAGACTGAATCCCAATGCTTAAACGGTTTATCGGACTTTTGGATAATTCTAAAATTCGTTCTGAATACAAATCATCCGGATTTGCTTCAAGCGTAATTTCGGGATTGTCTGAGACTTTATAATTTTTATAAACTTCAGAAATTAAAAAGTTTATTTCGTCATTTGTCAATACAGAAGGAGTTCCGCCACCAAAATAAATGGTTTCTACAACATCATTTTGAAATTCACTTTTACGCATGGCAATTTCTTTGGCCAAAGCCAAAACCATCTCATCTTTCTTCTTCATAGAAGTCGAGAAATGAAAATCGCAATAATGGCAAGCCTGCTTGCAAAAAGGAATGTGGATGTAGATACCGCTCATTTTTAGTTTTCAGTCTCAGTTTTCGGTCTCAGTTTTCAGTCTCAGATAAAACTGTAAACTGTGACTGAGACTGAACACTATTTTTTAACTCGTTCTTCATTTTGTTTTACAAATGCATCCCAACCCGTATAACTTTTTCCAGCTACGATTTTTCCGGAATTAAAGAAATGGCAAACAGCCGCTGCCAAACCATCGGTTGAATCGAGGTTTTTGGGTAATTCTTTTAAACCTAAAAGCTGTTGCAGCATTTTGGCTACTTGTTCTTTGCTGGCGTTTCCGTTTCCGGTAATGGCCATTTTTATCTTTTTTGGTTCGTATTCTGTAATCGGGATATCTCTCGAAAGTCCGGCCGCCATTGCAACGCCTTGCGCGCGTCCTAACTTTAACATCGATTGAACGTTCTTTCCGAAGAAAGGCGCTTCGATCGCAATTTCATCAGGATGATGCGTTTCGATTAATTCGATGGTACGCTCAAAAATGATTTTTAGCTTTTGGTAATGATTGTCATATTTGGACAATTGCAGTTCGTTCAACTGCAAAAACTCCATTTTTTTGTTGATGACTTTAATCAGTCCAAAACCCATGATTGTGGTTCCGGGGTCGATTCCTAATATGATGCGTTCTTTTGTCAATTTTTTTTTGTTTGAGTTACACAGAGCTTCGCCAAGTTTTCACAGAGTTTCGCAAAGTTTTTTTAAGTTACTCTGCGCATCTTTGCGATTCCTTTGCGAATCTTTGTGAAATAGCTTTTAAGCAATAGTTTTGCTTACTTTTGCGGCATGATTTCAATTCCTCACAAAGCTAAGCAATTCCTAGTTCTTCTGATCAAACTTTTGATTGTAGGCGGTGCATTTTATTTTATTTACAATCAGTTGGCAAACAATGATAAATTGGATTGGCAAAAGTTCATCATCTTATTTCGTAAAAATCAATCGGTTTTAGGAATTGGGTTTATATTGCTTTTGAGTGTTTTGAATCGCTATTTTGAAATTTTAAAATGGCAGAATCTGGCAAAAGTTATCCATGAGATTTCTTTAGGAGAAGCCACAAAACAAGTTTTAGCTGCATTAACAGCCGGGATTTTCACGCCAAATGGAGTAGGAGAGTACGCAGGAAAAGCATTGTATTATCCAAAATCTGAAGCGAAAAATGTCATTTTTCTAAATTTAATCTGCAACGGAATCCAAATGATTTTGACAGTAATCTTTGGAACAATCGGTTTACTTTTTCTGGGATACTGGAAATGGGTTCTAACAATTATCGCAGTATCTTTCATCTTGCTTCTTGCCTCTTTCTTCTTAAAAAGCATAAAAATCAAAGGCTACTCCATTGAAAAACTGATTCAGAAAATTAATGAAATTCCGAAACCAATTCATCGTAAAAATATCATTTTAGGAATTTTACGTTATGTGGTTTTTTCGCATCAATATTACTTTTTGTTCCTGGCTTTTGATGTCGACTTACCTTATTGGACTTTGATTTCAACAATTGCGGTTGTTTACTTTTTGGCTTCTTCATTACCCACTTTTCAGTTTTTAGATTTTGCTGTAAAAGGAAGCGTTGCGGTTTATTTCTTCGGAGTTTTACAGGTAAACGAATGGATTGTGATTTTTATAAGCACCTTAATGTGGTTTTTAAACGTGGTTTTGCCAGTGGTTTGGGGAAGTTACTATGTGCTGAATTTTAAGACTTCGCAAGGAATTCAAAATGAATAATTTTTATAATATTATATTTAGTCCCTACGGGACAAATTTGCGGGTGCGATATTCTTGACTACCAATATATAATCTCTACGAGATATACTCCGTTAGGAGTTCAATTTGGTGGAAATAATTGATTAGTATTTTTTAAAATGCCCGTTAGGAACGCTATAATGTATGAGCTAACAATATATAATCTCTGTGAGATATACTCCGTTAGGAGTTCAATATTGGTAGAAATAATTGATTAGGTATTTTTTAAAATGCCCGTTAGGAAAGCTATAATGTATGAGCTAACAATATATAATCTCTACGAGATATACTCCGTTAGGAGTTCAATATTGGTAGAAATAGTGAGAAATATTTTTTAAAATGTCCCTTAGGGACTACATGTTTGATAACATGTTTTTTATATAAAAGTTATGATGACCATTATTCTAACTGTAATTTTAGTTATTTATATATCTAGTATTGGATTACTTACTTATGGTTTTTTACGAATCAAAAAATATCAAAAGAAAGATTCAAAACCACAAACTAGTTTCACAATTATAGTTCCCTTTCGAAATGAAGAAGAAAATCTTCCGAATCTTTTAAATAGCATTTCAAATCTAAATTACCCATCAGATTTATTCGAAGTAATTTTAGTCGATGATGCTTCAAAAGAAAAGTTTGACATCTCATCTTTTACATTTCACATTTCACAAATAGATAATCTTCGAGTTTCAAATTCTCCTAAAAAAGACGCCATTTCAACAGCAATGCAACATGTAAAAACCAATTGGGTGATTACTACTGATGCAGATTGTATTGTGCCTCAAAATTGGCTTTTAATTTTCGATAATTATATACAGGAAAATCAGGTTTCGATGTTGGCCGGAGCCGTTTCGTATGAATGTGAGAATTCGTTTTTGCATCATTTTCAACAATTGGATTTAACGAGTTTACAAGGTGCTACAATAGGAAGTTTTGGTTTAAATAAAGCTTTTATGTGTAATGGAGCCAATTTTGCCTACACAAAATCTTTGTTTGAAAAACTGAATGGATTTGAGGGAAACAACAAAATTGCCAGCGGCGATGATGTTTTTTTATTGCAAAAAGCGGTAGAAGAATTCCCGAAGGAAGTTCATTATTTAAAAGCAAAAGATGCTGTTGTAATAACCAAACCAACAGAAACCTGGAAAGCTTTATTTTACCAAAGAGTGCGCTGGGCGGCGAAAACGAGTTCGTACAAAAGCACTTTTGGAAAGTTTTTAGGATTGATTGTTTTCCTTGGAAATCTGAGCTTTGTAACTGGTTTTTTCTTTTTATTGTTTGGAATTTGGTCGTATCCAATATTTGTCTTGTTTGCCTTTTTTAAGTTTGGGATTGATTTTGTTTTGCTTTACATAACGAATCAATTTTTAACTAGTACCCGAATAAAAAGTTTATTTTTAAGTAGTTTGCTTTATCCTTTCTTTAGTTCGGCTGTGGCTCTGTATAGTTTGTTTGGCTCTTATGAATGGAAGGGAAGAAGGTTTAAAATTTAAATCCCAATTTTTAAAAATCCCAAATTCCATTCTGTATAAACGCAATCTTTTCATTCTGAGGAAGGAAGGATCACACACGAAACTCCGTACAGAATGTCGCCAATCTTTGTTGAGCTACTTTTGTGATCCTTCGTTACTCAGGATGACAAATAACACAAAATCCAGTAAAAAAGAGAAAAATTAAATGATCTTATATCACTTATATGGTGAAAAAAAATCATTTCTGATCTTTTGCCTTAATGATAACAGGCAGAATAAATTGTGTTTTTACCGGAATTCCGCGTTTGATTGCCGGATTTACTTTTGGGAAATCGACTAAACGGGCGTGCAGAATACTGTCAATTTTAATGGTATCGTAAGCAACAGTATCTTTAGGGAACTGTGGTTCAAATTTCATAGTTGCGTTCGGGAAAACGGTTACTTTGACTTCTATTGTGTCCAATTCCGGATAAAGGATTGATAAAGTATCGATGTCTAGTTTTGCTTCAATAAGCTGTCCCATAACTTCAAAAAAACATTGCTGGCGCAGTTTTTTGTCGGCTATTTTTTCACATTCAGCAACTGACGGATATTCGTCAACTTCTTTCCAGTTAATTGCTTTTAACTCTTTTTGAAGTAATTCTTTTTCAGACGGAACCTGCTTGTCAAAATATTGACAAGAATTGAAAATAATAAAAACTAAAAAAATAGGAAACTGCTTCAAGGGTTTAATATTGATTGTAAACTAATTAGATTATAAAAATACGATTATTTTTTTTGAGAAGCTTTGTATTGCAAATATTCTTCGTAGCTTTCTGAAAGCCATTTTTCTTTGTTTGTCGCAGCAACTTCTTTTTGATCTGGATATAAATGCGCGAGTCGATCTGAAAAAGTGGCAATTTGAACTGTGTAGCTGTAAAACTCAGTTTTAGTTAAAAGGACATTTGGGTCATTTTTTCGATTAAAATACTCGAAGAAAAGTTCATCAAATTCCTTTATGGAAAAATTTAATACCTTTTTCTTATTACTTTTATAAATACTGTCCTGAAGTAATTGATCATCAACAGACAGTTTTTTAACTTGGGCATAAACGCTATCGTTGATCGAAAAGATCAAAAAACAAATAAAAATTAATTTTAAAAGCTTTTGCATTGTCTCATTTTTCTGACGGTTCGCAAGACAAATTTACAAAAAAAATTATGGATTTACTATTGCTGTTACTCGGTTTTATATGTATGATTGTTGGTGTTTTTGGTAGTTTTCTGCCAGTTTTACCCGGTTTGTCGAGTTGTTGGGTTGGTTTGTTATTATTGTATCTGACAAAAGCAGTCGAAAACAATTATTGGCTTTTAGGCATTACACTTTTTCTAACCATTTTAATTACAGTTCTTGATTATATTATTCCGGCAAAAGGAACCAAAAAGTTTGGCGGAAGTTCGTACGGAATTTGGGGAACAAATATTGGTTTGGTTGTTGGAATTTTAGCTCCAATTCCGTTTGGTGTTATCATCGGACCTTTTGTGGGAGCATTATTAGGTGAGCTTATTTACGACTCAAATAATCACAAAAGGGCTTTCAAAGCAGCTACTGGTTCATTACTTGGATTTCTTGCTTCAAGTTTTATTAATTTTATGTTTTGTGTTATTTTTCTCGGGATTTTTCTTCATACAACATGGGAATATCGAAACTTATTGTTTTAATTATATAACATTCGTCTAAGCTTTTTCTTATTTTAGAAAATTTGAGGTTAAGTTTTAATTTTTTTTGAAAATATTTTCTTTTTTATTTTGATAACGAAAGGGTTATGTTTATTGGTGGTGACAGAATATTTGCAAAAATAAATGTTAAAACCACCATTAAATTTTTAACTTAATCTTTGGAAATGTTAAAATATTTTATATTTTTATCCTGATAAACGATAAAAACGCCCCTTTTATCGATTATTTCGAATAAGTATAAATAATTTTTAAATAAATTTAAGTATGACTCCTAACCTACAAATTGAACTTAGACGTTTTATTTCTTCTAATGTTGTTTCAAAGTTGAACAAGTTTTATTTTGAAAATGATGCACTTTTAATAAAAGGAATCGATGTCTCGATCGGAACCGTTTTAATGGGATTGTATAATAGGGCCGAGGAGTCGGGTTTTTACAAAGAACTTATTTCATTAATTGCAGATGATTCTACATTTTACCAGGAAGTTGATTTTACATCTGGCAGAATATTATCAGTCGACGACTGTTACCGTTTAGAAGGAAATGCGATCTTGAAAGGAATTTTCACTGAAAAAAAAGGAAGAATTTCTGAAATGATTTCAAACGAAGTCGGAATCAAAAGCGAAACTGCAAGAGAAATTCTTAACTTCTCAGCATTACTAGTAGTTTCTTACCTTAAGAACAATATGCAACTACTAGACAGTTTAAAATTACTTCTTGAAGAACAAAAAAGAGAAATTTTAAATAGTATTCAACCCGGAATCAAAATTATCTTAGGATTTTCATGTCATGAAGTAGTGGAAGACAAAAATCAATCTATGGGAAGATCTATTTTTACCCTTTTTGGACACAACTTTTTCAGTTTCTAAATAAAAAAATCCCATCTTACAAAAGTAAAACAGGATTTATATTATTGAATTTGAATCGTTTATTAAACGTTTTTCAAATTGATAATTTCTTGCTCAGTCAAAAAGCGCCAGTTACCTCTTGGTAAATTCTTTTTGGTTAAACCTGCAAATGATACGCGATCTATACGTAAAACATCATATTCGAAGTTTTCGAAAATAGCGCGAACCACTTTTACATTCGACGAACGTAATTTAAGCCCAACTTCGCTCTTTGGTTCATTATCAATATAACTAACCTCTTCAACAAATACGCGGTGTCCGTCAAGAACTAAACCTTTGCTGATTTTTTCTAAATCCTCAAATTTTAAGTTTTTGTCTAGCGAAACCTGATAAATTTTAGACGATTTCTGACTCGGTAAAGTAAATTTACGAATCATATCTGTATCATTGGTGAATAACAACAAACCAGTAGTGTTTTTGTCCATTCTTCCGATAGGAGCAATTTTTGCTGTTGTAGAACCGCGAACAAGTTCCAGAACGTTACGATATTCCTGACCTTCGTCAAGTGCAGTCGTAAAGTTTTTAGGTTTGTTCAACAAGATGTATTCTTTCTTTTCAGGAGTCAAAGTAACCCCGTCAAAATTGACAACATCGTTTAATTTTACTAAATAACCCATTTCAGTAACCGGAACGCCATTTACTTTAACGTTTCCAGACTGAATGTATATATCGGCATCACGACGCGAGCAAACACCTGAATTAGAGATGTATTTGTTCAAACGAATCTCATCTGCAGCTTTCTGTCTTTTCGGAGCCTGATTCTGTTTTTTAATTTTTTCCGCTTTTTCTTCTTCGGCAGCTTTCACAGCTGGCTTCACTTTTTTCGGCCCTTGCGCACGTTTCGCCATAGGAGGTTTTGGCTTGCTAGAGTTTGATTTCGAGCTATTTGGTCTCGAACCGCCTCTTTTATTATTGCCTTCCTTATTGTTCATAAATTCTGTAATTTGTGCAAAGATAGTTTATTCTTGCTAAATAATCTTAAGTTCATTGTTCTTAGATTAATAGCTATTGTTTTTTGGGGTTTGAGAGAGTTGTATTTGGACTTTTTGGCCACTTTGAATTGTTGTTATTCCACAGAGATTCACCGAGTTCACACAGAGATTCGCAAAATTTTTAAAAGAGCTTTGTGAATCTTTGCGAAATCTTCGTGAATGTCTGTGAAATAACTTAAACTAGAACTTAGAAATTAAAACTTTCCCGTGCCATAAGACGCTCGGATTAATTAAAACAATGCAGAAAACACCTGAAACAATCAGAAATTTCAAAACATTGTGAAGTAATAAATATTGCTCTTTAGAATTAGATTTCCACAAGTAAATAAGGAAAAAAAGCATAATGCTAAAGCAAACATAAAAGTAAATGTCCATATAGCCCACATCATAAATATTGATCAGGATATATACCGGAAGCACAATCATAACGGTCAAAAAGGTGATAATTTGTTTTGAAACTTTTTCGTTATAAAGTATCGGAATCGTTCTGTAATCGTTCGCCAAATCGCCTTTTAAGTTTTCAAGATCCTTTATCATTTCGCGAATCAGCAACAATAAAAATAAGAAAACCGCATGGGCCGAGATCACCATAAAATGACTCATGTGATCTTCAATTTCTTCAAACGAAATCTTATTGTAGAAATACAAAAGAATCGCGAAAAAAGGAACAACGGCCAAAAAAGCAGCGGTCAGGTTTCCAACAATTGGAAGTTTTTTAATCTTATGAGAGTAAAACCAAATTAGGAAAATGTAAGCCGAAAAGAATAAAAAGGCGCGCCAGGAAACAATGAATGCCATTAAGACCGCGAGGAAATTCAAAGTAAAATAAACGGACAATTTTGTTTTCTGACTCACCAAACGATCCAGCATCGATTTGTTTGGTCGATTGATCAAGTCTTTCTGACTGTCGTAAAAATTATTGATTATATAACCCGAAGCAATTGTAATTGCCGAAGCAAAAACTATTAAAAACAAATTGAAATCAAGCAGAATATCCAATGCTCTTTTTTCTGGAGCCAATATAAAAATCGCTGATAAATATTGCGCCAAAACAATAATCGGAATGTTATAGCCTCTCACGACAGAGAACAAACTAACAATTTTCATCACTAAAAGTTTGTGCTGTCTGCTTAACATTTAAAATTTAAGTTTGGGATTATGACGTAATTTAAGATTTTTTGCTGAAGTTGTATTTTAGTTAAAGTTAATTTTAACAATTTAGAAATGATTACTTATTCGTTTCTATACCACTAAACAATAAAATCTAAAAAAGTGCTAAATTTTTAGAACTGATAAACTACTTCCAGTTTATAGTCTTTTAAAGAAGCTTTAGCACGCTCTAAATCTTCAGTAAAACCAAGAATATAACCGCCGCCGCCAGAACCACAAAGTTTTAAATAGTAATCGTTTGTATCAATTCCGTTTTGCCAGATTCCGTGAAATTGCTCCGGGATCATTGGTTTGAAGTTATTCAAAACAACTTTTGAAAGTTTCTTAGTATTGGTAAACAAAGATTTCATGTCGCCGTGTAAAAAATTCTCTACACAAGCATCAGTATGTTTTACGAATTGGTTTTTAAGCATCGCACGGAAACCTTTGTCTTTTAGGTTTTCCATGAAAATGTTCACCATTGGAGCCGTTTCGCCTACAATTCCAGAATCTAATAAAAATACAGCACCTTTCCCGTCAAAACTTTGAGTCGGAATTCCTGTAGCCTCAATATTATCTTTAGAATTGATTAAAATAGGAATACTTAAATAACTGTTTAAAGGATCTAAACCAGAACTTTTTCCGTGAAAAAAACTCTCCATTTGAGAGAATATATTTTTTAATTGTAACAGTTTTTCACGAGTTAAATTCTCTAAAACTGTTATTTTGTGAGTCGCATATTTATCGTAAATCGCAGCAACAAGTGCACCACTGCTTCCAACGCCGTAACCTTGCGGTATACTTGAATCGAAATACATTCCCGTTTCAACATCATTTTTCAAAGCTGCCAAATCAAAAGCAACCAAATTTGGCTGTTCTGTCTGCAAAGTTTCAAGGTAAGATGCGAATCGTTTTAAACTTGCATTAGATGCCAAAGCTTCTGCTGAAGGCTCTTCAGATTTCTTTAAAGCGCCGTTGTAAAAATTATAAGGAATAGAAAGTCCCTTAGAGTCGCGGATGATTCCGTATTCTCCAAAGAGTAATATTTTTGAGTAAAATAATGGTCCTTTCATGTTTATTTTATGTCTTTCTTAATTTTATTTGGTGTAGAAGATTTTTTATTTAATCCCTTCTCAAGAATCTCTCGAACTTTTCTTATGATTATAGGATTGTTACATTCCATAATCAATTTCATTACTTTAATCTTTTCTGCTTTGATGCCCATCAATCAAAATTTTAATTAAAGATACGCAAAATTATAATGCAACTGAACCATCTCCAATTTGGTCACAAATGTACTGACCATTCTGACAAAATACAACTAATTCGTCCTTAATAAATTGTAATACTTTTTCGCTAACGTTTTCGGGATAAAGTACATGCACATTTGCACCCGCATCAAGCGTAAAACAAACCGGAATCTGGGTTTCATTTCTGAATCTCCAGATTGCATTTATGATCTGCAAAGTGTTAGGTTTCATCAAAATAAAATACGGCATCGAGGTCATCATCATCGCGTGTAAAGTCAAGGCTTCACTCTCAACAACTTTAATGAATTCTTCCAAATTTCCACTTTCAAAAATAGCAATCAACTGATCCAGATTTTCATGAGCTTGAGCAAAACGTCTTTCTGCGTAAGGATGATTGTGCATTAAATCATGTCCAACCGTGCTCGAAACTTGTTTTTCACCTTTATCAACCAATAGAATAGTATCCTGGTAATTCTTGAAATTTTCATGAATCGTATATGGGAATTCCACTCCAAATAAGTCTGAACTTCCCTCAATATTTGCCTGATTTCCCCAAACTACTACCTTTCCTTTTACACTTCGACAAGCACTTCCAGAACCTAAACGGGCTAAAAAAGAAGCTTTTTGGTAGAAATAATCTTCTGTCATTTCAGGATTCAGCTCTTTTTCCAAACTCATAAAATTCATTGCCAAAGCCGCCATTCCAGATGCCGAAGAAGCTATTCCGGAACTGTGTGGAAAAGTATTTTGAGTGTCAATCGTAAAATGATAATCTTTCAAAAAAGGCAAATAAACTTCAATTCGTTCTAAAAACTTCTGAATTTTTGGTTTGAAATCTTCTTTTGGTTTCCCTTCAAATAATAAATCAAAAGAAAAGGGATTTTGGTTTACTCTTTTTTCGAAACCTAATTTGGTAATTGTTTTACAGTTATTCAACGTAAAACTCACCGAAGGATTTGCCGGAATCTGATTGTCTTTTTTCCCCCAATATTTTACTAGTGCAATATTGCTGGGAGCGCTCCACTCAAAATTTCCGTTTTCGATTGTAGAAGTATATTTTTTAGGAATAAAATCAGCTGCTGTAAACATGAAATATAAAATTTTGGCAAAGATAGTTTTTAAATTTTTTCACCATATAAGTTATATAAGAAATTATAAGCAGGCTTTACTAGAATGAACTTATATAACTTATATGGTTTACACTTTTCTTTTGACTATTTTTGATTTAAAATTTAATAAAATGAATAAATACATAAAAATTGCAATAGCTTTATTGGTTTGTTTAACAGTAGGATATTCTGCTAGTACAGTAACAAGACCAAGTGTAGAAACCTGGTATCCAACTTTAATAAAGCCAATTTTTAATCCGCCAAATTGGATTTTCATGCCAATGTGGACGTTACTTTATATTTTAATGGCAGTCGCTGCCGGATTAGTGTGGGATAAAATCAAAGAACAAAATGAAGCCGTAAAAAAAGCACTTCTTTTTTTTATTATTCAGTTAACGCTGAATGCCATTTGGTCCTATTTATTCTTCGGATTGAAAAACCCGATGTTAGCTTTGGTCGAAATTGTGCTGTTATGGCTGATGATTTATGAAACGTATTTGAAATTCAGCAAAATCAATAAAACAGCAGGTTATTTACTAATTCCATATTTGGCTTGGGTTGCTTTTGCAGCGGTTTTAAACGCTAGTATTTGGTGGTTGAATAAGTAAAATTTGTTTCTGATTTTTTTTAGTTTCAGGTTTGTTTTATCTATCCGGTTGAAGTCTGTGTCAGGTATAATTAATATTTCACTTTATGAATAAATTCAGGGTTTTTGTTTTTGTATTGCTTTTAATTTCATTTAAAACATTTGCTTGTTTGAATGGAGATACAAAGGTTTTGAAAAATGGCGTTGAAGTTTATTATGACGAACATGAAGTAATTCCTATTGGACATCAATTTAATGTTGAAAATTTCCCAAAATTGATTCAAGATCTCGAAGCTCAATATAAAAAAAACAAATGATATCGATTATTTATCTGATAAAGGATATGTATTAATCATTAGCGGAAAATATCAAGAGGCGTTAAAGTTATACTTAGAAATAGAAAGAATAAAACCTAATAGATATTCTACGGCATCTAATCTTGGAACGCTGTATGAATTAATGGGAAAAAATAAAAAAGCGTATGAATGGATCAAAAAATCAATTGAGATTGATTCCAAATCTCATAAAGGTTCAGAATGGCTTCATTTGAAAATATTAGAAGCAAAAATTAAAAATTTAAAAGAGGTTTCAGGAGAATTTTTAATTAATACGACTTTTGGTTTAGAAACAAATCCAAAAACAAAATTATCAAAGGAAGAATTAGAAAAATTAGAGAAAGCACTGTATTATCAGCTAAACGAAAGAATTACTTTTATAAAACCAAAAGATCAAATTGTTGCAGTTTTACTTTTTGAATTAGGAAATATTGCGTTATTAACTAAAGATTATTTGTCTACTTCTGAAATTTATCAACTTTCAAAGACATATGGGTTTCAAAATGAATTAGTAAACAAGAGAATAGTTCTTTGTTATGAAAAATGGCTAAACTATTATGGAAATCAAAATTCAGAACTTCTGATGGAAAAAGGTGGCTCATTTAGATTAGAAGGATATCAAATTGATGCTGTTGTAATAAGTTTAATTATCGTTTCTATTCTTTTTCTCCTATTATTGACTAGTTCCTTTTTCCTTTTGAAAAGATTTAAGAAATTAAAAAGCAGTACTATTTCAACTTCTTAAACTCCTCATTTTTAGCATACAAAAAATCCATTGTTGCCAAAACATTAGGATGTTCTAAAAGTGTTTTAGATTTAGGGTCAGCATCGCAGAATTTTATAAAAAGTTCTTTTTCTTTAGATGTAATATTTAAGTTTTTAAGAAAAAACTCAGGTGGACAAGAAGCGATTATTAGTCTTTTGAAAAGGTCATCATGAGGCTCAATTTTTTTCTTCGGTTTGTCAAAAATTGGGTAATTAAAATTAATAGCATTTTTAATTTTACCATCATAAACATTAACCTTTGTAGTAACATCATCAAATTGCTTGCGAATTTTGATTTTATTTATTTCTTCTTTATTATTGGCGATTTGTTTAAGTTCAGTTTTATTAAAAACAGATCTTGAAACTATAACATTATCCAATTCTTCGGCTTTTGGATCCAACTCAACAATGAGATAGTTTTTATCCAAATCTTGCAAAGTTAGCTTCAATCTTGTAAATAAGTAATCCTTTGAAAAAAACAATAAACTGTCCTGCTCTTTTGCTAAAATAGAAAACTCTCCCAATTCATTTGTTCTCGTACTAGTTTGGGCAGTTTTGTTTATGACTTCAACATTTTTAAGCACTAGTTCTTGAGAAATGACTTTCCCATGTAGAACTTTCTCTGTCTGCGAAATACTAAGCTGATATGTGAAAAAAGAAATTGTGGTGAGTAGTTTTACTTTCATTACTATTTTTTAGTTTTTACTTACGGAATTCAGTTTTTTAAATTCTTCATTTTTAGTATATAAAAAATCCGTTACAGAAAGGATATTAGGATTTTCTGAAATTATTTTAGACTGAGGATCAGCATCGCAAAACTGTAGAAACAATTCTTTTTCTTCTGACTTCAGTTTTAAATCTTTGTCAAAAAAATCGGGATTTATAGTGTTTCTAATTAGTTGAATAAATTCTATTTCTTTGATTTTTGGTTTAGGTTTTTTTTCCTTACTTTTTAATAGGTTATAAATTTGCTTTCCAAGATAGACGAAATCGGCACTATAGGGGTCGGCCTTAAATTCGTGATAACCTTCTATTTTTAATCCTGGTTTCGGTTTGTGGGAATTTAGTTTAATTTGCAACATTTCTTCTTCACTCAGTTTAATTGAGGTAGTTCTCCTGTCTAAAATCACTACTTCATTCAACTCTTCCGCTTTCGGAATCATATTAACAATAAGATTGTTGCTTTCGATTTCTTTTGCCGTAATTTTTAATCTTGTGAATAAATAATCTTTGGAGAAAAACAACAAGCTATCCTGTAATTTCACAGAAATCGAAAATTCTCCCAAAGTATTTGTTGTTGTACTAGTTTGAGCAGTTTTGTTAATGACTTCAATACCTTTAAGAATTAAGTTGTTTGAAATTACTTTTCCATGGAGCGTTTTTTCGGTTTGTGAAATACTAAGCTGATAAGTGAAAAAAGAAATTGTGGTGAGTAGTTTTACTTTCATTTACTGTTTTTTAGTTTTTACTTACGGAATTCAGGTTTTTAAATTCTTGATTTTTGATATGTAAAAAGTCCATTGTGTAAAGTAAATTTTTCTGCTGTACAAGGAATTTAGCTTTCGGATCCGCATCGCAAAATTGCAGGAACAAATCTTTTTCTTCAGGTTTTAATTTTAAATCATTAGTAAAGAAATCTAAAGGAACAGTTGCTTCAGCTAATTTTTTGAAGTCTAATTCCTTGAATTTAACCTTATCTTTTTTATGTTTTTTTCTAAACAAATTGAAGATGGCTGATAAATCCGCTCCATTTGTTATAGTTCCATTATAAACTCCGGGAACAGCTATTGGTCCCCTTGGCACTATAGTTGAATTTTCATCAGCTGGTCCAACTTTAGGAAATTTTATGTTAGTGATTACTATTTCATCCAGTTCCTCAGGTTTTAAAATCATATTAACAGTAATGTTATTTTGATCTATGTTTTCCTGAGATACTTTTAATCTTTTAAAAAAGTAATCTTTCGAGAAAAAAATTAAACTGTCTTTTGAGCGAACCAGAATTGAAAATTCTCCCAAGTCATTGGTTCGTGTACTGGTTTTAGCAGTTTTGTTAATTACTTCAACATTTTTAAGCAAAATGTTTTGCGAATAAACTTTTCCGTTTAGTAATTTTTCGGTTTGAGAAATACTCAGCTGGTAAGTGAAAAAAGAAATTGTGGTAAGTAATTTTACTTTCATCTAATCGTATTTAGTTGATAGTAAAATTATTAGAATTGTCTTAACGAAAACTTACAGAATCTGTAAATTCTTGTTAATTCGAATTTTGTGGAGTTTTCAGTCTCAGTCTCAGTTTTCAGTTGCAAAGTCTGTGACTGAAAACTGCTACTGAAGACTTTTTACAATATTTCAATTAAATCTGAAGGTTTATTTATGACTAATTTTGCACCGCTGGCAATCAATTCTTCTTCCGTTCTATAGCCCCACGAAACACCAAGTGGAAACATATTAGCGTTAGTTGCTGTTAACATATCAATATCTGAGTCGCCGATAAAAATGATTTCTTCTGTTTTTAAGTTCCAGTTTTTACTTATTTCAATTGCTTCAAACGGATTTGGTTTTTTTAGTGCTTCACTGCTTAAACCGACAGCAGTATTAAAATAATCCGGGAATATTTCTGAGGCTATTTTTTTGGTAAGCTCATCTGCTTTATTGGAGAAAACCGCTAATTTGATATCTCTTGAAACTAAATTATCCAGCAGTTCAACAATTCCTGCGTAAGGTTTTGTTTTCAGCGTACAAATTTCACGATATTCACTAATCATACAATTGAAACAATTTTCAATATTTATTTCTGTATTGTTCGATTCAGGTAAAGCTTTGCTGACCAAATTTCTTAATCCACTTCCGATAAAATATTGATAAGTATCGTAAGTATGTGTTGGATAATTTAGATTGGTTAGAACAGTATTCATGGCATCTGAAATGTCTTCTAATGAGTTGACTAAGGTTCCGTCTAAATCAAAAATAATTCCTTTGTATTTCATTCTGTTAAATATTATTGGCTAAGATAAACCCGCTTGTCCAGGCGTTCTGAAAGTTAAAACCTCCGGTAATAGCGTCAATATTTACGATCTCGCCTGCAAAATACAGGTTTTCATGCAATTTGCTTTCCATGGTTTTAAAGTTGATTTCTTTTAAATCAATTCCGCCTGCAGTTACAAATTCTTCTTTAAAAGTACTTTTTCCGTTGACCTGGAATTTTGCTTTTGTCAATTGAGAAGCTAAATTTTGTAATTGTATTTTAGATAAATCAGCCCATTTGTTTTCCGCTTCAATTTCAGAAGCTAAAACCAAACTTTCCCATAAGCGATTAGGGAAGTCGAAAGGAGATTTTTTTGAAACCGCTTTTTTGGCGTGTTCTTGTTTTAAGTCTTTTAGGATTTTCTCGGCATCTTCCGTATCAACATCATTTAACCAATTGACGAAAATAGTAAACTGATAATTTTTGTCGAATAAAGTTCGGGCGCCCCAAGCTGAAAGTTTCAAAATCGCTGGACCACTCATTCCCCAATGTGTGATTAACAAAGGTCCGGTTGATTCTAGTTTGGTATCTTTTACGTTTACGGTAACTTGTGCCGCAACGCCAGGCAATTCTTTAATGCGTGGATCTTTGATATTGAAAGTAAAGAGGGAAGGAACCGGGCTCACAATAGCGTGTCCTTTCTCCTGAAGCATTTCCCAAATTTTAGGATTGCTTCCTGTCGCCAGAACTAATTTTTCTGCTATAAACTTGTCGTTTTGTGTATCGATTTTCCAATGATTTTCGGCTTTGTAAATCGATTGTACACTTTGACCTGTCAACACTTTGATTCCTAATTTTTCCGTTGCTTTTAGAAAACAATCGATTATCGTTTGCGAAGAATTTGAAACTGGAAACATTCTTCCATCATCTTCGATTTTTAGTTCAACGCCATGTTTTTCGAACCATTCAATAGTATCTCCAGAACAAAATTGATGAAACGGACCACGAAGCTCTTTTTCGCCGCGCGGGTAAAATTTGACCAATTCATTCGGTTCAAAGCAGGCGTGGGTTACATTGCATCTTCCACCACCAGAAACGCGGACTTTAGAAAGTACTTCTTTTCCTCTTTCTAAAATGGCAATTTTCAGTTTCGGATTTTTCTCTGCAATATTAATCGCCGTAAAAAAACCTGCAGCGCCTCCGCCAACAATTAGGATGTCGAAATTTTGAGTCATATTTTTTGGGTTAGCCACGAATTCACGAATTATTTTTTGACAATGTTTGAGAAAAAATTCGTGAATTCGTGGCTATTTTAAACTTTATATTTTATCTGGAAAATCAGTGATGATTCCATTTACTTTAAAACTTTTTATTTTTTGAATATCTTCCTCGATATTTACTGTCCATGGTAAAACCAGAAATCCTTTTTCTTGTATTTCCTTAGTGTTTTCCTCATTCAATAAATGATAATATGGATGAATGGCCTTTGCTTTTATGGTTTCGGCGAAAGCCAAAGCTAAATTTAGATCCGTTTCTGTTAATACGCCAATCGGTATTTTAGAATCGAAATTATGAACTTCCAGTAAAGCATTCCAATCAAAACTCGAAACAATAAAATGATCGTAGCTCCATTTTTTTTCTGAAACATATTCACCAATAAGAGAGACAACCTTTGTTAAAGTATCTACATCTTTCAATTCTATATTGATGAAACATTTTTTGTTTACCAGATCAAAAACTTCATTTAAAGTTGGAATTTCATGCTTGTCAGCAATCAAAAACGATTTTAACTCCGGCAAAGATAAGGTATTTACAAAACCTTGACGGTTGGTCATTTTGTCTATGGTTTCGTCGTGAATTACGATTATATGTCCGTCAGCACTTAGGTGAACGTCGAGTTCGATTCCGTCAGCATTTAAGTCTAATGCTTTTTGGAAGGCTTGTAAAGTATTCTCGGGTTCGTAGCCTTTGGCACCGCGATGTGCAATCTTGAGCATGTCTAGAGAGTTTAACCGCAAAGGTCGCAAAGTTTTACGCAAAGGTCGCAAGGAATTTGTAAAAATTAAATAGCCACGAATTCACGAATTATTTTTTGACAATCATTGAAGATTTAAATTCGTGAATTCGTGGCTAAAAAACTTTGCGACCTTTGCGTAAAACTTTGCGTTCTTTGCGGTTAAGTACGTTCCAATAAAACGACATCGAAATCACTATCAATGGTAACTTTTCCATCAATAACTTCAACGTTTTGATCCGAATAAGTATCTCTTAATTTTGTTCCGTTTTCGAAGATAGTATTTACCGGAATTTCTTTTTTGCCTTTTGGTAAATCCAAACCAATAACGACTTTATCTTCGAAAGTTCCTTTTGAGAAAGTTCTGGAGAAAACATAAGGTTCTGAACTAATTTGTTGATGAATTCCAGCGCCAATTGCGGGATGATTTTTTCTGAATTGCCCTAATTTCTGCCAATGTAAAAGTGTTTTTTTTGTTTCCTGATTGTTTAGTATATCATCCCAATTCATGTTGGAACGTAAAGTTGCATCGCCGTTTGTTCCTTCTACAATTAAAGATCGTCCAGATTCGTCTCCATAATAAACTTGTGACATTCCGGGAGATAATAATAATTTTGTACCAGCTTCAATACCTTTTGTTCTATTGGCATCAAATGGTTGACCATCATCATGAGAAGACATATAATTAAGCACAGAATATCCTTTTAATTCATTGTTCAAAGCATTCGAATATTTAGAAAACAAACCTTCATAATTGTTTTGACCTGCGTTCCATTTGAATTCAAAATTGATCATGCTGTTGAAACCATTCTGGAAATAATTTACTTTTCTATCTCCAAAATCGTAATCCTGACCACCGCTGATTCCGTAACCGTAAACTTCGGCAATTGTATAAAACGGATTCTGATCTAAGACTTGTAACGGATGATGTTTCTTCCAGGTTTCGAAAGCGTAATCACATTCTTTTTTAAAATCGGCCCAAACGTCTTCGTTGGTATGTTTTACGGTATCGGCTCTATAACCGTCAATTCCGAATTCAACAATATAATCTGTGAGCCATTTTATAATGTAATATTTTGGTGTTCTTGGATAATTGGTTCTTTTAAAGAATTCATCCAAAGAAGCTATTTCTTTTTCATAACGGCCTTCTTTTTTCCATTTTTCGATTAAAAAAGGAGGGAGCTGCACTTCTTGCGTACTTTCGGTTCTTACATCCGGAAGATTATCAACTAAAGTACACATCGTTGTATTTTCGAACGATTTGTAATCGCAAACGACTCCGGTTCTAACCCAATCCGAAGGCCAAACAGGATCTTCAGGAGTTACGGGGCCAGTATGGTTAATTACGCCATCCAAAATAATTCGGATACCTTTTTCATGTGCTTTTTGTACTAGTTTCGCCAAATCTTCTTTAGTTCCGAAATTCGGATCCAAAGCGGTCCAGTCTTTTGCCCAATAACCGTGAAAGCCATAAGTCAAACCCGTTCCTTCGTCAACGCCATCGTGAATTTGCTCTACAATCGGCGTAAGCCAAATGGCATTTATCCCCAAGCGCTCAAAATAGCCCGATTCGATTTTTTTTGTAATTCCGATGATATCTCCGCCTTCAAATCCGCGTAGTTTTGCCGGAGTTTTGGTTCGGTTGAAATTTATATCGTTGGCAGTATTTCCATTATAAAAACGATCGGTAAGTAAAAAGTAAACATTTGCTCCTTCCCATACGAAAGGTGTTTTCGAAGTATTTTCGTTATTCATTGATACTGATTTTGAGCCAGAACAACTCGTGATTAAGAATAATAAAGGTAAAAAAAGGAAAGTGTATTTTTTCATTTATTCTGAATTTAACGAAGATTTATAATAAAAAAGTTCCGCCACGAATTCACGAATTTTATTCTCAAAGATTGTCAAAAATAATTCGTGAATTCGTGGCGGAAAAACTTTGCAGTTAAGTTTTATTCCAATTCTAAAACCAAGGCTGATTTTGGCTCCAAAGTAATTTCAGTGGCTAAATCAAATGTTTTTCCAGTTATAACATCTTTTCCTGATTTAAAGTTTTTGATGTTTTCTTTAAAACGGTTTGTCTTCACCGTTTGTGCTTTTGCATTGTTGTTGAAAACAACCATAACGGTTTTAGTATCATTGTATCTGAAATAAACATAAGTGTTGTTTTCCGGAATATAATGTGTCATTTTACCGGTATGAATCGCTTCATTTGATTTTCTCCAGTTGAATAATTTTGAAGTAAAATCGAAGTATTGTGCTTGTTCAGCTGTTCTTCCTGCTGCAGTTAGTGCATTGTTTTTGTCGCCGGCCCATCCGCCAGGGAAATCTCTGCGAATATCTGCATCGCCTTTGCCTTTATCTCCTCCCATTCCAATTTCTGAACCATAATAAACTTGTGGAATTCCACGAACTGTAGCCAATAAAGTCATCGCCAGTTTGTATTTTGGAAGATCGTATTTAAACTTCTCATTCATACGATCAGTGTCATGATTTTCGGCAAAAACCAAAATGTTATTTGTGTTTGGATATAAATAATCCATTGCAAAATTGTTGTAGAATTTAATCAACCCGTTGTCCCAGCTGGGTTCGTCTTCGTTGAAAGCAGAAGTAATCTGACTTTGAAGCGTAAAATCCATAACGCTTGGCAAATTCGAATTGTAGTTTTCGATCGCACCAATTTTACTGTCTTTTTGCCAATACGATAAATTCGCCTGATTGTTCATCCAGATTTCTCCCACGATATTAAAACTAGGATATTCGTTGGTAATTGCTTTAGCCCAATTGGCCATTGCCGTTTTATCAGAGTAATTGTAAGTATCCACTCTAAATCCGTCAAGATTAGCATATTCAATCCACCAGATGGCATTCTGGGTTAAGTATTTTGCTACTAACGGATTTCTTAGATTTAAATCCGGCATAGAAGGTACAAACCATCCGTCAACGCAAACTTCCTGATCTAATTTTGAAGCGTGAATGTCTGTAATTACCTCACGTCTGTGATGTGTTTGTGTGTAATTTTCGAATTGATTGATCCACGATTTTGTCGGTAAATCTTTAATCATCCAATGTGTAATTCCCCAGTGATTGGTTACATAATCCATAACCAATTTCATGTTCTTTTTGTGCATTTCTGCAGATAAACGAACGTAGTCTTCATTGGTTCCGTAACGAGAATCTATTTTATAAACATCAGATTGTCCGTAACCATGATACGAATGTTTTGCGTCATTGTCTTGGCATAAAGGCGTACTCCAAACCGTTGTTGCACCTAAAGACGAAATATAATCTAAGTTTTTAATAATTCCTTCAATATCTCCGCCGTGACGCCCGCCTGGTTCTGCGCGGTTTCCTTTTTCTGTTAAAACAGCGTCGCTGTCGTTTTTCGGATTTCCGTTAGCAAAACGATCCGGCATGATTAAGTAAATCATATCCGATGCATCGTAACTTTTTCGGTCAGCCGAATTTGCTCTTCTTTCTTTAAGAGCATATTTTTGAGTAAAAGCGACTTTATTATTGGCTTTGAAAGAGAAAACCAATTCAGAAACTTTAATATTTTGTGTGTCAATCGTAACAAAAAGATAGTTTGGATTTTCTGTTTTTTCGACACTTTTAATCGCCACATTATTTGAAACCGAAGCTTCATATTGCGCGATATTTTTTCCGTAGAACATAATCTGTAACTCCGGATTTTTCATTCCCGCGTACCAAAATGGCGGTTCAACTTTCTGAATTTGCGCTTTCGCGGAAGCAGAAAAGATTAGTACAAGAAGTAGTATTTTATAGAATGATTGGTTAATTTGAATTCTCATAATAATAGTTTTTAGTTTCCTGTAAGGTTTTCAAAACCATGTAGGTATGTTTGAGAAAATTTTAAATCCACAAGGTCTTAGGAACTTTATAGGAAGCTGGAATTTAAATTATAAAAGAAAATGTAAGAACATCTAAGACAAAAACTGGGGAAATTTCTATTTAAATGGACTTACATTTCTTATAGGATTAATTAACTTTATTTCGTTTCAATTATGCTGATCGCATAACCTCCGCCCGGAGCAGATAACTGAGATAATTTTGATTTATTGGTTACAGTAATTTTCTTGATCGTATAAGCTTGCGGATTTGTTTTGTAATGCGCATCTTTTGCATCTGCATAAATTGTAGCGGTGTATTTTTTACCTTTTTCAAGGAAACTGAAATCGATGTTTGAAGTACGGGAGTTGTCTCCGTTTACGTTTCCAACAAACCAGTTGTTAGTTCCTTTTGCTTTACGGGCAACTGTAATAAAATCACCTGGTTCAGCTTCAATATATTTACTTTCAGACCAGTCTACAGCCACATCTTTAATGAACTGGAAAGCATCTGGAAAACGGTTATAGTTCTCTGGAGTATCAGCAGCCATTTGCAACGGGCTGTACATCGTAACGTATAAAGCCAATTGATTTGCAATAGTACTGTTTACATGCGATTTGTTGTCAGGATTCATTTTGCTGATATCCATTTCGAAGATTCCAGGCGTATAATCCATTGGACCGCCAATTAATCTTGTAAATGGTAAAACGGTAACGTGATTTGGTTTAGAACCTCCAAAAGCCTGGTATTCTGTTCCTCTTGCTGCTTCGTTTCCTATTAGGTTTGGGTATGTTCTAGCGATACCGGTTGGGCGAACTGCCTCGTGAGCATTCACCATAATTTTATAATCAGCTGCTTTTTCGATTGCATATTGATAGTGGTTTACAATCCATTGATCGTAATGATTTTCACCGCGAGGCAAAATGTCTCCAACATAACCGCTTTTTACAGCATCGTATCCATTGTCTTTCATGAATTGATACGCTTTTTCCATATGGCGCTCGTAGTTACGAACTGAACCTGAAGTTTCATGGTGCATGATAATTTTCACACCTTTAGATTTTGCGTATTCGTGCAAACCTTTTACATCAAAATCAGGGTAAGGCGTTACGAAATCAAAAACATAATCTTTTGAATGGCCAAACCAGTCTTCCCATCCTTCGTTCCATCCTTCAACCAAAACAGCGTCGAAACCATTTGCAGCAGCAAAATCAATGTATTTTTTTACGTTAGCATT
>Ga0247813_10000450_pt1 | contig 39026 bp, 27 predicted proteins | sample UWRJL169409C1_FD_180719 | JGI IMG/M metagenome (GOLD analysis project Ga0247813, IMG submission 180719) | Plant litter microbial communities from Arlington Agricultural Research Station in Wisconsin, United States - UWRJ-L169-409C-1 | ecosystem: Environmental > Terrestrial > Plant litter >... | reverse complement strand
ATCTGCCTAGTTGCGGATCGTTTGGAAGTATCGCCTCACCGGCTAAAAGCCTCTCAAAAATATCTTTTTGAGACGATGAAGCAGTAGAAATAGGTTTTGAATCTGACATAGTATTTGAATTAAATATCCAGATACAAAGATAAGGCTGCCTTTAAGCAGGGAAGTAACGATTATCAAACCAAAGCTTAAGAAATTCAAACTTCTGCCAGACGAAATGCAGTGGGATTGGTTCCCGTAGTCTTTTTGAAGAAATTATTGAAGTAGGTTGGATAATCAAATCCCAGCGCGTAGGCGATCTCAGAAATACTCCAATCGGTGTGCTGCAAAAGCGCCTTGGCTTCTGTGATGATTCGCTCTGTAATATGAGTCGTTGTTGATTTTCCCGTCACTTCTTTTACAGCCCTGTTCAGGTAATTAATATGCACATTGAGATGCTGGGCGTAATGCTGAGCCGTTCTTAATTGAAGCGGACTGGAAGTGGTTTCAATAGGGAATTGCCTTTCCAGCAGTTCTAAAAACACAGAAGCTAATCTGGATGATGCATTTTTGTTTCGCTCAAAATTCTCAGAAGGTTCCATCTTTAAAGATTCGTGAATAATAAGACTGATATAATTGCGAATCAGCTCATCTTTAAAAACATAGCCACTTTGTTGTTCGGCAATCATTTTCTGAAAAATAGTATTGAGAAAGCCTCTCTGTTCTTCTGTTATTTTCAAAACAGGTGTCCCCCCGATTTTAAAAAAAGAAGATTACTGCAGACTTTCGGAACGTTCGGAGTTTTTAAAAAACTCCTCAGAAAATAAAATAGTGTAACCAACGTAAGTGGTGGAAATAGTTTCCCACGAATACGGAATGTGCGGATTTCCGAAAAAAAGAATCGTTCCTTCCTGCTCATAGGTTTTATCCGAATAATGAATCCTGCTTTTTCCCGTAGTCAGACAGATTTTATAAAATTCCTTTCTGCTGTAGGTTCTGGTTTCTGCGCCATCATCCTCTATCTGAAATGCCTTAAAACCCTGGAGTTTCAGTTCATTGTTAAACTGCGAAATTTCTCTTGTTATTATCTCTTTCATAATGCAAAGTTAAGAAATTCAAACATACCATAACTCTTAATCTTAATTACGACCTATAAACTGGAAAATAGAACAATTTGGTTCAAATTACATTCTCTAAGGACAAATTGGATCTGTTGCAGATCCTAGCCCCGATAGAAGAGAAAATTCTTTTGTGCCGGGGTTCGGCACAAAAGATTGGAACGGATAGCGGGAAAAAGCTCCAAAAAAACAATATCAAACGAAAAAAGATACAACCAAAAATTACCACAAGGACCACCGTAATTCCCAAAACCAAAACAAAGACCCGAAACACGCAGCCAAAAGCACCAGCCCCTATGGACCCGCAGAACCCTTAAAAGGAACCCCAAAGCGGCTCCAAAGACATAAGGGGGAAGGACATAGAAAAGGACCTTATAGAGAATGACCCATCAAAGCTGTCTCAAACTGATATGGATACCCAAAAAAGCAATGAAGCTCAAAATGATTCCTTTGAGACCATAGCGCCCCAAAAGGATAATCATGTAAAGAAGGAATTCGAAATTGGGGAGCTTGGCCAACAGGAGCTTCAGTAAGATGAACTAACACAGGATGAGAAAGGTAATGGATCACAGGGCAATACCAAACCTTCCCAGCGAAAATTTTAATCACTGGGATTTGATGCCTGTAAAAAAAACATTCTACACATAGTGTTAATCATACAACTATTTAGATAGAGTTGTATAATGTTTAAGTACCATTCGGCATCACCTTTACCGAATCAAATAATCTAATTCAAAAAAATCAAATGAAAATTAAAACTCTACTATTAACCTTTGTTATATTATGTGCTGCCCTGATTACAGGATGTGAAAATGATGAGTTTGAAGAAGTTGTTGGATTATGTCCAATAGTCGAATCAACAACTCCTTTAAGTAATGCCTTAAATGTTCCATTGGGACAGGTTATTACTGCAACGTTCAACGAGGAAATGGATCCAGGTTCCATTAATTCGACTTCTTTTATTGTAGCAGGATCATCCCCTCTTACAGGAACAGTTAGTTATTCTGGAAAAACAGCGTCGTTCAAGCCATTATCTCCACTTTCAGAGAATACTACTTACACTGCTAAAATCACCACCAAAGTAAAAGACGTAATGGGTAATTTTTTACAGCTTGAATATGTATGGGTATTTTCTACCGGTACACTTTTAAGACCTGTCGTTATTGCTGTAGATCCTATAAATGATGCCACGTCAGTGCCTTTAAATAAAACAATTTCTGCAACATTCAATATGGACATGAATCCGGCATCATTGAACAACAATACTTTTAAAGTTAGTCAGGGGACCAATGCTGTAGCGGGAGCAATTTCCTATACGGGATCAACGGTATCATTTATTCCGGCAAGTCCTTTATTAGCTAATAAAATCTATACTGTAACGATAACTACCGGTGTAAAAAACTCCATGGATACTCCCATGACAGCAGATTATACCTGGAATTTTACGACAGATATGATTCCAACAGTAATCGCAACAGATCCTATGAATAACGCCATTAATGTGGCTTTAAATCAAACTGTAACTGCTAATTTTAGTACTATAATGGATGCTGCGTCAATTAATACGGGTACATTTACGCTAAAGCAAGGTACTACAACAATTCAAGGTACCGTTTCTTACTCTGGTACTACAGCTTCGTTTAATCCGGCAAACTCTCTTGTAGTAGGAAAAATTTACACTGCTACAATTACCAATGGAGCAAAAAGCATAGGTGGAAATTCAATGGCTGCTGATTATGTTTGGAACTTTACAACTGTATTATTACCTCCAGTACCGTCAGTCATAGACCTTGGTACTGCCGCTATGTTTGGAGCTTTTGGTGGTAACGCCGGAATTACAAATCAGGGATTAAATACCGTAATAAATAATGGAAGTCTTGGTACAACAGCCGCTTCAACCCTTATTACAGGATTTCATGACGGCCTTATTGTTTATACTGAGACTCCCCTAAATGTTGGAAATGTTACAGGTGATATTTTTGCAGCTCCTCCAGCTCCTGGAACAGCTACATCATTGGCAATTGCACAAAAAGGATTACTGGATGCAAATGCGGCTTATTTAAGTATTTCACCAGCAGCAAAGCCAGGTGGTTCAGATCCGAATGCTGGCGAATTAGGTGGATTAACATTAGCTCCCGGTGTTTATAAGTCAGCAAGTGGTACTTTCAAAATTAGCAATGGTAACCTGACACTAGATGCTCAGGGTGATCCGAATGCTACGTGGATTTTCCAAACTGCTTCAGGATTAACAGTGGGAATTGCGGGACCTACAGGTGCTAAAAGCGTCATACTGATAAACGGCGGATTGCCTAAAAACGTTTTTTGGTATGTAGGTAGTGCTGCGACGATCAATAGTGCCGGTGGCGGAACGATGGTCGGAACTATTATTGCCAATTCTGGTGTTACTTTTTCTACTGCAGGAAATGCAAATCAAACAGTGCTGAACGGAAGAGCTATATCTCTGGTTGCCTCTGTAACGATGGTAAATACAACCATTAATGTTCCTAACTAACATTTACTAAATAATATATCCCGTCTTCGGACGGGATTTTTTTTCTCAATATAAACAATACCTAAATAAACGTAAATGAAAACTAACATTAGTTTTAAAACACCTCTATACATAAATAAAATTTCACAAAAAATGCTATTATACAAATTTTTGGTTTTGGTTTTAGTATCCTTGAGTGTTCAAACAACACTTCATGCACAAGAAACTTATTATACAAAACCTACCTGGTACTTTGGTGTTGCGGGAGCTACCAACTATAATTTTTATCGTGGATCAACGCGACAGCTTAATTCTACTTTGACACCTCCTGTTACTTTTCATAATGGCGAAGGAGCAGGACTATATTTGGCACCACTTGTCGAATTTTATAAACCCAATACAATGTTGGGGTTTATGTTTCAGGCAGGTTATGACAGTAGAAAAGGTTCTTTCGATCAGAAAGTAACTCCTTGTAATTGCCCTGCAGACTTATCTGCTAATTTAAATTATATCACTGTAGAACCAAGCATTCGTTTTGCACCTTTCAAATCTAACTTTTATTTATATGGAGGACCGCGTTTGGCTTTCAACATAGACAAATCATTCAAATATAAACTTGGAACAAATCCTGCCTATCGGGAACAAGAGCAACCGGCTACTGAAAGAGGTGATTTTGATGCCATAAATAATACACTTATTTCGATGCAAATCGGAGCAGGTTACGATATTCCATTATCTTCACAAAATCACAAATCACAATTTATTTTGTCTCCATTTGTGAATTTCCAGCCTTATTTTGGACAACATCCCCGCTCCACCGAGACTTGGAGTATCACTACTTTAAGAGTTGGTATGGCACTTAAGTTCGGACAAGGAAAAGCACTGGATCAACCGGTGACAGCAGAATCAAAGGTGCAATTTTCTGTAAATGCGCCTAAAAATATTCCCGGAGAACGTAACGTGCGAGAAGTATTTCCTTTACGTAATTATGTTTTTTATGATCTTGAATCTAATAAAATTCCCAATCGCTACAAATTATTGACAAAAGATGAGGTTAAAGAATTCAATGAAGATCAGGTTGGAATTACAGCTAGTGTAAATCCATCGGGTCGTTCTGCACGACAAATGGCAGTATATTATAACGTCATTAATATTCTTGGAAATAGAATGGTAAAAAATCCTGCTGCCAATGTTACACTTGTCGGATCTTCAGAAAAAGGAACTGAAGATGGTACTGCTATGTCCGAATCTATTAAAAATTATCTGGTTACTGTATTTGAAATAAACGCTGCAAGAATAACGACAAAAGGGCAACTAAAACCTTCTATTCCATCTGAACAGCCTGGTGCAACAAAAGAATTGGTGCTGCTTCGCGAAGGAGATCGCAGGGTTTCTATCGAAAGTAATTCTCCTGACTTATTGATGGAATTTCAAGCTGGTCCGGATGCTCCATTAAAACCATTAGAGCTCATTACGGTTCAGGAAGCACCAATTGACAGTTATATTACCGTTGATGCATCCGGTGCTGCAAAAGCGTATTCTTCATGGTCATTAGAAACTACAGATCCAGATGGAAAAGTAAAGTCTTTTGGTCCTTACACTCAGGAAAAAGTAAGCATTCCGGGTAAAAGTATTATGGGAACCCGCTCTGAAGGTGATTACAAAGTAAAAATGATTGGAAAAACAAAAAGTGGTACTATTGAAGAAAAATCAACTACCACTCATATGGTTTTGTGGACACCCTCTAAAACAGATGAAGGTCTTAGATACAGCATTCTTTTTGAATTTAACAAATCAAAAACAATTGCTTTGTATGAGAAATATTTAAGGGAAGTTGTTACGCCTAAAATACCTAAAAACGCTGTTGTTATCATTCATGGTCACACTGATATTATTGGAGAAGAGTCTTATAATTTAAATTTATCCACAGACAGAGCCAATGAAGTGAAAGGTATACTAGAGAACGCCTTGTCAAATTCTGGCAGGAAAGATGTAAAATTCCAGGTACATGGTTTTGGAGAAGATGAAAGTATGGCAGCATTTGAAAATAAACTTCCTGAAGAACGTTTTTACAACCGTACGGTTATAATTGACATTATTTCAGCTAAATAAACTTATTTGTACATTTTGCTTTTAACATGAATATTGAAATAGCATCTCTGCAATCACTTAAAAAAAACTCTAAATCGTTAATTTAGAGTTTTTTTTTTCACGATGGCTTTGTTTATGTTTGATTGGCCTAAGTTGTACTCAGTTGATTTTTATTAGCCAAATTTGAAATAATCTAAATATTTATTTTAACCAATAATTTTCCATTACTTAGATTTAGTAATCTTAAACCCCAACAGGACATCCAAACCAAATTCTTTAAGTCAGTGAAAGCAAGACATTACCAGTAGTATGCAAATCTTTTTAAATCTTCCATGAAATTTACAGAAATTTGTCCCGTCAATGTCACTACTCGGAACAAAAGAAAAATATCATCTTTTGTCCCATTTTTTTTTACCAGTAATATATTGATTACCAAATAGATAAATCTGGTCATCTCATTGGTCCTGGCGGTTTGGATTTTGTTTTCTTGAAATGTGAAATTTTCGGGATAAATTAAACCAATCATCTCTCGAGAATCAGCTAAACTCGCATTATCAAAGGCATCACCTAGCTTTAAAAGGTTTTCCAATCCAGTTGTCGTTAAATGCTCTATACTCGTCCTGTCATCCTCTCCATATTACCCATCTCTTTTTCCAGACTACTGATAATTTCATTGTATTCAGTCTTCATGAGATTATAATCCTCAGCATCAATTTTCTCAGTTACTAACAGATTTCTGGCAACAGATAATTTCTTTTCGTACGTTGCAATTTGTTCAAGGGACTTCTTTTTTGACTAGCTACTGCTCCTGTGTGTTCTCGATATCCTTCAAGCAGAACTGCCGCATATAATTTCTTCACCTCCGGTAAAGGCTTGAATTTATTTAAATGGTCTTCTCTTTTACATACTTATTTTTTATTTGAAAGGGATTGAGCTCATAAAATCCACATAAAGTACTAGTAATCGTAGCAATCCTGTAAAAATCGTGATTTATAGTATAACAGTATTATGATCTTTGAAAGTAACTTTGGGTAAACTATTAAATTTAAAAATCATGGATGATAAAACGAAAACCGGAAAAGCAGATGATTCGCAGATCAATATAAACGAATCTTATGAGGTGCAGTATTGGTCTGAAAAGTTCAATGTGCCACAGGAAACATTAAAAACAGCCGTGAGGGCCGCAGGTACCAGAGTTGATGATGTCAGGGATTATCTGGCAGAAAATAATTAATGTCATGCCTTGGTATCATGGGGATTATCCCCCATCCTATAAAAACCAGCCCGCAGAACTCCGCGAAAAGGCTGTCGAGATCGCCAATGCCCTGCTTCAGGACGGTGCAGAAGAAGGAATTGCCATAGCTACCGGACTCAAACAGGCCCGTGAGCTGCTGGAAAATCATAAAGAGAAAACCGATAAAAGTGAAAATCATGGAAACGAATAAAAACACGCAACAGGACAAAGAAAATACAAACGAAAATGCCAACAGTGCCTACAGCGGCTCGGGAAGCATGCATCTCGGAGCAGGTACCGGAGAAGCCGGCCGCCTGAATGACTACCAGAAGGATTACTTGGATGATGCTTCGGACAAAAAAAACAATCCTGAGGGAAAAAGCATTGCCGAGGCCACTGACCCTTCGAAACTCTCGGATATTTAACAGTTAGAGAGTACAATGATATCCAAGATCTTGAAAAGAATTTAGTATTTTTATGGTAAATTCTTTTCAGGATTTTTTGATTTTATCTGATTAATATGCAACGCATACTATCCCCAAAAAAAAACAGTACTATCCCTAAACATATCAAAACGAAATGACTGATCCCATTTTAGAGAACCTTAATAAGAAACAGCTTCAGGCAGTGGAAACTACCGAAGGGTATGTGCGCGTGATTGCCGGGGCCGGATCAGGAAAAACAAAAGCCCTCACCTCAAGGTTTGCCTATATAGTAGACAGGCTTGGGATAAATTCCTCTAATATACTTTGCGTGACCTTTACCAACAAGGCAGCCCAGGAAATGAAAAAAAGGGTAAAAATGCTCATAGGCGATACCTATGATGTGAGCCTTATTACCACCTATCATGGTTTTTGTGTGCGGTTTCTTCGCGAGGAAATAAACAAGATCCAGTATCCCAAAAATTTCATCATACTTGACGCGGAAGATCAAAAGACCATCCTTCGCGAAGTGTTTAACGAACTGGACATCAACTCCAAAAACCTGACATTCAAGCAGGTCCTGCAGTTTATTTCCAAATCAAAAGGCACCTCTGATTATTTAAGCTACATTCTGGCCAATAAAAGTTTTGAGGACGAAAACACCGAGGATTTATCACTTAAGGTATTTCACAAATATCTCGATAAACAGAAGCGGAACTATGCCCTGGACTTTGACGACCTGATACATTTCACGGTACATATCCTGAATACTTTTAATGAGATACTTGTAAAGTGGCAGCAAAACATGCATTACATACAAGTTGATGAGGCGCAGGACAGTTCCGACAGCCAGTTTGAGCTTGTGGAAATGCTCTCGCGTGTTCATCAGAATTTATTTGTTGTTGGCGATCCTGACCAGACCATTTACGAATGGCGCGGTGCTAAACCCGAATACCTGGTGGATTTTGACAAGATGTTTCCGAATTGTGAAACAATTATCATGAACCAGAATTACCGCTCTACGCCCAACATACTGAAAGTGGGAAACCACATTATTAAAAACAACAAAATAAGGGTTGATAAGGATATGATAACCGAAAAGCCCGAGGGAGTTGAAGTGGTGCATTTTCATGGAAAAAATGATTTTGAGGAATCCCTATGGGTAGCCTCGGAAATCAAGGAGATCATTAAAACCGAAAAGGCAAAGTATTCCGATATCACCATACTGTACCGTGCCAATCACATCTCCAGGAACATAGAGCAGTCACTCATTAAGGAAAATATTCCCTATACGATTTTTGGCGGAGTTAAATTCTTTGAAAGAAAAGAAATAAAAGATGTCTTATCCCTTTTACGCCTTATTGTAACGGGAGATAATATATCCTTCCTTCGTATGTTTAACCATCCCTCAAGGGGGCTCGGCAAGAAGTTTATAGAGCGCCTGAGTTATCTCGGACGAGAGCAAAACCTTTCGCTTCTCAAAACCCTTGAACAAAACATCGCCGACAAGGAATTGTCCAAAAAAGGGGCCGCTGAATTTCTGGATTTAATAGCCAATCTAAAAGAGCTTGCCAAAACAAAATCCATATCGGATCTGGTCAAAGAAATACTCGAGAGAAGCGGACTGGCTGAGTTGTACCGAAAAGACGGTGATGAAGACCGATTGGAAAATATCAAGGAGCTGGTCAGTTCCATGCTATTGCTTGAAAAAGAAAACAAAGAACCCATCAATGTCGAGGAATACCTGCAGGAAATTGCCCTGTACACCGATCTGGATACCCAAAATGAAAATCAGGATAAGGTAAAACTGATGACCATCCACATTTCAAAAGGATTGGAATTTCCCTATGTTTTCCTTTGCGGTTTTACCGAAGGCGTGCTGCCAAGCGCGCTGTCGATCAAAGAAAGAAGAACCCGCGCCATTGAGGAAGAAAGAAGGCTTACTTATGTAGCAGTTACGCGCGCCGAGAAAAGATTTTACATAACCGATTCGGAAGGATATAATTTTACCACTGGGCTCAATAAATATCCATCTCGTTTTCTCTTTGAAATCAGTGAAGAGTTTTACATCCGTAAAGGCAAGTTAAGCCCTGAAATCCTTCAGGCCGCTAAAGTGCCATCTAGAAACTCCGATGCTGAAAATAAGGAGCTTTTTGGTGTTGGGGATCTGGTTTCCCACCAGGTATTTAAAAAAGGGAGAATCAAGGCAGTAAATCTGGATAAAAACCAATATATAATCGACTTTTTTGAAATTGGCAAAGAAAAGCCAATAGACTTCAATTTCCGCTTCCTGCAAAAAATAACCGACGATTCTACTTCAGAATCAAATGAAAATATTAATAAAGATTCTGCACAGGATTTACAATCTCATTTGAAGTACCAAAAAAATCCATTTGACGAGAACCTCAATGAGCTTGCAGATGCAGAGTCGTCAGAGGATCAGCAATTTGGTAAAGATGCAAAAGCTATTTCAGGCGAGAGTTTAGGTTTAGACATTGCTACCGATACAGCTAAAAACAAGGATAAAAAATGGTGGAAGTTCTGAAAAATAAAATTTCTATTGATAACTTTTTCCTTTACATCGTGCCAAGCTTTTTTTTAATAGATTTAGATTCAAAGTAAAAATGTTCTTTTTTTTTCTTTTTTATTAAAGCTATTTGCCTACTAATGTAGTAATCATCACTTTCAATCTATTATCTAGCAATCTCTGGCATATGAAATTCTCTTTTCATAACTTCCCAAAAAAGGACATTTACAACAACAATTATTAAAGATATTTCAGGTTGGGACAAACCTACAAAACAGAATACAAGACTATACTTCAAAATTTAATTCCCTTTTACAACCTTTTATTATAATTATCAATAAGTAAAGCAGCTCCATTTGTAGATGATAATTCTTCCAGGCTTGTTTCACAAAGGGCGTCTATTCTACACATTTGATCTATATTTGATTGTAATTTCCCTGCAGATTCATCAAATATAGAAATGTTTTCAATAACCATTTTTACTATCTCAACTAGCTTTATAAAATCATCTTTAGACAATTTATCATCTGATACATAATTTTCCAACCTTGCCCCTTGCCTGTATTTAGGATAGTTTTCAAGCCCCATAAACATAAACATCCATGACTTATTATATTTACCATTTGTTTTTACAATTCCTATGTAATCTGCAATTAACTCATCGTGCAGGTTATTCGACGCTATTCCGAATTTTTTAAGAGTGTACAGATGGGTACATTCATGTTCTTCTCTAATCGAAATGGAATACGATAACCAAAGACTTTCATTCAATCCCAACTGCTTTGCACATACATTACTATAGGGTTTTGTACTTATAATGATTAACTTATCTTTATATAAGCTATAATTTGGTAAAACATTCAGGTAAAACTCCTTGCTCCATTTATCTAAAGTATGGCTTGCTAACCAATCACTTTTTAAATTAGCTATTTTTTGCCAATTATTGAGTCCATTAATCAAAACTGCACCCATTGATTGCGGCACAGGTTTAGGATTATTTTTATACAATAAGCACTGCAGAATTTTTATAAAGTCTTCTTGATCTGGAACTGTTAGTATTGGTATTTTACCCGCAATACTTTCACCAATATTGAGGGTTATATTTTTAGAATCGTTTAATCTTAATACAGAAGGCAATTTTATATTTTCTGTTTTACCTTTCAAAACTACATCTTTGTATTCTTGTTTTTCTTCTATCCCTAATTCAATTGGAAAGTTCAATTGCGGATAGCACTTTTTTAATTCATTAAATAATAATTTATCCTCAGTAATTTTTTTGGCAAGATCTTCCCAGTATTCAATACCTGTTTCATTTTCGAAAGAAGGTATTGTTTTGTTTGATTTAAATTTATTTGATAAGTAGGTTTTGAGTTCCTCAGAAAGATCATTATCAATGAGAGGTACTTCTTTTTTTTTAGGAGATGATTGATTTACCATTGTTACGCAATTTGACGTTTAGCAAGTTCTGTAAACAAACCTTCCATTTGAATTAGCTCATCATAAGTTCCCGATTCTTTGATTTCTCCTTTTTCCAGAACAAAAATACGGTCAGCATTTTTTATAGTACTCAACCTATGTGCAATAACGATGCGCGTAGCCTGAAGTTTATCTAAACTTTCGGCAACAATATTTTGAGTTTTATTGTCCAGAGCGCTTGTGGCCTCATCCATAAATAATAATCTGGGTTTATGCACAATTGCTCTGGCAATCATTAATCTTTGTCTTTGACCTCCTGAAAATGTGCCTGCTCCTTCACTAATAAAGGTATGCATTTCCATAGGCATATTCTTTATGTCATCTTCCATACCGGCCATGCGTGCTGCTTCCCAGGCATCTTCAAGTGTTAATTCTGAATTGCCCACAATGTTTTGATAAATACTCCCTGACATAAGAGTTCCATTTTGCAGGACTACACCTATTTGTCGTCTTGTGAGTTCTTTATTCATTGCGTCAAATGTGTTTCCATCATAGAATATAGAACCTAACTCCGCGTGTTCAAAACCTAATAAAAGCCTCATAATTGTTGACTTTCCAGAGCCAGACGCGCCAACAAAAGCAACCATTTCGCCAGGCTTTATTTTAAATGTCACATTTTTTAAAATTAGCGGCTGGTCTTCATAATATCTAAAGGAAATAGAATTCAGTTCAATTTCTCCCATTAACTCACCCGGATCAATACTATCTTCTATCGATTCTGGTTTTTCTTCTAAAATTGGTTTTACTCTTTCGTACAAAGGAATAACGCTAAGAGACGTAATAAATGCCATACTTAATCGTAAACTATCATTTAAAAATTTATTAAAGGAAATGATAAAAGCCATAAAGGATCCTACCGATAATATCGCGGGATTTTGAGCATTTTGAGCATTTAAAACCGTGTAATATATAAATGAAAAAAATAAAATACTTGTAAAAAGTGGATATGAACTATTAAAAACTTCTACAAAGTTTTGATAACTTCCCGAACTAAATCCTAATTTTTTTAATTTTGAAAACTTGTCACCCCATAATGAAAAAATTCTTTTCTCACCTCCGGTTATTCTTATTTTACTAATTCCGGATAAAAACTCAAAAAGAAAACCCTGAATTTCTCCTTCGTATCGAGACACCCCACGATCATGCTTCAATTTTAGCCAGCCCATTACAACCATAAAAACAATAGCAATTAGAGCAAGTCCAACTCCTACCCATGCTAAACCCGAATCATAATAAAAAAGAAGTAATAAATTTACAAATGAGAATGTACCACTAAGTACAACTGTCATAAGTGTATTTGAAAGGATTTGTCTTATTGAATTAATACTTAAAACTCTATTTGTAAGGTCACCGGAAGTATATTTTTTATAAAAGGTTACAGGTAATCGAAGTATATAGTCCATCACTCCGGCTTGCAAGTTAATACTGGATTTTGACTCTACTCTCATTTGTAAGACTCCTTGCGTAAGCTGCAGCCCGGCAGATACCAAAGCTATAATGATCATAATCGTGAAGATTTCTAAATGTATAGATTTGTCTGCAGTTGGTATTACATCATCATATATCATCCCGGACAGTACAGGAATTAATAGACCAATCATACTTCCGAGAAAAGAAGCCAGTAATAATAGTTTGGCATCTTTTTTTACGCCATTCATAGCAAAACTTACTACTTTTTTTATGGAATCCATTTTTACATCAAATCCAGAAAAAAACATATACCCAATAGGATCTAAAGATTGGGCTATTTCATTATCGACAACAGTTTCTGTTCCTTTTGAAAGATTTTTGATGATATATGTTGTCGAATTTTGCTGTATAAGAGCAACAGGTTCATTAGTCTCTTTTATAAAGGCTAATAAATGCCCGTTTTCATCTTTCCACCAGACATCTCTCAAAATAATTTTTCGAATTCTTACTTTAGAACTTTGAGCAATAGCATATAAAAGATTGTTTGCGTTGTGTATATCTGATTCAAAATGTTTTGGCTCCTGACATGCAAAGCCGGCATGTTCTCCAATTAATTGACATGTTAAATACAGTATGTTTTGCTTTTTATTATTTGGGTGATGTAATTTTTTTTTACTACCTGTAACTATAGATTTTATTTTTTCTAAAGTATTTTTTAATTCTTCTTCCTGATGAATTAATTTATCATTGAGGTTATTGTTTTCGAACAAACTATTGATCTCCATATTTTTGCAAAGCTGATTGTAAAAATGGACTTGTAATTTTTCTAAAGCAATTAAAAAATTAATTTCATCTTCTAAAACCTCTCTGGTACTCATCAATTTCAGCTCACAAAATTCAGACAAGGATCTAACCCATAACTTATTACAAACAGGAATTGGAAATTGTAGGGTATCGTCTGAGTTAATAGCTTCCTGTTCGGAGAAAACGGAAAGTTTTCCCTGAATTAAACTGATCCAATTTATTCCCTGAGAAGGGTATCCTATGGTATTTTGATTTAAAATAAAATCATTATAACTGTCAAATGTGGTGTAAGATTTTGGAGCGTTACCCGAATTAATTTTAAATGACGTTTTTAAGATCCATTTATCAATCATACTTTTTAGAAAGAAATGATCTATAGTAATGAGCTCGTGCTTATTTATACATAATAAATTGGCCTCGTTTGAAAAAACAATTAAACGTATATCATCCTTACATTCAGGAGATAGTAAACTAAATAATAACTCTCCTTTTTTTGCAGAATAAAGATATTTTAGCGCACATAGGTATTCTCCGTTTTCATCAACTCTGGCATAAAACACATTTACTTCACCAGAAAGTACCATCCAGAATTTACCGGAACTATTCAGTATCAATGGTTCTTCAACTCCTATAGCTATTTTATCTTTCGTTGACATATCTTAATTTTATTTTGTTTCAATCAATTTTGCATAAACACCATTTTGTTTTAATAATTCTTTATGAGAGCCTCGTTCTACGATTTTGCCTAACTCCATTACAATTATTTCATCACAATCCATTATAGTGCTTAATCTATGGGCAACGATTAAACAAGTACATCCTCTTTTCTTAATATTATCCATCACAATTTTTTCTGTAGTAGAATCTAACGCACTTGTAGCTTCATCCATAATTAAAATTGTGGGGTTACAAACTAATGCTCTTGCAATTTCTATTCGCTGACGTTGTCCGCCACTAAAATTCGAACCACCTTCTAATACAGAACTTTCGTACCCATCACTTCTGGCAGCAATAACATCATGAATATCAGCATCTCTTGCTGAGTTTATGATGTTTTTTTCAGGAATCATGGTATCCCAAAAAGAAATATTTTCTTTGATGGTACCATTAAAAACCATGACATCCTGATCTATTACCGCTAACGATTCTGTTATGATATGTCTGGGTATATGAGTTCTGTTTTTATTATCAAGTAAAATATCTCCATCCCACGGATCGTAAAGTCCAGAAGCTATTCTTGCAATGGTCGACTTTCCGCTCCCCGAACCTCCAACTAATGCTACTCTGCTTCCGGGTCTTAATTTTAAACTAAAGTTTTCTATTAACGCAGGCATGGTGCGAGTATATCCAAAAGTGACATTCTTCATTTCGAAGTAGCCAATCAATTTGTTATTAGTAAATTGATTTTTTGTCTTTTGGATAGTTTCATCTTCCGTTTCTATAAATTGTTTGTCAATTTCATAGTTCATTACATCATCGATACGCGCCATATCACTTTCTGTTTCGTGCAGCATGGCTCCTGCCGATACCAGTTGGTTGACCGGAGTAATAAAATTATTCATTAAGAAAGTAAAAGCAACTAAAGCTCCCAAAGTCATTTCTCCTTCCATTATCCTTAATGCGCCTATTCCTAAAATGAGAGTATTGGTTAAAGATAAAATTAGATTTGGAAGTATATTGAGCCTTATTGTCAACCATCCAAATTCCTGTTGAGCGTTCATTACCTTTGCCAAATATCCGATCCAATTGGTAAAAAAATCATTTTCTCTACCAGATGATTTCAATGTCTCAATCATACTAATTCCTGAGGTAGTTGTTCCTAATAACTTTCCCATTTCATTGCTTAATCTTCGACTTCCGTCTTTTCTGGCTGTTGAAACATATTTTAAGGCGGCAACATTTAGTGCTGCCATAAAAACACCAATTAAAGTCAGGAGAACATCATAAGAGAACATTAAAATGGCATAAAAAATCACCACGATAACATTTAATGCAGCATTTGCCAAATCACCACTTAGTAGTTTTGCTACTTTATCATTTAATGCGACTCTGTTACCTATTTCGCCACTGTATCGTTGAGTAAAAAAAGCAATTGGTAAATGAAAAACATGCCAAAGAAATTTACTGGAAGTTACCAATGCCAATTTTGTTTCTAATTTAAGTAAAAAGTACTGCTGGAGATAAACCAAAGAAGCATTCACAATTAAGACTACACCCATAATTAGTAAAAGGGGCATTACAAAACCTGAAAAATTATTGATCAAATATTTATCTATAAATATTTTAAGGAATGAAGGAATTACTAAACCTGGAATTACTAAAAATAAGCTCGCAATAACAATGTAGGCAATACTTAATTTAGAATTAGCAATTCTTGAAATCAAAGATGTCATTAATCCTTTTTTATGATTTCCTTTTTCAAATTCTTTTGATGGACTAAAGATTAAAACTACACCTGTATAACAATCGTCAAATTCCTGATGACTTACAGAATATCTTCCTTGTGCAGGATCACTAAGGTAAACCCTCTTTTTTGTAAAACCCTCCAGGACTAAAAAATGGTTAAAATTCCAGAAGATAATCGATGGAGTTTCTAATTGCATTAGTTTTTCAATAGATTTCGCATAGCCTTTTCCTTCTAATCCGTACTCTTTGGCTGCTTTTAAAATATTGGTCGCTTTCAATCCGTCTCGTGACACTCCACAAGCTATTCTCAATTTTTCTAAGGGAACAAACTTGCCAAAATGTCCTAAAATAATACTTAAAGCTGCGGCACCACATTCAACGCCTTCCATTTGTAAAACAGTCGGTACTTTAACAGGCTTAGCTGGTTTCTTGATAAGTATGTTTGTGTTATTTTTCATTTGATGGATCAATATAGGTCGAAAAATTTCTTAAATGCAGGAACAACTAGTGTTACAGGAGGCTCTTGTTTAATAGTAATTTTACCTAAACATGACGTGCCTTCTTTCAGAAAAATATCCGGCCCTTTAGCAGAGGTCCATTTATAGCCACTATACGATACAGCATCTTTTTCAAAATCAACGTACACCTCAAACAAAGGACCGCCTGTTAATAGTTGCTTGGTAAGCTGATCATTTTTAACAGAGGTTAGCATTCCTTGTTGTGTTATCGGAAAATCAGATACATACGTTACTTTTCCTTTTATAAAACCATATTCTTCAGGTTGCACGGTCGAAGGTACAATTAGAGCTTCCATTCCTTTTTTAATTTTTTTCCCATCTTTGGAGGGGATATAAAGAATTCCTCTTAGTTGCGATTGTTTTGTGTTAAGTGTATTTTTAAGTTTAAATAAGGGAGATCCGGCTGAAACTACAATTCCGGCATCGGTTAAAACTTCAACTACTTCTCCGTCATACGGACTTTTTACATTTCTTTGATTGTCATATTTTTCAGTTAAAAACTGAAGATTTCTTTCCGCTTCTGCAATTCTTTGTCTTTGTAATGTAACTTTCTGTTGTGTATCAAATCCCAAATTATTTTGTTGACTGGATGTTTCTACGATTTGTCCTTTTAATCTCTCGATTGTATTTTTTGAAGCTTCTATTTGTTGTTTTGTAGTTGCAACTTGCGATTTCGTTATTAAACTCTTTTCAAGAAGGGCATTCTCTGATTCCAATTGATTATTCAGAAATATGATTTTCTTTTTTTCGGATTCGATTTCACCTGTAATACTTACACGTGACTGACTAATTATTTGACCTTGTAACTGAGCGCCTTGATTTCCGTAAGACATTAGCTTTTCCATTTCAAATTTTCTGTCTGACAATACCACTTTTGCATCTTCTATTTGTTGAAATAGTTCCGGTTGACGTATTGTAGCTATAACATCTCCTTTTTTAACATTATTACCTATAGCTATTTTTAAGTCTATTAATTGTCCTTGTGCAGTAGCCACTACTTCATGAACGTCTCCACCCAATACAACGCCAACCACATCTAATTTTGTTTTTACGGTACCCATAAATGACCAAATTAATGCTGTAAAAACTGCCACCATAATGGTAATTAGAGCTATCCAGGCTTTTGTGCCGGTAACCTTAATCAATTGATCCAGTTTTTCTGGAGTAGAAAGTTTTTCTAATGCCGATTTTCTAAAAAAAGGTGCTGACATAATGTTATTTATTTTTAATTTTCCGTCTTCGGAATCGTATAAAATGCATTTTGAGTGATTTTGAACCCAAGCTCTTCTTTAGAAATAAGGGTACCGGTTTCATGTCTAAGAATTAGGATTGCATTTGAAAATTGTTCCCGTGCGCTTAAATTTTGTAATTCTGAAGAAGTAAGTCTTTCCTGAAATATCATTAAATTTAAAAGCGTAGTCAAACCTGCCTGAAACTTTATCTGTTCATTGTTATATGCATTTAGACAAAAACCATAAGCTTCTTCTGATTTTTCAACAATTAAAGCATTGTTAATCAAATTATTAATCGCTATATCGATATTCAATTCAATATTTCTTTGCGTGTTTTCATTTATTGTAGATTGATTTTGCAAAGCGATTTTACGAATTGCATAATTCCCTTTGGCCAGATTGTTATTCAGTGGAAAAGAAAATGTTAGTTTAGCTCCGCCTCCTAAGTCCCGACCCTGATTATTAGTAAGAGAAGCCCAGGATTGGTCAATACCATTTCCGGCGCTTGTACTTCCATAATAAGCAAATGCTGATAAATTCAATACAGGTTTTAGATTGTTTTCTGCTACAAGGTACTGAAGTTCAACTGCTTTGTATTCTTCTCCATTTGCCTTTACATCACCCCTGTTGTCCTTGGCAAGTTTAATAAGTGCCTCTTTATTAATACTGCCCACATATCCGGATTCTAAAATAGTGGGAAAGTCATTAACCGGAATATCCAATTTTTGACTTTCTTCATCGATTAGACCAATAACTCTCCCTAAATTTAATCTTGCATTAAATAAATCTTGTTTTGCAGAAGCGGTTAACCTTTCCTGATTGCTTAAATCGGCATTGACCTGAGCTAAATCACTTTCTGGTTTTTTATCCGCTTTTACAAGTTCAATAGTCATATTTAATACGTCTTTTACCCTATTTTCATTTTGAAGATAAATGGCCAGACTTTTATACGACGTATAGTAATTCCAATAGGCAAGACCAATTTGCTCAACTTCATAAGAATTGGTAAATTCAGAATCATATTTACTTTTATTGATATAAAAAACAGAAGCTTTTTCTAAGGCTGTAGTTATCTTTGCTCCCCTTCCTCTTAAAAGAGGCTGGGTTAATTGAAGATTAACAGTGCTTAAATGATTACCATAAAAAGGACCAACAAGCTCATTAAAATTGTTGTACGGATAATTACTATCTTTATAATTATAATTTAAACTTAGATCCAGGATTTGTCCGGAACGTAAAGCTTTTTGTAATCCCGCTGAAACATCCAACGAATTACTTTTTAGCGTTTTATCGACGTATTTATTCCTGGAATCAGCATCCAAAAGATTGTATCTATCATTTTTATATGCAATTTCAGAATTTAGGTTAAAGTCAAAAATACTCTTTTGAATTAGGAAATTACCTTCAGCATTTTGAATAGCGTAATTAGCAAATTTAATATTTGGATTTTTACTAAAAGCAATAGTTGAAACCTCTATTAAATCGCACTTAATTTTAGACTGACTATATAAGAGACTACTAATCAACAAAATGCCACACAAAAAGTAATTCCTCATATTTGAGCCTTAATAATTAACACTTAACTTAACTTCAGAAAACTTATTTAATATCTGACCGAAGCGCGCACCAGCCTGAGAAACTACATCTAATACTTTTGTATCAATTAAATCCTCTTCCTCAGGAGTTCCATATCCCAAACGATCTGTTGTTTTTCTTAACCTGTTGGAAAGAAATAATGCTAGCGAATAATAAAAATTAGCTTTGAAATCCGGATTTGAAGAAAGTCTCAATTCTATAGCGTTTCGTGATATTTTATAAATTACAGATGTTTTTTTTGAAATAACAGAAACTGAAGGTGGTCTGGATTCTAAGAAAGACATTTCACCAACAACTTCTCCCGCTCCAAGAAGAGCAACTTCCTTTCCGTCAATTCCATCTGAAAAAATAGACAATTCGCCAGATAATAAAATGTATAAATTATCTACATAATTTCCTTTCCTGATCAATGTTTCTCCAGTTTTTAATTCTATTTTTTGACCATTCTGGATCATCCATTCCAGATCTCTGTCATCTAATTGGCCTAAGAAAAAAAGCACTCGTTTCATAATATATATTTTTAAGGTTATGTTTATTTAATTATGCTTGATTAACAAAATCATTAAAGAATCTAATAGACTGTTGTGACTCTTTAGGCTAATGAGTTTATTAATGCTTTGGGCGATATATTATATTGATCAATGAACAATTTTGAAAAATAATGGGAATCATTATATCCAACTGAATAAGAAACCTGAGAAATGGAATCCTGAATATAATTATCAATTAGCTCCTTTGCTTTATGCAGCCTTAAGATTCGAATGTATTTATTGGGAGTTAAGTAAACTAAATTGGCGATTTTTCTATGAAGCTGTCTTTCGCTTACTGCCATTTTATACGATAAATAACATAAATCGAGATCGTTTTTAGAAATAGAATTATAAATTTCTTTTTCTAAGTTTATCAGCCATTTCTGATCGTTTTTTGTCACTTTTTCCGGAGTTATCTTGCCGGAACATACATCCTGAACATTCTTATTTGATTCATAAATATCAAAAATATCCGGTCGGCTTTGTATGGTTAAGCTTACTGATTTAGATTTAATTTCATTTAATATTTGCTCTATCAAATCATTAATTTCATTACTGCTAGAAAAAATAATTTCATTTTTAACCTCGTTTCCGGATGTGCTCGGAGTACTGGCGGTGATAATAGAATCTAGTGGACTTTTTATATGCAGGAACAGATGATTTAAAATATCTGGTGAAGACCAATCTATTGCCGTTTTCTTTGCTGTTGTATTCATGATTTGTACTGGTAATTAATTCTATGATTACTAATTTTCAAAAATCGAGTACTACTATCTTTTTAAGTAGATTCAGAACCATTTGACTTTTCACTTTGAAAAATCTAAAAAAAACAGACTTTTACAAACAATTGATATATTTGTATTATTCTACAATTATGCTGTTTTTATGGCTTTTATGAACTTCAAAATTCCTGGTTATAAATAATTCTGAAGTAATTTGATATGTCAAAGCTAGTGTAAGAGCTTTGTGCGATTTTACACCTAAAGTGTAAAAAAAGTTAAAAATTAGTAACAGTTCAGCTCCTTTAAGCGATGGAACTTAAATTTTAAATTATTTACGTGTTTTTTATACAGACGAAAAAGGCAGCTATTAGATAAGATTGACCCAAAATATAAATCGTGCAGAAACATCAAAAAGTAATGTAACAGGAACTCTTTTGATAAAAAATATCTAAAAGAGAATTGCTAAATTTTGATTTTTTTAATGATTTAGGAGAAAAGAAAGAAGTCTGCAAAAAGGATTTGCATAACACAAGATGCTTGAAACTGTGTCTATATCATTTGTAGTAATCTGCACTCACGCAGGATATCTTCGTCATTGCCTTTATCAATGCCTAAAATATCTTTTATTTTACTTTTGCGTTTTTTAACAGTGTCTTCAGAAACTTTTATAGTGTTTGCAATGGTTTTTATCTGACAACCCTGAGAAATAAGTGTTATGATTTGGCGGTCAACACTATCAAAATGACCTTCAGCCAACAAGCGTTCCGTTTTTGCCTTTTTGGCAGTTTTACTAAAATAGCTTTCGCCATTCATGAGCTTTTCATAAGCCAACAACAATTCTTCATCGTCAAAATCAGTTTTGACCATTATTCCGTTGACATGAGTTTTTTGAAAAATATTGTACAAAATAACACTTTCAAAATGCGAAGTAATAATTAATGTTTTTGCACCGGGAATATGTTTGTGAACTAAAAGTGCTAAATCACCACCATTCAAAATGTCTTTTTCAGGGAAAGGTGGCAAGCTATAATCCAGCATTACCAAATCAAAAGAAATTGGCTGGGTTTCATCTGAAATACGATCATAAGCAGCCTTACAATTATTTGCAGAATAAAACTCTAACTCATGCCCTAACTTATTGTGAGAGAGAATGGTTTGATATCCAGTAATCATCGAAGAGTGGTCTTCAACTATTAGTATTTTTTTTGTCATTGGTCTTTAAAACTCAAAACTATTGAATTCTATCGGAATTGACAAATTTATTTTTGTACCAATATTTTGTTGAGATTCCAGGGAGAATTGTCCCTTAAGTTCCATTGCGCGATGATTCATGTTTTTTAGTCCAATTCCTTTTTTTGATTGCGTCAAATCAAAACCTTTACCGTTGTCGGCAATTTGAATACTTATACCTGTTTCACTCTTGGCAATTGCAATTGTTATGACATGAGCATCAGCATATTTATTGATGTTTTGCAATGCTTCCTGAAAAATTCTGTAAAGATTCATTTTTACATTTATATCCACCAATGACCAGTCTATCCTCGGGTCAATTTCTATATCTATTTTAGTTATAGGGTTTTGGTTTAATTCCGTAAATAATGCTTTTATCGTGGTTTCAAAATCATCAGATCCTGAAAAAACATTCGTATTAAGTTCGTGTGTCAGATTGCGAATTTCTTCTTCGATATTTCTCATCTGAGCGATATATACCAGATGTTTTTTTATTGTTTCCTCTGATTGACTATATTTTATTTCGTACAAATTCATTCGTATTGCCGACAATTTTCCAATTATGCCATCGTGCAGTTCTCTGGAAATACGCTGCTTTTCGATAAGTTTGCCTTCTTCCATTTTTTGCTGATTTGAAAGCATCAAATTATAAATTTGCGAATCGTTTAGCGCTTGTTCTTGTTTGCGAAACAGTTTTTCAAGTTTGATGTTTCTGTTTTTATGATATAAAATAATTAACAATAATAGCAATACCAGGGCACTCATTATTGCATACAGAATGAATTGTTTTGAGATTTCATTCTTTTTATTCTCGGCTACTATTTTTTCCTGAATTATCTGGTCGGTTTCAAACTCTATCCTGGCATATTTATTACGAGAAGTACGCTCTACAGCCTGAAGACTATCTTTAAGATTAATGTATCTATTGGTATAATAGAATTCGTTCTCAGGATTTGCGACGGTTAATAATTTAAGAATGTTGAGTTCGTCTTCAAAAAGATTATTTTCATGCGCCTTGAGCAACGCGTCTTTTAAGTAGTAATTTGCTATTGAAAAGTTTCTTTGATTTAAATGATATTCTCCTAAATAAGTTTTAGAGGTAATTTGAACTGGAATATTATTTATTTTTTCTCCAATTTTTAAGGTTTCTTCAAACTGTTTCAATGACGATTTATTACCCAGTTTAAATTTAGAATAAGCCAGTTTATTGGTAAGATAACAATAAATTGGAGGATCTGTTTTTTTGAAATTGGCTATAGCTAATCCTTGTTTCGCAAATGCAATAGCTTTTTCGTATTCCTGGGTTTTTACATATATATTGGCGATATGATTATAAGGCTGGCATTTGTAAGATAAATAATTTGGATTTGATTTTAACTTTTCAGAAATTTCGATAGCTTTATTATAGTAATCTACAGCTTTTTCGTAATTATTTAAACCTACCAGCGTGCTTCCTAAAGTGAGATAACAATTGTAAATCAGTAGATTATTATTTTTTTCAATTCCAAATTTTAAGGCTTCAATCGCTAATTTTTCAGCACCTACGTAGTCATTTTTAAAAGATAAAATTTCTGCTTTCCATATCTTTACATTTCCCAGTAAATTCTCATTTTTTTTTTTCAAAAGAACTTTTTCTGATTTTGTAAAGTAATAATAGGCAGAATCATATTTTGTTTCTTTATTGTAAACAGTTGCAATACTGTAGCTTGCATTTTGAATACCTTCATTATCTTTTAATAAAGTTGATTTTTGATACAGTTTTTGAAGTAACTCAAGACATTTTTCAGTCTCCCCAAGTTGTAAAAATGAATCTGCCAATTGGTAATAATAGTCAGCAGAGGTTACTAAAGTGTCATTCTTTTGAATAATTTCTGAGGCCAATAAAGCCTTTTGTAACCTTTCATTTTTAGTTTTGTTTTTGTTTGTAGAAATAGCAATCAACGAATCTAACTCACTAGCATTTAGAGCGTAAGGATTTTCACTTTTACGCTCGCAGCTAATAAAAAAAATACTAAAAATTAATATTGTTGTAAGTAGTTTCAATCGTGCTTAATTATATATAGGTAAAAGTACATTTTTTTTAACTTTTTAATATGTTTAAAAAATAATACTAAAAACTAAAAGTTATTTTTTTGGTGGGATTATGCTGCCAGGATTATTTGGATCAACGTCAGCGCGAGTTTCGATTTTAGCCTTTGGTGTTTCAGTTTCAATTTCGTCTGCAGTACAAGAATTTAAAGTGGCTAACAGTGATATAATGGCGATAATATAATAAAAATGTTTCATGGTGTTTTTTGGTTTAGTTTAGAAAATATTTATTGGAACAACAACTTTGTATTAGCCGTTGAGTGATTAAAAAATGTTTTTAGGAATTCCTTGTACTTGTAATATTACTTAGACAAATCTATACCGATTTTAAAGTTTTACTTTAGACTAAAAGTGTAAAAAATGTTAAAATTCTTACTTTAAATATCATATTTTAAGAAAAGTTAACTGATTAATGTACCAAATAATGTCATTTTTTAATCCAACATTGAATTGCTAAATACCAAAAAAACGGTATCGTTTTATCACTATAAATCATAAGAAAATGTTTTATAATGGCGTTTTAACGACGTTTTGAGAATCAGAAAAAGGCTTAACTCTCTGGAGAAGATTGTAACGGCAAAACCTCAAATGTACCTTGCTTTTGGCATGGGAACATTTGAGGTTGCAGCTTATTTGTTTATTTTTAATTAGTAGCTCCAGGTAAGACTTTCCAAAATTATATTTTTTTGAAATTCTAAATCTTCTAATGAAAGTTTGTTTAGTTTTCTTTCTATATTTTCTACTGCACTAAGTTCAAAGTAATCTTTAATTACTCCAAACTCTGTATGTAAATCTCTGGAAGATGAATTTACCTCAAAATAAGGAATGTCACCTCTCATCATTTGTGCTGTTTCGTGTTTGTAGATAAAACGCAAATTAGAGTCGAGAGGCACGTTTTTGAAAGCAATTGAAAAATAGTCTTCTATTTTTTGTTTATAAAGTTCCTTATTTTTTAAATTTTGCGGTAAGCTCATCAGTCTCAAAATGCGTCCATAAGCATTCGTAGGCCGCCAGATATGTCTTATAGGTTGATTATGGAATTTTTGTATTGGAGATTCTTTAGATAATAGAAAGGACTTTTGCTTTAATAAAAGGGTATAACATTCCTCGAACCCCATAAGGAATTCCTGTAAATACTTATCAATAAAAACCTTCTCCCCATTTAAAGTCGGAATATTTTTTTTAATATACTCCTCTTTCATTTCCTTATTTACCATCTTCCAGTCTTTAGTATATGAATTGACTCCGGTTCTTTTATAATAAAAACCATATGTTTTTTTGGAGTATCCCAGACCACACATTACACAAGAAGAGGAATTTTCATCCTTGCTGGGTAACAAACCCGACATAAGCAGCGAATCTCCTAATTGATCTAAATCACTATATTTATCCAGGTCAGATGTACCAAAATATTTTGTGAGACTATCATTAATCATTGGCTGTATTATGGTTTCATGATCAATAAATACTAGTGAATCTCCATTAGCAATAAGATTTTCTGCATGAAAATCAGTGGCGTTTAATACATACAAAACACAGGATAAATATCCGGCTCTCTCATAATATCTTTTAATTTCTTCTTCTGTATTACAAGCTTTTTCTATTACGAATTCTTGCCAGTGGTATTGGTTTTTATTTAAGATGTTATACTTATAATTACCCAAAGAAAAAGAATCATTTAACGAATCTAATAGTTGAAAAAAAGGAAGTGAAATGGCTCCATTTGTAGGTTTATAAACTAAGTTACCATTTTCAAAATCAATTATAGCTGTTGATGCACCATTATGAAAATCACCTTCGCCAAGTTTAATGTCTTGAATTTCTTCATCATTGTGTTTAATCAAACCATTATTAAACAACTCAGCAGAATCATTTTTATAGGAATGTAATATTTTTTCATACAATTTCTGAATATTATTTTTTTGGAGTGGTAAAATCTCGCCTAAAACCGGAAATAGCTGACCCAGGTTTTTCCAGTCATTATTTTTTAAATCCTCAAAAAAATCTTCAAAAATTAAATCTTTATTGTTTGCAATGCTAATAGATAATAGATCTACTATACTTTTTTCATATAAGGAGCAAATAGCCGAATTGGTTTTTTCCTGAACCTGGAAAGGTGTGTCTATTATATTCATATTTTTTATCTTATATTTAATCAAAGCTCAATTTCAATGTTTTAACGCCTTAAATTTACAACTAACAGAAAAAGAGGCTGTTTTGAGTTTTCAAACAGCCTCTTTTTATTACTTGAAAACAAGTTTTATACTAACTCTTTATTTTTAGCAAGACAAAAAGTAACAACTTTCTACAGCTAGCGCTGCTTCCTTTCCACCAGCAACCAAATTTAAATCTTCCTGAGTTAATTCGATTGCATCTGAATCTCCATCAAGCAAAACATATTGTGTTGCAGATACATTTACATAAATTGTATTCTTATCCGTTTGATCAAAAACAACTATGTTTCTTGTTTCTCTTTCGATAAGCTCAGGGTAAAGCTCTGCGATTGCTGCTTTAGGATTTTTTACCAATCTTTCTTTAAAAGAAGCATCATTAAGAGATTTAAGGATAACTTCTCTAACTTTTACTTTTGAATCGTCTGTTAATTGAATTTTACTCATGATTTTAATATTTTAATATTTATATTTAATTTTTAATGTACCTAGTCGTACATTGTTTTTGGGTTTATCAATTTTAAAAAATTGTATTCAGCACAATTTCTTAAAATTGATGATTTTTTTATACTAACTCTTTGTTTAGCAAGATAAAAAGTAACAACTTTCTACAGCTAGCGCTGCCTCTTTTCCACCAGCTACTAAATTTAAATCTTCCTGAGTTAATTCGATTGCATCTGAATCTCCATCAAGCAAAACATATTGCGTTGCAGATACATTTACATAAATTGTATTTTTATCCGTTTGATCAAAAACAACTATGTTTCTTGTTTCTCTTTCGATAAGCTCAGGGTAAAGCTCTGCGATTGCTGCTTTAGGATTTTTTACTAATCTTTCTTTAAAAGAAGCATCATTAAGAGATTTAAGGATAACTTCTCTAACTTTTACTTTTGAATCGTCTGTTAATTGAATTTTACTCATGATTTTAATATTTTAATATTTATATTTAATTTTTAATGTACCTAGTCGTACATTGTTTTGGGTTTATCAATTTTAAAAAATTGCGTTCAGCACAATTTCTTAAAATTGATGATTTTTTTATACTAACTCTTTGTTTAGCAAGATAAAAAGTAACAACTTTCTACAGCTAGCGCCGCCTCTTTTCCACCAGCTACTAAATTTAAATCTTCCTGAGTTAATTCGATTGCATCTGAATCTCCGTCAAGCAAAACATATTGCGTTGCAGATACATTTACATAAATTGTATTTTTATCCGTTTGATCAAAAACAACTATGTTTCTTGTTTCTCTTTCGATAAGATCAGGATAAAGCTCTGCGATTGCTGCTTTAGGGTTTTTTACCAATCTTTCTTTAAAAGAAGCATCATTAAGAGATTTAAGGATAACTTCTCTAACTTTTACTTTTGAATCGTCTGTTAATTGAATTTTACTCATGATTTTAAATTTTAAGGTTTATATTTAAGGTTAATGTTTATACTTAATTTGTATGCTTTCAGGTTTATCAATTTTAAAAAATTGCATTCAGTACAATCTTTTAAAATATTATTCTTTACAACCTGATACAATTTTTGAGTGTAGAAAATAAAGAATCTGTTAAATTCTTCCACATCATTTGCTCGCCTCCTGCAATTGCTTCCAGCTGGTCTTCTGTAAGTTCCAGATTCTCTATTTCTGGTTCTGCAGGCAGATTTACATATACTTTAGATCTATCTGTTTGGTCAACAACAACCAACTCTTTTCCCTCCGGCAAAACTATATTAACACCTGTTAGTTTTTCTATTGCTTCTACAGGATTCACCAATAATTCTTTTCTAAATTTGATGTCTTCCCAAGCTTTAGAAATGACCTTTTGTATAACTTGCTGCTTTCTGTCTTCCATAGTATTTGATTTCTATAATGTAAAGATAAAACTACTTTTATGTGTAAATTTGCCAGATAATACTCCAAAACTGACAAAATTGATTTTTATTAAATATTTTAGAAGAAACTTTTCTCTATTGAAAACCTGGCTTGATTATAGAGATATTGGTTCGAAATCCACGTATTATATAAGCCCTTATTAGAAATTATTTTATGATAAAAAAAGTCATTTATTTTTTCGGTAAACAATTCCTTATTTTCAAAATTTAGCTTAATGACAAGTTTTGTTAAATCAATCAGTAAAGCTATTTTTAGAATATCATAATGTTTATTATAGGCTTGCTGAAAAAAGGAAATTAATAAATCAAAGTATTCCTCATAATGGCCATTTTTTAAATGCTTATTTACAGAAATCCAATCGTAAATTATTTGTCTGTCAGGGTTTTCTATTCCAAAATTCAAATCTATGTTCCATTCATTTGGCAAAAAATCAAAATGATTATTCAAATTAGACTTAACGGTACTTTCTACAATACTTATAAAGGCTTCATGAGCAAAATACTCTCTTACGTAAGGATTTTTACTCCAGTAGAAATTGTTTTTAAAGATATTTCCAAACAAGCCTTCGTTGTATTCTCCGTTAAACAAATAAAGCATTAAACTTTTTGCTGTTTTATTACCTAATTTCATTTGATTACTTGCAAAATATATTCTCGATATATTTTTATTTTGTTCAAAGCATCTTGTGCATAGAGTATATATACCCTGTTTTATTAAATACTCAATTAGAGCAGTAGCTTCCAATGTAAAAAGAAGTGCTTTGTCAAAATTTTCAGTTTTGTGATAATACAGTGCCTTAACAGTCAATGTTCGCTGTTTTACATATATATATTGATTCCCTAAAAAGGAATTTTCAATTTCTTGCTCTATTGCTAAATATTTTTTAAAAGAATCATCTAAACCTGTAGTTTTAGACAACAATTCCTTTACAATCTCAGTCAATTCTTTACGAATATTATCAATCCTTGCACTATCTTCTTTATTCACTCCACATATTTCTTTTAATTCCTTTTCGTGGAGAGCTTCAAACAATTTCATTTCGTCTTCTTCAAAGAAAGATCTTTCTATAGATTTTGGGAAAGAAGGAATTAAATACAAAAATTCCTCTATTTTTTCATACTCTAAAGTTGTTGTTCTCATATTTGAATGTTTTTTTGTTAAATTGAAAAGTGTTTTTTTTTAAACTTTTATTGTCTGTTTTTTTTACATACAAAGTGTCAAATTTTAAAAGAGACTAAGTTTTCTTAATCATAAAGATAAAGCGGGGGTTTTCTATAAATTTGCCAAATAGACTGACAAAAGGAGCTTAAAAATTAATATCCTTTTCTACAAAATACATCTTGAGTTCTCCCTTGCCCTTTGCCTGAATACTTCCTCGATATTCAAAACGAAAGCATTCTTCACTTTTTATGAGATTATAAAGCGATTCACTGATATTAACTTTACCTACGATACCGTTGCTTTCAATCCTGCTGGCGGTATTTACAGTATCACCCCATACATCATATTGAAATTTCTTTATCCCTACAATACCCGCTACAATTGGTCCTGCATGAATACCTAATCGCATCTCAAAGGCCGGATTATTACTGGCATCATTCTTAATTTTTCTTTGAGCCATAAAATCCTGCATTTCTAATCCTGCCAATACAATATTTGTCAAAGATTGTTGATCTGGTTTGGGGATTCCTCCCGCAGCCATATAAGAGTCTCCAATTGTTTTGATTTTCTCTATATTGTATTTTTCGGTGATCAAATCAAAAGCTTTGAAACAGGCATTTATTTCTTCGACTAAATTTTTAGGAGACATTTTCTCAGCGGTTTGAGTAAAGGATTTAAAATCTGAAAAAAGTATAGAAACTAAATTAAAGTCACGGGCATTCACAAAACCCTTTTGTTTTAGTTCTTGTGCTATTTCTTCCGGCAAAATATTGAGTAAAAGTTCATCAGAAAGGTCTTTTTCTATCTTCAGCGCTATTTTAGATTTTCGCGTGTAGTTTAATCTATTCCATAATCCTAAAGCTATGAGAACAATAAAACACAAAGAGATAATAATAATATTTTGTTGCTTTTCCTTTTTTTGCACTTCTTCTTTATGTTTGGATTCAACAACATGATCTTTCCTTACATGAGATATGCTATCCAGTAATTGTTGATGCTGAAACTCCATAATCATCATTTTATTAGAAGTTTCTCCAGATTTTAAGCTGTCTTTGAAGTTATTTGATTTTTCATAAAAATAAAGCGCCAATTTGTCGTTTTGGGCAACCTTATAAGCATTATACAAACACTCACAAGCCTCTCTTTCAACTGACATTGCGCCTATTTTTTCGGCATTCTTATATCCTTTTAAGCATTTAGCAATTGCTTGTTTGTTTTGATTTAATTTGTTTAGTATTTTTCCAAGGGCAACTTCTGCGATACTTATATATTGTAAACTGTTAATTTCAGTAGCATATTTAAGTGACAGGTTATAGTAATATAGTGCTCTCTCAAAATTTGATTGTTTAAAAAACAATTCTCCTAAACTGGATAATACTTCAATTTTTAATTGTTTATCATTAATTTTACCTGCATTAATTAGTGCCTGGTCCAGATTTTTCTGAGCTTTATCGTAATTACGTAATTTTATATAAACGATTCCCGAAGCATTTAAGTTTTGAGATATGGCTTTTACATCCGCACTGTTTTTATAAATGGAATACGATTTATCATAATATTTCAGTGCATTTGAGTAGTCTTCAACCTGCGAATAGATTCCGCCAATATTTTGCGAAGTTGCCGCAATCATTTTTGTATCGTTTAGTTCTTGCTGAATAACAATAGCTTGTTTGTAGTAGTTTAAGGCATTAAGATAATTTCCTAAGTAATAATAAACACCTCCAATATTATTTAATATCGAAGAGATTCCTTTTTTATATTTTGTTTTTTTATATTCCTCGGTACTTTTCTTAAAAAAAAACAAAGCATTTGAATAATCTCCCTGATAATAATAAGTTACCGCTTTATAACTATAACAATCACCCACTTTTCGACTTTTACCCAAAGATTTATAAAAGACTAAACTTTTATCGAAATACAGTAATGATTTTGGATAGTCGCCTGCATCCTGACTTTTCATACCTAAATTAAGAATGGAATCGGCATTCTTACTATTTATCACGATCTCTTGCTTCGTTTTTGATTGACCAAAAAACAGCATTCCATTAAATAATAGAAATACAGAGAAAACAATATGTATGTTTCTTTTCATGAATATGTATGTTTTAATAAATATCAAAACGTACATATTCAACTCTGGAATAGGTACGTTTTTTAATTTTTAAAATTGCCAATAGGTTAATTTTATTAAAAGAGATTACCAGAAAGATTGGTAGGCTTAATAATGATAGGCGGGGTTATATCTCCATCTCCACCAGCAACTAGATCAAGCTGTTCTTCATTCAATTCTACATCTTCCATATTGACTTCAGCAGGAATGTTGATGAAAATTGTCGACGAATCTGTCTGATCAACAAATGCAATATTTTTACCTTCGGGCAAATGAATTGGGTGTCCTAAAAAACTTTCTATTGTCGCGACGGGACTAGTTATCAAATTGCTTTTAAAAGTTGGATCTTCCCAGGCTTTTTTAACAATGGCATCCAGAATTTTTTGGTCGTTAGTTAATTCCATTTTTCTTATTATTAGTTAATTCCTTTTTACATTGGGGAAATTAGCTTCTTTTTTAAGTATAGAATTGCCAAATACGCTGACAAAATAATTTGTTATTTAACCAACTTGATTCTTGTTATTAGTTTTTCTTTTAATTTCTTCATCAAAAGTATATCGAAATAATTTTTAGGGAATTAGAAAAAAAACAGGTAAAATACACGAAGTAAAATTGAAATCCTGAAATCCAGAAAGTACCAATAATAAAAATAATCTGCGATTGCAGGTTCTTTCTTAAAAAGTAGATGGATGATGTAAAGCCAAAACAATAAAACACAACTTGAAAAAGACGGTGCTTTTTTCGTTTATACTAATTCGTATTTTATAGAGGAATTTGTGGTTTACATTCTTTATTCTAAAAAATTTAGCATTATCCACTTACACTAAAAAGATTATTCCTATTCGCATTTATACAATTATAATTCAAAGTATAAAATTAGCTTGCAAAATTAATATAAGAAAATAATGGTTTATAAAATCAAGTCTTCAAAATTGGTTATCGCACATCAAAATCCACGAATGTCACTGAAAAAAGTGCGAAGCTCAGTGTTAAAAATTATTATAGTAATTATAACTTTCAACTCCAATTTCATTTTCGGACAACCGAAAGAGCCTCTTAAAGGCAAGTCTATGTATGGAGATTGGGGAATTGAAACAGAATTTATTAGTAAAGAAGTCTTGCCTGGCAATGACTTTTACAGGTATGTTAATGAAGGGTGGTTAACGTCAAAAACTATTCCGTCGGGCTCTTCAGGATTTAACAACTATAGTGAGGCTAAAAACAAAATCAGTGAAAGGATCGCGACGATTATTCATGAGGGCGCAGTTTCAAGAGACAAAAATCATGGATTATCACAACAAGCAGGCACGCTTTATCTTGGATATCTTAATACAGACAATATCGATAAATTGGGGCTAAAACCGATCCAAAAGGATTTAACACACATTCTTGCCATTAGCAACTATGAAAGTATTGCAAAGTGGATGGCAGACCCAAAATCTTTCTCAATCATAGTGATCCATACTGGCCCCGACCTAAATAACAGAAGCAAGTTTCTTATAACACTTAGCGATAGTGGTATTGGCTTACCTGCACCTGAATATTACCAAAAGCAAGACGCCCCTTATCCGGGTTATCGAGAAGCATATAAAGAATATATTATAAAAACTTTCAAATTAGTAGGGATAAGCGATGCGGTTAAGCGTGCAGACGCTATACTGGAACTTGAAACCAAGCTGGCGGCAGTGCAATGGACTCCCGCACAAATGCGTGATAGTAAGATTAACTCGCACTTAATCAACATATCAGAACTAAGCGAATATGCCCCGGGATTTCCATGGAAAATTTTTCTCGAAAGCAGACAGGTCGCTAATGAAAATGATGTAATATTACAAACAGACACAGCAATCAAAGCAAAAGCTGCTCTATTTACAACTACTTCTATAGAAGTTTGGAAGTCTTATCTTGCATTTCATTGGATCGTTAATCATTCTACACTTTTACCAGAAAACTTCCGCATGAATCATTTTGATTTTTACTCTACCACTTTAAATGGTATTGCAAATGATATTCCGAGGGAAAAGAAATCAATTTCATATGTAAATAATCGATTGGACAAGGCAATCGGGAAGCTATATGTAGAACGGTATTTTTCCATTGAATACCTTGACTGCATTGAAGATATAGTAAGTTATATTCGCAAGGCATTTGCACTACGACTGGAAAAGCTAGACTGGCTAGATGATAACAGCAGGATGGAAGCGAAAGCAAAACTGGATGCTGTTACAGTAAGGATCGGGTATCCTGCGGTTTGGCGCGATTATTCATCATTGAAATTTGATGACAAAAACCCCATTGGTAATGAGCGACTTATTGCCATAGCAAATTGGGAATATGAGCGTTCGCTACTTAAAAAAGTCTATACCAGTAAAGATTGGTATCAGGTTCCGCAAACCGTGGATGCTACAAGCAGCAAACTATACAACTCAATCGAGTTTCCTGCAGGCATATTACAGCCCCCATTTTTTGATCCTTCTGCTGATCCTGCAGTAAATTTTGGAGCCATCGGCGCAGCTATAGGACATGAATTAGGTCATTGTTTCGATGACGAAGGGTCAAGATTTGATGGTAATGGCATAGTTCGTGACTGGTGGACTAATCAGACACGAAAACAATTTGAGGCGCGTACCAAAGTACTTATAGAGCAATATAATGCTTTTTCACCTATAGAAGGAATTCATGTTAACGGAAAACAAACACTGGGAGAAAACATTGGCGACCTTACCGGCGCTATTATTGCATATGAAGCCTACCGACTCTATTGTAATGAACGTAAAGATAATTCGCTTGTTTTAGATGGTTTTACAGGCGACCAACGTTTCTTCCTGTCTTTTGCACAGATTAACCGTAGCATTTACAATCCTGAGGCGTACCGAATGACATTACTACGGGATTATCATGCACCAGCAGAATACCGTGTCAATGGTGTTGTCAGAAATATTGATGCTTGGTATGAGGCGTTTGGTATAAACCCAGAGTGCTATCTATATTTGGCGCCTCAAGAAAGAGTACGTGTTTGGTAAGGTAACCAATTGCTCCGAAACTTAAATAATCTTGTAAATAGAGCAACTTTTAATAGATAATAGAATAAAAAAATAGATATTTTGTAATACTCAAACTGAATACCGTCTTCTTCTATGGCTGTAACACCTAGGTGACTAGTTTAAGATAAATAGCAATATTAAAAGGATTTGAACCGTAAAATAATATTGAAAATTGCAAGTGTTTTTTCAAGCAAATTATACCCAATTTACAAAATCAAATTTTAAGGTACAAATACAATAATACTATTATAATCTTCAAAAAACCGATTAGATATTTAAATGCTTCCCGATACAAGAATATCCTTAAAGCCCAAGACATTTTCTTTATATCCCAAAATAAAAGCTACTACCAATATACGGTTCTAAATAAGAATACTTTTTGGTCAGTATCTCTATTAAATTTTTGAAAAAAAAAGAATTTCCTCTGCACTAATTTATACTTATTTTATTTTGATATTAAATTATACATGTCTCACTTACTTTGGAGCAAATCGTGCCCTGTCAGGATCATTCATTGCATGCTCTACTCTATTTAGCTCCTGAAAATTCCGTTTATTGTTCTTTAGTCGATTGGTGTCTCAATCCCTGTGGTTGACTTTCCTAGTCCTTATAAGGGTATGAAAAAGAGTAATTTTTATTTAAGGATTTTCCTGTCAATTGTTCAATAATATCCCAATGTTCAGCAATTTTACCTTCTTTATCAAATCTAAAAATATCAATAACTCCAGTTCCTAAATCTTTAGAAATTGTCGGGTCTATTGTTTTTGAATGAACCATTACCATATCTCCTTGTGCTATAGTTTTAGCAATTGTGGTGGTGTTTTTAAATTTGCTTTTCTGTATAATCTTAAATAAGTCGAGTAAAGCGACTTTAACATCTTTTAAAGTAGGATTATGTTGTATATATTGTTCGCTTACAAAGTTTTACCGAATTAGTGTTGTGACAAGATACAATTGCTAAGGATTCAAAAATTGAAATGGTTTTTAATTTTAAATACGTAATAATATTTTTTTCTAAATTATTGAATTTAAAGCCCCTTCTACAAAAATGCATTTTCTTTTCGCGCTTTCCCTTGTCTTGTCATTGAGACTCCAGGATGCCTTGAATGTTCCATTTTTAGTATCAATTATTTTGCTTATTGTCCAACGATATTTTTCAATTCGATTCAAAAAAATGTACACTTTTGTCAATTCTTTATTTTCAAGACTTCCTTCGGCGTCAGCAACTAAACCTTACTAAAATCGTATTAATTTACAGAGCTACGTCTAATTTTGCTACAAAAATTTAAGAAGTCTTTTAAAGATATTTCAAAAGTGGAAATTTTGCGGTAATCGTGACACGTGATGTTTTCGAAAATTAGAAATTCACCAAAAATAAAGCTCTAAGAAGTTTAGGTTCCAATATATTATAAGCAAGTTCTAAAACTTTGTTGTATTTGACATTTAACAGTTGGGAGAATTTTAAATGTTGGATATCATTTTTTTGAGTTTTTCCTAAATAAAAAAAGTTTATTGAAACGAATTTCAATAAACTTTTGGAAACATTATATCTTATGATCCATATAAAGATCTTGATTATAAGTCAAGACCTTTTATAATTTAAAAAAATGAATTTATTTAAAATTCCATGCTAATGTCACCCCAAAGGCAACAGGACGAATTTTTGCATTTTCATCCGTGCTGTACAATCCATTGGCTTTTCTATCTGCAACTGATGTTGGGTTATATCCTATGTAAGACTCATCTTTATTCTGATCAACAATAGAACCATACCCATTTTCAAGAAACATTGCTACATATAATGCATTTTTTGCCCCCATATCAAATGTAAAACCCAACTCAAACATACTCATTACGATACCCTTAGTTTCGTATTCACCAGATGCTGAATAATTGCTTTGACTACCAAAACCATACTCTGGTAAGTCATCAATAGTTAAATTAACATCTGGATAATAACCCGTACCATTTACATTAGTTGCTGTTGCTTTTATTTTATAATTCACAGGTAAAAAGTACTTCGCTCCTGCTCTAAAATTAAAATCAATTCCTTTATTAATATTCATTTTGTACTGTACGAAAAGTGGAATTTGAATAGCATGCAAGGTTTGTCTTTCTTTATAATTACTTGCTGTAATCCTATATTCAAAAGCAGAAGTAGAGGGATCTACTTCATAATTACTGAGCGTTGCCGATGAATTACTTAAGAAAACATCCTGTTTGTACTGAGAAAATTCTATCCCGGTACCAATTCCGATATGATTGCTTAAAGAATAAATATACCCCACTTTTATTGCACCTCCAAGTTCATAACTGGCAGATGTCGCTTTAATATTACTTAGAATGCTTCCTGCTCCTGATTGGACACCTACATAAAACTGTGCAGACATTACTTGTGAAATTAAAAAAGCTGTTATCCCAATTGTATTTTTTACATTCAATTTCATAATTGTTTTTTTCATTAGAATAATCCATCCTCATTTATAAAAATGAGGATTTCATACTCTTGATTATTTAATTTTTAACCAGAATGTTTTTAGTAAAATATTTCCCATTTGTTAAGGTCATTTTTAGAATATAAATTCCCTCAGCAGTTGGTGCTTCTAAAGTCACTGTACTCTCACTAGTTATTTTATTATCTATTAACAAACCACCTATACTATACACTTCAATTCGAGCATTCTGTAAGCTTGAAGAAGGTACATTGGTAAGAAGTTGATAACTCGCATTTGTTTTAACAGGGTTTGGAAAAATTCTTATATATTGCTCCTCTACTGTTGGAGATAAAGTTAACGGACAAGTAGTAATCAATGTGCCATCTAGTTTTGTAGCCACTGCATAATAACTTCCATTTAAATCCCCATTTTCTTTGTAATACTGATGATTTTGACCAGGAACTAAAACTCCATTTTTGTACCAGGTGTATGATTTAAAACTTTTTGAACTATTATCAAAGAAAATAACATCTTCAAATTGTTTTCTAATTAAATTAGGTTCACTATTTACTATAGACAATACTACTGCCGGAGCAGCATTATAGTTGTTATTTCCCCCTTGTGAACCAGTGATAGTGGCTGAGCCATAATCTTTAATAGTTAATAAACTATTTGATACAGTTGCAATATTATCATTAGAAGAAGTATAATTTACAGCCAGACCACTACTGGACGTAGCTGTTAATATAATTGTAGCTTCTCCATCACAACCAGATACTAAAGTTTGATTCCAGGTAATTGTTTGATCAGCTTTAGTTATAGTGAAATCGTTACCAGCATAAGTAATAGTGTAGTTATTACCTGCACTCAAACTTCCCTGACTAATTGCATAAGTCCCTACATTTTCTCCTACTGCTCTTGTCAGTACTCCATTAAATGCATCTCCATTTATTAGGTTTGGCAAAACCGAATAAGTAAATACAGGATCAGTAGTACCATACACTTTTGCTTTCGATGTTGCAGTTACGGTTATCGTTTTCTTTCCAATCGTCAAATCAGCACTTGTATAAGCCAAAGTATAATTTTCGCTTAAGGCAAGAGTACCTTGATTAATTGCATAAGTTCCCACGTTTTCGCCAGCAACCCTGCTTAAGTTTCCTGTAAAAGTATCTGTTCCAATCAGTGCCGGACTGAAGGTATAAGTCAATGCAGGATCAGCATCACCATAGGTTTTGCTTTTCGCTGCAGCCGTTACCATTACCGTTTTTGCGCCAATGGTTAAATCTGCAGTGATATAAGTTAAAGTATAGTTGCCATTTAGTGCAAGTGTACCCTGATTGATCGCATAACTACCCACATTTTCACCAGGTGAACGGGTCAAGCTTCCCGTGAAGGTATCTGTTCCGGTTAATGCCGGAGCAAAGGTATAAGTCAGTGCAGGATCAGCATCGCCATAGGTCTTGCTTTTCGCAGCAGCTGTTACCGTCACTGTTTTTGTACCGATCGTTAAATCAGTACCAACATAAGTTAAAGTATAGTTACCGTTTAATGCAAGCGTTCCTTGGTTAATTGTATACGTACCGACATTTTCACCAGGTGATCTTGTTAAATCTCCATTGAAAGTATCTGTTCCGGTTAATGCCGGAGCAAAGGTATAAGTCAAAGCAGGATCAGCATCGCCATAGGTCTTGCTTTTCGCAGCAGCTGTTACCGTCACTGTTTTTGTACCGATCGTTAAATCAGTACCAACATAAGTTAAAGTATAGTTACCGTTTAATGCAAGCGTTCCTTGGTTAATTGTATACGTACCGACATTTTCACCAGGTGATCTTGTTAAATCTCCATTGAAAGTATCTGTTCCGGTTAATGCCGGAGCAAAGGTATAAGTCAAAGCAGGATCAGCATCGCCATAGGTCTTGCTTTTCGCAGCAGCTGTTACCGTCACTGTTTTTGCACCAATGGTTAAATCAGTACTAATATAAGTTAAAGTATAGTTACCGTTTAATGCAAGCGTTCCTTGGTTAATTGCATAAGTCCCGACATTTTCACCAGGTGATCTTGTTAAATCTCCATTGAAAGTATCTGTTCCAACTAGTGCCGGAGCGAAGGTATAAGTCAAAGCAGGATCAGCATCGCCATAAGTTTTGCTTTTCGCTGCCGCGGTTACCGTAACCGTTTTCGCACCAATCGTTAAATCAGCACTAATATAAGTTAAAGTATAGTTGCTATTTAGTGCAAGTGTACCTTGGTTAATTGCATACGTCCCGACATTTTCACCAGGTGATCTTGTTAAATCTCCATTGAAAGTATCTGTTCCAACTAGTGCCGGAGCAAAGGTATAAGTCAGTGCAGGA
>Ga0247813_10000449_pt1 | contig 39165 bp, 28 predicted proteins | sample UWRJL169409C1_FD_180719 | JGI IMG/M metagenome (GOLD analysis project Ga0247813, IMG submission 180719) | Plant litter microbial communities from Arlington Agricultural Research Station in Wisconsin, United States - UWRJ-L169-409C-1 | ecosystem: Environmental > Terrestrial > Plant litter >... | reverse complement strand
AATTGTAATAATAATTTATAATGAAGCAAATGTAAGATATAAATTCATACAAAAGACAATAAGGTGTTAATTTTTTGTAAAAATTATTGATTCACAGTCTTTTCGCTATTTATATTGCATCAAATCTTATACAGATGTGCTTTAATTGAGAATCGTTAATTGTAGGAATAGCACTAAGAAAAATATGCCTGCCTTTAAGGTCATTTTGATAATTATTTGAATTTGGTCTACTCGGTGTGTATTTATTCTTTTTTGCAAGTATTTTTTTGAATTTGCATATTAACAAATTAGGAATAAAAAAACTGCAACTAAAAAATAATTGCAGTTTGAGTATTTCAAAATTCTAAAACTTTATTGAATATCAACTTTGATATGTAATTCTTTTAATTGAGCATCATCAATTGTTGCAGGTGCATCAATCATTACATCACGTCCTGAATTGTTTTTAGGGAAAGCAATGAAATCTCTGATGGTTTCCTGACCTCCTAAGATAGCAACAAGTCTATCCAAACCAAATGCTAATCCTCCGTGTGGTGGCGCTCCAAATTGGAAAGCATCCATTAAGAAACCGAATTGTGCTTTTGCTTCTTCTTCTGTAAATCCTAAATATTTGAACATTAATTGTTGAGTAGCCTTATCGTGAATACGAATTGATCCTCCTCCAATTTCATTTCCGTTTAATACCATGTCATAAGCATTGGCACGAACTTTTCCTGGTTCAGTCTCCAATAATTGCATGTCTTCTGGTTTTGGAGATGTAAATGGGTGGTGCATTGCATGATAACGTCCACTTTCTTCATCTAATTCTAATAATGGGAAATCTACAACCCATAATGGAGCGAACTCTTCTGGTTTACGTAATCCTAAACGAGTTGCCAATTCCATACGAAGTGCTGAAAGTTGTGCGCGTGTTTTGTTTGCAGGACCAGAAAGTACAAAAATCATATCGCCAGGTTTTGCACCTGTAATTTTTGCCCATTGTCCTAAATCGTCCTGATCGTAGAATTTATCTACAGATGATTTAAAAGTTCCGTCGTCATTACATTTTGCATACACCATTCCTGATGCTCCAACCTGAGGACGCTTAACCCAGTCAATTAACCCGTCAATTTCTTTACGCGTATAATTCCCTGCTCCCGGAACTGCAATTCCTACTACCAATTCTGCAGCATTGAATACCAGAAAATCTTTGTGTTGTGCAAATTCGTTTAACTCACCAAACTCCATCCCAAAACGAATGTCTGGTTTGTCGTTTCCGTATGTTTTCATAGCATATTCGTAGGTAATTCTTGGAAATTTTTCTACTTCAATACCTTTAATTTCTTTTAGTAAATGTCTTGTCAATCCTTCAAAAACATTCAAAATATCTTCCTGCTCCACAAATGCCATTTCGCAATCGATTTGTGTAAACTCAGGCTGACGGTCTGCACGTAAATCTTCATCACGGAAACATTTCACGATTTGGAAATATTTATCCATTCCACCAACCATCAACAATTGTTTGAACGTTTGTGGGGATTGTGGCAATGCATAAAACTGACCTTCGTTCATACGGCTTGGTACAACGAAATCTCTTGCTCCCTCAGGAGTCGATTTTATTAAGTAAGGTGTTTCAACTTCGCAGAAATCTAAATCAGATAGATATTTACGAACTTCCATCGCGACTTTATGACGGAATAACAAACTGTTCTTTACAGGATTTCTTCTGATATCTAAATAACGGTATTTCATTCTGATATCTTCTCCACCATCTGTTTCATCTTCAATTGTAAATGGAGGTGTTAAAGCTGCATTTAAAATATTTAATTCAGAAACTAAAATTTCGATTTCACCAGTCGGAATGTTTTGTTTTTGGCTTCACGCTCAATCACAGTTCCTTTTACCTGAATTACAAATTCTCTACCAAGTGTTTTTGCCAATTCAAAAACAGTTTTATCAGTACGACTTTCGTCGAAAATAAGTTGTGTAATTCCGTAACGGTCACGTAAATCAACCCAATTCATAAATCCTTTATCGCGTGATTTTTGAACCCAACCCGCTAGTGTAACTTCCGTATTAATATTTGAGGCGTTTAACTCGCCACAATTATGACTTCTATACATGATCAAAATTTTAGACTGCAAAAGTAAACACAAAATTCAAATTAATATAGAAAAGTGTACAACTAGATGAGTATTAATTTGAAATATTGTGTTAATTATTCATTTTAGGCCCTCTAATTTCTTTAGATTTGAAGTACTAAAAACAAACTTAAATTTATATGAAGAAATTTTTCGTTACTGGTTTGCTGATTTTTAGCGCTTTGAATGTTATTGGTCAAGCCAAAAATCAAATTAAATTTTCTGCTAAAATCACTAATAGAAATAGTGATACTTTAGTTATTAGAGGCGGGAACAATTTTAAACAAGTGATTCCTATTAATAAGAAAGAAGTATTTGTATCTACTTTTGATGCCCCAAAAGGATTTTATGTGTTTTCTGATGGAGTTGAATCTTCCAGATTATATTTGAAGCCAAATTCTGAAGTAAATTTAGCGATGAATGCTAAAGAATTTGATGAAACTATTGTCTACAGTGGAAAAGGTGTTGATGAGAGTAATTTTTTGGCAAAACAAGCTTTAAGAAACGAAAAACTGGAAGAAGCTTTTTCTAAAGAACCAGCTGAGTTTGCGGCAATATTAGAGGCTAAGAATAAGACAGATATTGAAAGTTTGAATAAAGGAACTTTTGATCCGGAATTTATAACTGCGATGAAAAGTAATTTTGAGCAGTTCAATAAATTCGCTGTTGAGAATTATGAAAGAGTAGTTAAAGCAAATAAACTTAACGGGACAGCTTCTCCTGATTTTGACTTTGAAAATCATAAGGGAGGCAAAACAAAACTTTCAGATTTAAAAGGGAAGTATGTTTATATTGATCTTTGGGCAACGTGGTGCGGTCCTTGTCGTGCTGAAATTCCTTATTTACAAAAAATTGAAGAAAAATATCATGGTAAAAATATTGAATTCGTAAGTGTTTCAGTTGATGCTTTAAAAGATCATGATAAATGGCAAAAATTTGTAAACGATAAGCAATTAGGAGGAATTCAGTTGTTTTCAGATAATGAATGGAAATCTGCTTTTGTGACTAGTTATGAAGTAACCGGAATTCCGAGATTTATTCTGATTGATCCAAAAGGTAACATTGTAAGTTCTGATGCAGCAAGACCCTCTTCTCCAGAACTTCAGGTGCAATTAGATTCAATATTGAACTAATTTCTGTATGAAATTATAACGATATCGTAAATTTATATTTTTTATAAAATCCCAGTAAAACCAATGCTTCGGCATTGGTTTTTTTATTTTTAGCAAATCTCCAATGTTAAGTTTTTATTCAATGTTACCAAATTGTTAAGTAAAAGTTTGTTTAATGTAAACTATTAATTATATTTGATAACAATTTGATAACATTAATACCTAAAGATATGAAAAAGTGTGTGATTTTAGTTGCAATGATGTTCTCTGGAATTTTAGTTGCACAAGAGGTAAAACCAGAATTAGAAGCTGTTGGAAATAAAGTAAAAGCTACTTATTACCATGAAAATGGTAAAGTACAACAAGAAGGTTTCTTTAAGGATGGTAAACTAGATGGCGTTTGGGTATCGTATGATGAAAAAGGTAATAAAGTTGCCGTGGGAGAATACACAGACGGATTGAAAACTGGAAAATGGATTTTCTTTAATGAAAATAGTTTATGCGAAGTTGCTTATGAAAACAGCAAAGTGAGCTCAGTTAAAAACTTACAGAAAAATGCTTTAGCTAATAGAAACTAAGGTAATTTCTAAAATACATTTCAAGAACCGCTTTTATAAGCGGTTTTTTTATGCCTTTAATTTTTTACAGCTTTTTTTTCTTCTTCCATACCAAATTACAAAGCCAGTTACTGGTAATGCTGCCGCAATTAAACTTACTATAAAAGCAATAATTTTTCCAGGTAAATTCAGAATTTGACCGGTATGGATTCCGTAATTCATTTCGACAACCTGCAAGCCTAAGCTCTTTTTATCGTAAGGATCACTTTGAATTAATTTTCCGTCAAGCGGATGAAAATAGTAATTGCTTTGATGATCGTATCTTAAAGTGTGAGGATAAGCCCCAGTATTAATTATGTCCCCTTTTTTCTGCGGAAGCAAAACAAAAAACATCTCGGCCTTTGGTTGCAATTTTGCAGTTTCAATAAAGGCAAGATCAACTGCGGTTATGCTATTGGTTTTAAATTTTGTTGTATCAATTACGGGTGCTTTGGTTTCTACAGCTTTATCTCCACCAAAATTGAAAGTTTTGTAAATACCATCACCAACCCATTCGTAAGTAAAGCTTAAGCCTGTTATGGCAAGAATAAGTACAATAAGCGAAATGTAAAAGCCAGAAGTATTGTGCCAGTCATAGTTTACCCGACGCCATTTGGCTGACCATTTTACTGTAAAACTTCTTTTAATATCATGTTTTCGTTTTGGCCACCATTGAATAATTCCGGAAATCAATAACAAAATGAAGATGATGGTTGCTCCACCAATAATATGTTTTCCAATGTAATCGGGCAGGAGTAGATATAAATGAATGTATTCAACTATAATAAAAAAATCAGTTTTTGGATTTTCTGTTTTTAAATATTTTCCTGTGTACGGGTTAAAATACAAATACAAATTTTCAGTATCAGAATAGGTGTAGACAATTGCTGATCGATTTCTTCCGTAATACGAAACCATGCTTGCTGTATTTTCAGGGAGTATTTCTTTTGCCCGTTGCTGTAAAACGGAGGGCATCAGAAAGGATTTGTTCTGAGGTTCAACAAATCGCCATTCTTTCCTGGTGATATCTTTTATTTCATCATGAAAACAAAAGATGCAACCGGTAACACTTATTATAAAAACAATAAGCCCGGAAACTAATCCGAGCCATTTATGTAGAAAACGTACTTGTTTTTTGAAACCCATTTTTTGAATAAAAGCGTAAAAGTATGCGCTAAATCAATTAGGGACAAATTATTTTAATTATTTTTCAGTACTAACCTCTTTTTTTGGTTTTAAATGATAGGCTACATAAAGTGATATTGAAGCTAAAACAATCCAGAAGACATCAATAAAGAAAACCTGAATTTTGTTTTCCATAAAAGAAGACCAGAACCAGGTTCCGGAAACGATTCCATTTGTAATCGGGATTAAGAAACCTAATATACTTCCGGAAATCAGGCAAAATTTATTGGTAAAGGCATCATTCTTTTTAACGATAAAAAAGACTGTCAATATTAACCATCCCACAAAATAAAAGGTATAAAGATTATCCTGTGTCAACGGATAAAATATTTTGGTAACGATAAAAGCTAGTGCGGTGATTGGATACATACTTAAACAAATGGCTAAATAAATACGAACAACAGCTGCATTGAAACGTCTTTTCTTTTCTGGCATATTGTTTTTTTGTCGTGCCACCAACCAAATCATTACTCCTGAAATGATCACAAAACAAGTGATAATTCCTAAAATGAAACTTACTATTTTTAGTGCATAACCACCATAATCGCCAAAATGAATTCGATATAAAACGTTTTTTACAACATCTAAATAGTTAGTTTGAGTAATTGGATTTTTCCTTGCCATTTCTTTTCCATCAGAAACTCGGTAAACTACTTTTCCGATTCCAGTGAATTTTTTATGATTAGGAATTTCACCTTCAACTAAAATGTGCATGTTGGCATCGCCATAATTTTGGATGAAAACACGTGTAATTTCAAAATCAGACCAATTGCTTTTTGCTTTTTCAACGAATTGGTTAATATTAAAAGGATTTGCTAATTTTTTATTTTCAAATTTATAATCAGGATCTGTGTATTCTAATTCTTTGTATAATTTATCCTGATCTCCTTTATATAATGCCATCACAGCAGGAGCTACAATTAAGAGCTTAATCATAAAAAAAGCTCCGGTAACAGCATAAACAAATTGAAAAGGCAAACCAAGCATTCCTAAAGCGGTATGCGCATCTGTCCATAAAGTTTTTAATTTTTCCTTTGGACGAAAAACGTAAAAATTTGAGACAATTTTATTCCAATGCAATAAAACACCTGTAATAATGGCAAACAAGAAAAATAACGCTACAAAGCCCGAAAGGTAATAACCTACAGGATACGGAACCTGAGCAAGGAAATGCAATCGGTATAAAAACTCACCCAGAGAATAAGATTCTTCGTAAGTAAAGGTCTTGAAGTTTTTAGTATCAAGGTAAAAAAATGATCCTTCCTTTTGTTTGGCTGGAGCCAAAGTATCTTTGGTGCCTTCCATGTAAATGGCAACTCTTCTTTCGGTACTTGGTTTAGAAATGGTAATATTTCTTCCGTGTAATATATAAATTTTGTCAAGCGTATCTAATGCCGTGCTGTAATCTAATTGAATTTCTTTTGTAATAGCAGTTGATTCACTTCTTTCCCAATTGATGATTTCATCTCTAAAAAAAGAAAAAGATCCTGCAAAGAAAATTACAAAAAGTACAACACTAATAACGATTCCGCTAACAGTATGTGTATGAAAGTAGATATTATAATTACGGTTGCTCATAAGTTATTGTGCCGTTGGATTATAGGTTTGACCCAAATAAATAAAAAGAGAAAAAACGAGTGTCAGAAGAATGTAAATACCCCAAATTTTCCATCCGCTTTTTGCCAGAAAGGCGACTACCATTAAAGCAACCCAAAGGATGAAACCACTAAAAGCCATTGTCATCAGGATATTTGCCCTGTTAAACCAGGAAGCCAAAGCCAAATGAAAAGTGACTGAAACAAAATAGCCGCCCAGAATGGCAGCGGTAATTTTAGCAAAGCGTTGCCATTTTGATTGGGTTAGATATTTAGGATTTGCTGGCATATTTTGGTTAGGAATATTAGTAGTAATAAAGTTCTAATAGTGCAGCAATTATAAAAAGAGCTACAATAATCTTGTTGTTTATCTTTTTTAAAGGAGTCAAAATAATGATTAAACTTCCAATCATCATTAGCTGAATAAAAAACATTAAAGTTCCACAACCTAAAGACTGTGTAAAAAGCCAAAAAGCATAAGCAAGCAAAAGAAGACTCAGCCCTGTATATTTAGTTTGCCTTGGATTTTTTTTCATCCATTTTTCAAAACCTAAATCATAGGATAAAACGGCTCTTTTTGAAGTATAATACAAAGTGTAAAAAGCTAAAAAAACGATAAGAGTGGCTATTGTTATCATAATTTTAAAAATTTAAAAAACACCTTCCCGTTAATCAGAAAGGTGTTTTTGTTTGTTTTTTATTAGAATTTATATGAAAAATTCGCAGATACGCTTCTCATGTTTTTTGGGTGGATTGTAGACCAACCGTCATAAGTATCAACGTTTGCAATATTATCAAGTTTAAGAGTTAACGTATACTTTTCAGTTCCGTAGAAAATAGATGAATTTAAAACCGTGTAAGATGGCAATGTAAATTGACCTGTTACTGTTCTGTTCATGATTTTATTTTTGTCGGCATAATTTCCTCCAAAACCTAAACCAAAACCTTGTAGGTTTCCTTCTGAAAATTTGTAGCTTGCCCAAAGGTTTGCTGTGTTTTGTGGTCCTGCACTTTCTGGTCTGTGACCTACGAAATCCGGATCACCAGCAGTCAAAAGTGCATCATTATAACTGTATCCTGCAACAATGTTTAAACCAGTAATAGGGTTTGCAACGAATTCAGCTTCGAAACCTTTGTTTCTTTGTCCACCGTTTTGGTAAGAAGTTTGAGTTGTTGCAGTATAAACGGTATAAACCTGATCTGTTACTTTAATGTCATAATAGCTTAATGTAGCATAAAGTTTGTCTTGAAAAATATTTAGTTTTGTTCCAACTTCGAATTGGTTGGCATGCTCAGGAGAAAATGTTCTTGGTTGTGAAGTTCCGTCAGGTAAAACATCATTTACCGGAGCTGTATTAGCAAAACCATCCATATAGTTAGCAAAAATCGAAACTTTATCTAAAATTGGTTGGTAAACAACACCAAATTTTGGTGAGAAAGAAGTTTGGTTGTAATCGTCAGCATTTGTACTAACATCACCTTCAGTCATAAAACGGTCAACACGTACACTTGCCATTGCAGATAATGCAGGAGTAAAGTTGATTACGTTAGACACATAAGCACTATACACTTCTTGTTTTGTTTTGTTATTGTTCATTGGGGCTGTAGCTAAAAGAGCATCAGAACCCGCTTTTGTCAGTTTTCCGCTATCACCATTTGTGATATATTTCGCTGGGTCAGTAATACCGTAAAGGTTTTCATTTACTGTCTTCAAATCAAGATTTCCAATATAAATGGTTCCATTACCTACATATCCTGATCCGTTGTCAATTGCACCTCTGTTGAAATAATCTAAACCAGCTACAATTCGGTTTCTCATGTTTCCGATAACAAAGTCACCAATAAAGTTTTGTTGAATGTCAGTTGTTAAAGTTGTAGAGTTTTGGTAGTTCATGTAACGTGCTAAAACAATACCTTCTGAAATTGCTGCTGGAGCAAATTGTGTACCTTCATAAATATAAGAATAATATCCTTCAGATTTTGATGATCCTCTCGATACTACAGTTTGTGAACTCCATTGATCAGAAAACTTATAGTTCATTTGTCCCTGAAGATTGAATGAAGGAGTTTCAATTGCCAATTCATTACTTGTGTAAGAACGTTTGTTATCGTATCCTAATTCATCAATATTATGCACTCTCAACGGAGCACCTCTGTCTAAGAATAACATTGTTGGATTGGTAGCTTTGTTATTCATGAATTCAGTATTAATGAAAAATGAAAGTTTGTCATTAACCTGGTAAGATAAAGAAGGTGCAAAGAAGAATGATTTTTTGAATCCCGCATCCTGAAAACTGTTTTCTGTATGATAAGCTGAATTTACACGAACGTTAATTTTGTGTTCTTCATCTAATGGAGTATTAACATCAACAGTAACACGGTTTAAACCATAACTTCCAGCTGTATAATCTACTATTCCTCCAAAATGATCGTATGGTTTTTTAGTCGTTAAGTTTATTAAACCTCCATAAGAGATTAAACTACTTCCAAACAAAGTTCCTGATGGTCCTTTGATTACTTCGATTTTATCAATATTTGCAGGGTCTATACTTCCGTTAGTTAATCCTGGTAGTCCGTTGATCATGGTTGGCTGTACAGCAAATCCTCTTAAAGAGAAATAACCTGCACCGTCACCTCCACGTCCTGTAGAAGCCCAAAGAGGAGATAATCCCGGAGCGTTTTTAAGTGCGTCGTCAATATTAGTAACAACTTGCTCTTTTAAAAGTTCGCTTGTGATTGTAGTATAAACTTGTGGGTTTTCAAGATTTTTAAGAGGTAATCTTGATACTTGTTGTGTTTCTTTACGAGCTAATGGATTTTTTTTGGAACCACCGCTTACTACAATTTCGTCCAATTGTTCAGAGTTTGAAGTTATAGTAAAGTTTTCAATAACTTCATCTCCACCATTAAGTGTAAGGCTTTTTTCTTTAGATGAATAACCTACTGCTGAAACTCTAAGAACATAGCTTCCTGGTTTTACGTTTTTGATTTCGTAGTTACCATTATCATCCGTATTGGTTCCGATTTTTGTTCCTTTTAAAACTATTGAAACGTTATCTGCTGCCTGATTGTTTGCTAAGCTGATTTGACCTTTAATAGTTGCTTTTTCTTGGGCCCAAGTTGAAGTACTTGCTAATAGAAAAAAACAAAAGCTCAAAAAAGAAATTGTAAATTTATATTTCATCTTTATTTAGAATTGATTTTAATAGCGCAAATTTAGGTTTTGATTGCTAACTATACAAGGCTATTCTTATTTATTCTAAATAAAATATTTTTTAAAGGGTAAAATTTACATTTTGTTAAAAAATTAACATCTTAAGCAAGTCTTAAGCTAATATTAAGCAAAAAAAAGCCTGTTCAAATGAATGAACAGGCCTTTATTATGATCTAAAATTTACTAAAATTACAATTCTAAAGCGCGTTTAGCATCACCATTCATCAATAATTCTAATGGATTTTCTAAAGCTTCTTTTACAGCAACCAAGAAACCAACTGACTCACGTCCGTCGATAATTCTGTGATCGTAAGAAAGAGCAACGTACATCATTGGGTGAATTTCAACTTTACCGTTTACAGCGATTGGACGCTCGATAATGTTGTGCATTCCTAAAATTCCTGATTGAGGAGGGTTGATGATTGGAGTACTTAACATACTTCCAAAAACGCCACCATTAGTAATAGTGAATGTTCCACCAGTCATATCGTCAACAGTAATTTGACCATCACGAGCTCTTAAAGCTAATCTTTTGATTTCAGCTTCGATTCCACGGAAAGTTAAAAGTTCAGCATTACGAACAACAGGAACCATTAAACCTTTTGGTCCAGAAACGGCGATAGAGATATCAGCAAAATCGTAAGCGATTTTGTAATCACCATCCATCATAGAGTTTACATCTGGATATAATTGTAAAGCTCTTGTAACTGCTTTTGTAAAGAAAGACATGAAACCTAATCCTAAACCACCATGTTTCGCTTTGAATGCATCTTTGTATTCATTACGAATTTGGTTGATTGGCGTCATGTTAACTTCGTTAAAAGTAGTTAACATTGCTGTTTCGTTTTTAGCTGAAACTAATCTTTCTGCTACTTTACGACGTAACATTGATAATTTCGTACGCTCAGATCCACGGCTTCCTCCAGTTGGAGTTCCCATAGAAGGTACTGCATTTACAGCATCATCTTTTGTGATTCTTCCACCTTTACCAGTTCCTGAAACTGTTGCTGGTGCTATATTTTTTTCGTCTAATATTTTTCTTGCTGCAGGAGATGGAGTTCCGGCTGCATAACTTGTTGCTGCTGGCGTTGCTGCCGGAGCTGGTGCTGCTTTAGGTGCTTCTGCTTTAACTTCTGCCTTTGGTGCCTCTGCCTTTGGAGCTTCAGCTGCTGGTGCTGCCGGAGCGTCACCTGCAGGTTTTGCCGCATCTGTATCAATTAAACAAACTACAGCTCCTACTGCAACTGTATCACCTTCTTCAGCTTTAAGCGTAATGATACCGCTCATTTCAGCAGGCAATTCAAGAGTAGCTTTATCTGAATCAACTTCAGCAATAGCCTGATCTTTCTCTACATAATCTCCGTCTTTTACTAACCAAGTTGCAATTTCAACTTCTTTTATTGATTCCCCTGGTGATGGGACTTTCATTTCTAAAATCATCTTTTGTAATTTTATATGTTAACTAATTGTTGTATGACATTTCAGGAAGTACTTTTGCAAATTCTTCTCCTTTTTCCTTTAATTTATTGTATTTTTCTGTAGATTTTTTGATAACGCTTTGGTATTCTTCAGCACCTTCTTTCAAGTCTACTTCACTTGCAACATATTCTTTATTTTCTGAAATTGACTTCAAGATAGAAGCCTTCTTTTTTTCAAATTTTTTAGGCGTTTTATAATGTTCCAGACTTGGATTAAATGGAACTAATTTCACACCTGCTTTTATAGCGCCCATCTGAGGTTCAGAATCAACTATGTAAATTTTTCCGGCTTCCAGTTCAGCTTCTATAAGATCTGTATTTTCAGATCGAGACCAAAATAAATGTTTGCCAGGCTCACATTCGTATACCAAATATTTACCATAATTGAATTTGCCTAGATATTTTTCCCCATCAAAATATTTAAAATTTATCAGAGAGCCTGTACCGGATGATCTTACAAAATAAACTATTGATTTTCCTTCACTTGGTTTTTTTAATTCCTGAGAATAAACTGTAATGGATAATATTGTTAAAGCAAATACTATTATTTTCCTCATAAATATTATCTAAATAAATTTTTATCGAAAACCATTCTAATCGCATCTGCATGACGACGTTTGGCTCTTGTATAACTTCCTGATGCCGGAGCAGCGTAAGCTTTTAATGAAGCTAATCTCCATTTTACAAGATCAAAGTTCATTAACATAAAGCTGTAAGCTCCCATGTTTTTAGGCTCTTCTTGTGCCCAAACATAATCATCAGCATTTGGATATTGTGCGATGATTGCTTTTAATTGCTCAACCGGTAAAGGGAATAATTGTTCGATACGAACAACTGCAACATCATTTCTTCCGTTGTTTTCTCTTTCAGCGACAATGTCATAATAGAATTTACCAGTAACAAAAACTAAAGTTTTTACTGCTTTTTTATCTACTGTATTATCATCTATAGTTTCCTGGAAACTTCCTGTTGCTAATTCTTCTACTGTAGAAACGCATCTTGGGTCACGTAATAAACTTTTTGGAGAGAACACTACCAAAGGCTTACGGAAATTAGTTTTCATTTGTCTTCTCAACAAGTGGAAGAAGTTGGCTGGTGTTGTACAATCTGCAACGTACATATTTTGTCTTGCACAAAGTTGTAAGTAACGCTCCATTCTTGCAGAAGAGTGTTCTGCACCTTGTCCTTCATATCCGTGAGGTAATAATAAAACGATACCATTTTGGTTGTTCCATTTGTCTTCACCACATGAAATATATTGGTCAATCATAATTTGCGCTCCATTAGAGAAATCTCCAAATTGTGCTTCCCAAATCGTTAATGCATTTGGATTTGCCAACGCATATCCATAATCAAAACCAAGAACGCCATATTCAGATAATAGAGAATTGAATACGCCGAATTTTCCTTTTTTGTTTTCAATAGCATCTAAAAGAATTACTTCTTCTTCAGAATCTTCAACTTTAACTACTGCATGACGATGAGAGAATGTCCCACGTTCTACGTCCTGACCTGAAATACGAACATCAAATCCTTCAGTTAAAAGTGAACCGTAAGCTAATGCTTCTGCAGTTCCCCAGTCAAGAGTATTGTTATCGTATCCTGTTTTTCTATCTGTAACAATTTTAGTTATTTTGTTGATGAACTTCTTGTCTTCTGGTAAAGTTGAGATTGTATTGATAATAGAATCTAATCCTTTTTTGTCAAAAGTAGTATCAACTTTTTGAAGCATTTGTGTATCAGTTACCTGAACAAATCCATCCCATTCGTTTTTCATGAATGGTGTTATAATGGTCAAATCCTTTTTACGGGAAGCTTCTAAATTTTGCTCCAAATCAGATTTATATTCTTTTTCTAAAGCATTTACATAAGAAGCATCGATTACGCCATCAGACAATAATTTCTCTGCATAAATATCTCTTGGATTTTTATGTTTTGCAATGATTTTATATAAAACTGGCTGTGTAAAACGAGGTTCATCACCTTCGTTATGACCGTATTTTCTGTATCCTAATAAATCGATAAATACGTCACGTCCAAATTGCATTCTGTAGTCTAATGCAAAAGATACGGCATGTACAACAGCTTCAGCATCATCAGCATTTACGTGTAATACCGGAGATAAAGTTACTTTGGCAACGTCTGTACAGTAAGTTGATGAACGAGCGTCCAAATAATTCGTTGTAAATCCAACCTGGTTGTTGATTACAATATGGATTGTTCCTCCAGTTTTGTATCCGTCAAGTTGCGCCATCTGAATGATTTCATATAAGATACCCTGTCCTGCAATTGCAGCATCTCCGTGAACGGCGATAGGTAATACTTTAGAGAAATCGTCAGCATAATATTTATCTTGTTTTGCTCTTGTAATTCCTTCAATTACAGCTCCAACCGTTTCTAAGTGAGAAGGGTTTGGTGCTAAATTGATATTAATGCTTTTTCCTGATCTTGTTTTTTTGTCAGCCGTAAGACCTAAGTGGTATTTTACGTCACCATCAAAATATTCCTGATCGTAATCTTTACCGTCAAACTCACCAAAAATATCCTGAGTAGATTTTCCGAAGATGTTTGCCAAAACGTTCAAACGGCCACGGTGTGCCATTCCCATTACGAATTGTTCAACACCTTTTTCAGCAGCTTGCTCGATCAAAGCATCCAAAGCAGGGATGATAGATTCTCCACCTTCTAGTGAAAAACGTTTTTGTCCAACATATTTAGTGTGTAAGAAGTTTTCGAAAGAAACTGCTTCGTTTAATTTATTTAAGATTGTTTTCTTTTCTTCTGAAGAAAAATTAGGCTGGTTAACATTAACCGCTAATTTATCCTGAATCCATTTTACAACACCAGGATTTCTGATGTACATATATTCAATTCCAATATGCTGGCAGTAGATCGATTTAAGACGAGTTACAATGTCCTGTAAAGTAGATGGTCCAACTCCAATAGTCTTAGCAGCATCAAAAACTGTATTAAGATCGGCAGTTGTTAATCCGAAATTCTCAATATCTAAAGTAGGAGAAGAGGTTCTACGATCACGAACCGGATTTGTTTTTGTGAACAAATGCCCGCGCGTACGGTAACCATCAATTAATTTTAGTACGTTGAATTCTTTTTGAAGTTTTTCTGAAACTTTGCTGTAATCTGTGTTGTCGCTAGTCACATATTCAACAATCTGCTGAACCGGATTTTCGTCATTATAAGTGGTCATTCCAAAGTCGAAACCTTGAAAGAAACTTCTCCAGCTAGGCTCAACGCTGTCTGGGTTTACTAAATATTGATCGTATAATTGTGCGAAAAACTCTGTATGCGCTGCATTTAAAAATGAAAACCTATCCATAATATTAGTGAATATACTTTTTGTTAAATAGAATGGCAAAAGTACAACAATCACATTTATTTAAATCTTTTTTTTACGTACTTTTACGTAAAAATTTGTTAAAAATAGATATAACTATGAAGAAAAATCAAATTTCAATCGTTTTCAAATCTTTTTTTGTGATTATGACAGTGTTTTTTTCTAGTTATGTCAGCGCACAACAAAATTATACTATAGATCAGAGTCCAAACTTTTGGGACAAGGTTCAATTTGGTGGCGGACTCGGATTGGGTTTCGGATCCGGATACACCAATATTTCGGTCATGCCAAGTGCTATTTATAATATTAATGAAGTAGTGGCGATGGGAGTCGGATTGCAGTTTGGCTATTTATATCAAAAAAATTATTATGAATCTTTTGTTTACGGAGGAAGCTTTATTACGCTTGTAAGCCCAATTCCCCAATTGCAATTATCTGCAGAATTGGAACAGGTAAGGGTTGATACAGACTATGAAGAAAATTATTATCAGCCAGGTTATTCCGATGCTTATTGGAATACCGCTCTGTATCTCGGAGCAGGTTACAGAACTGGCAACGTAACAATTGGCGCACGCTATGATGTTTTGTATGACCCCAATAAGAGCCTCTACGGTTCTGGATTTATGCCTTTTGTGAGAGCGTACTTCTGAGAGGTGCAAAGTTTCAGAGCGACAAAGGTTCAAAGGTTGTAATGCCCGTTTTAGACCTTTCGGCAAAGTAAGAAAGGCTCTGTCCCTTTGTTACTTTGAACCTCTGTCCCTAAATTACTTATAGTAATTTCGAAACCAAACCTTCTGCCATTCTCGTTTTAAAACTAAAAAGGAAACTTGTTCTGCAAGAATCACCAGATCAGAACCATCTAGTTTTTTTATTTCAATTTCTGATACATCAATAATATATAGAAGGTTCAAGTATTCAGCGAATTTATACTGAATCATTCGGTAAATTTTTTCGTGTAGCTGGATCTTCAATTCTTCGGGAGAAATGCTCAAGGGGAAGTCGATTCCTTCATTGGCTAAATTAAAATCCTTGTTGATTTGTTCAATCAGGTTGAGATATAAAGTCTCCGCCTGAGCTTCTGCTAATAAAGATTCGGTATTTATTGGTGCTACAAACATTTGATTTTAGATTTTAGATTGCTGATTTATGATTGTAGATTTTGTTACTGAAAACTGCGACTGAAAACTAAACCTTACGTCCCATTAAATTTTCACCGAAAGTTCTCAAAATATTTTTCTTTTCGGCGTTAATATCCATTTTTTCTAAAGTTTCAAAAGCTTTAAAAGTGTACATTTCTATCGCTTCCAGAGTTGCTTTTGAAGCTCCGGATTGATTAAAAATAGCTTTTGCCGTTTCTATTTTTCCGGAATTATCTTCTAATTGCAATCCGAATAATTGTTGTAATTCCGCTGCTTTTTCTTCAGATGAAAATTCAATTGATTTTAGGTACAAATATGTTTTTTTGTTTTCAATAATGTCCCCTCCAACTTGTTTTCCGAAAGTTTCTGGATCTCCAAAAGCATCTAGATAATCATCTTGTAACTGAAATGCCAATCCTAAATTTAATCCGAAATCATAAATTAAATCAGCTTCTTTTTCAGAAGTTTTTGCTACAATGGCACCCATTTTCATGGCTGCGGCTACTAAAACAGCTGTTTTATATTCAATCATTTTCAGATATTCCGGAATGGTAACATTACTTCTTTCTTCAAAATCAACATCCCATTGTTGTCCTTCGCAAACTTCAAGAGCTGTTTTACTAAATAACTTCGCTAAATCTCTAAAAATAGTTGGTTCGTATTGCTCAAAATATTGATAAGCCAGAATTAACATCGCATCTCCGGAAAGAATTCCGGTATTGATATTCCATTTTTCATGAACGGTTACTTTTCCTCTTCGCAAAGGAGCATCGTCCATAATATCATCATGAACTAGCGAAAAGTTATGAAAAACTTCAACCGCCATTGCTGCCGGAAGCGCTATTTTATAATCGGCATCAAAAACTTCTGAAGCCATTAAAGTTAATACCGGGCGCATTCGTTTTCCGCCAAGTCCTAAAATATAGGTTATAGGTTCATAAAGATTTTTGGGTTCTTTGTCTATGCTTTGGTTTTCTAAATAACTAATAAAAAATTCCTGGTACTGACTAATATCGTGCATAAAATGAAAATCTGATTATCGAAGCCCAAAGATACAATTCAAATATGAATTATTGCTCGCTAATATTTAAATGCGAATCTAGATTTAAAAGCAGCAATATTGAACTCATTTTTAATATGTTAAATATTTTTTAAAAAAAACTTGGAAACTTATTTGGTGTTTAGAGTTTCCTGTCTATATTTGCATTTTTAATCGGAAACCCTGAACACTAAAAAAGTTTCCGTATGAAGTTTAGAAGATTTACAAACTAAACAAACCAAATAGTTATGAAAACAACATGGACCGTAGATTCTAGCCAATCAGATGTTTTAATTAAAATGAGACATTCGATCATTGCCTATTTAGGAGGAACAACAAATAAATTTGACGGTTACGTTAATATTGAAGACAATGAAATCGAAGATGCTTCTGTGGAGTTTTCGTTAGATATTAATAATAAAAATGACAGTTTTCAGCACGTCGATTCTCATATGCAATTGAATGATTTATTCAATGTTAATGAGCATCCGATTATTAGTTTTAAATCTACTTCATTTCAGAAAGTTAACAATAATATCAATTTTTTTAAAGGTGATTTAACTATAAAAGATGTAACCAGAGTTGTAGAACTTGATGCAGAATTTATTGGTGTCCATTCTTATAACGGAGAGAAAAAGGTAGCTTTTGAAATTAAGGGAGATATTAAACGCAAGGACTTTGGCTTAGATTATAATGCTTTTAATTACAACGGTGGTTTGGCATTAGGGAAAGATATTAAACTTATCGCAAATTTAGAATTTAGCATATAAATCTTACATAATGAATAACTTAATGTAAAATTATTACAAATATAAAGGAAACTATTTTTTAGAGTTTAGTTTCCTAATTATATTTGTAATGCAATTTGAATTAAAATGAAAGATAAAATCATATCAAAAGCGAGTGAATTATTTTTAAGACTCGGTTTTAAAAGTGTGACAATGGATGATATTGCGGGCGAAATGTGTATTTCTAAAAAAACGATTTACAAATATTTCTGTAATAAAGAAGTTCTGATTGAAGAGAGCACTTCAATGGTTCATAAACAAGTTCATAAGGTTATTGATACCATTGTTGCAAAAAATTATAATGCCATTCATGAGAACTTTGAAATTCGTGAAATGTTTCGTGAAATGTTTAAAAATGCAACAGATACTTCTCCTCTTTATCAGTTGAAAAAACATTATCCGGAAATTTATCAAAATGTAATGACACATGAAATCGATCAGTGCAATCATTATTTTAGAGATAATATTTTAAAGGGAATCAGTGAAAATTTATACAGAGCTGATTTGAACATTGATATTTATGTGAAGTTTTATTACACTTTGATTTTTCACATTAATGCAACTACTATCTCTGAAAGAGAAGCACAAAAAATTGAATTAGAAGCTTTGGAATATCATACCAGAGCGATGGCAACCGAAAAGGGAATAATCGAATTAGAAAAACAACTTAAAAAATTTAGTACTTAATTAATCAATCTATATGAAACGAGTAATTCTTATATTTTTGTGTTCAATTGGCTTGACTGCCAGCGCACAAGTCAAAACCCTAACCCTAAAAGAGGCTCTTACGTACGCGTTGCAAAACAAAGCGGATGCCAGAAAATCTAAATTGCAGGTTGAAAATAGTGAGTATCAAATTCAGGAAATTCGCTCAAGAGCTTTACCACAAATTTCAGGTAACGCAAGTTTAACTTATAATCCAATTCTACAAACAAATGTTATTGACGGAGGATCTTTTGGTCAGCCAGGAACTACTATTCAGGCTACTTTTGGCCAAAAATGGACTTCTGGAGCGGGGATTTCTTTGAGTCAGGCATTATTTGATCAATCTGTTTTTACAGGTTTGAGAGCAGCTCAATCTACTCGTGAATTCTATCAAATTAATGATCAGTTGACCGAAGAGCAAGTTATTGAAAGAGTAGCAAATAATTATTACGGAGTATATGTACAACGCGAAAGATTAATTTTGTTAGATAGCAACTACGTTAATACTACTAAGGTCCGCAATATTGTACAAGGACAATTTGATAATGGTCTGGCTAAAAAAATTGACTTAGACCGTATTATCGTAAAAATGTCAAACATTGATACAGAGCGTCAACAAATTAAAAATCAAATTACTTTACAGGAAAATGCTTTGAAATTTTATATGGGGATGCCTATTGAAGCTCAAATCGAGATTCCAAAAGAACAATTTGAAGTGATTCCGGCTGCATTAACAGAAGTTCCAAATGTTGAAAACAGAACAGAATACTTGCTTTTGAAAAAACAAGAAGAATTGTTAGTGTTTAATAAGAAAGCTACTGAAGCGTTGTATTACCCAACATTAAACCTGGTGGCAGGTTATAATTATATAGGTCAGGGGCCTGAAATGCCTCTTTTTGCAAAACCAAGAGATGGTGTTTATTGGTCTGATTACTCTGCAATTGGATTGAATTTACATGTGCCAATTTTTACAGGTTTCGGAACTCGTGCTAAAGTAAGACAGGCAGATGTTGAAATCAGATCGCTTCAGGAAGATATTAAAGATACCAAACTTTCATTGGATCTTGATTACAGAAACGCAATGGCTCAAATTGAGAATAACCTCATCACAATTAATAATCAAAGAGAAAACATGCGTTTGGCTAAAGAAATTTTAAGCGATACAAAAAACAATTATCTTCAGGGATTAGCATCATTAACCGATTTATTGGATGCTGAAAACGAATCTCTTGAGGCTCAAAATAATTTTACAAGAGCAGTTTTAAATTACAAAATTGCTGAGATAACACTAATCAAATCAAAAGGCGAACTAAAAACTCTTATTAAATAACTAATTACAATGAAGAAAACTATTATAACAATCGTAATCATAATCGCAGCCTTAGGGGTGATTGGATATATTTTAAATAAAAATAAGAAGGAGAATAAAGAAAAAACAGACATCGTTGCTGAAAAAAACGCAGCGGTTTCAGTAAAAATTACTCCTGTAAAAACGGAAGAAGTTTCACTTGACTTCGTTGCGAATGGAAATTTCCAACCAATTCAACAGTTGACATTTTCTGCTGAAAAATCAGGAAAAGTAATTAGCGTTTTGGCAAAAGAAGGAGATTACGTAAGAGTAGGTCAAACTTTGTTGACAATGAGAGGTGACGTAATCAATGTAAATGCACAACAAGCACAGGCTGTTTATGCAAATGCAAAATCAGATTATGCGAGATATGAAAATGCTTTTAAAACAGGTGGTGTTACAAAACAGCAATTAGATCAGGCAAAATTAGCTTTAACAAATGCTCAGTCTAGCTTAACTCAGGCAAATATTAATGTTGGAGATACAAGAGTAAAAGCACCAATCAGCGGATTTATCAATAAAAAACATATTGAGCCAGGATCTATCTTAACAGGAATGCCGGCAACTCCGTTATTTGATATCGTAAATGTTTCTAAATTAAAATTAGTAGTTACAGTAAACGAAAATCAGGTAGCAAGTTTAAAAGTTGGAAATACTATCAATGTAACTGCCAGTGTTTATCCTGATAAAAATTTCTCTGGAAAAATCACTTTTATTGCTGCTAAAGCAGATGAGAGTTTAAACTTTCCTGTTGAAATTGAAATCTCAAATAACATCAATAATGACCTGAAAGCAGGTATGTACGGAACTGCAAATTTTGCTTCAAACCAGCAAAAACAACAGTTGATGGTTGTGCCTAGAAATGCATTCGTAGGAAGTGTAAGCAGTAACGAAATTTTTGTAGCTGAAAATGGTGTAGCAAAGTTAAGAAAAGTAACTGCTGGAAGAATTTTAGGAGATCAGGTAGAAATCATCAATGGATTATCTGACGGCGAAAAAGTAATTACTACCGGTCAAATTAACTTACAAGACGGTAATAAAGTAGAAATTATTAAATAAAGTAATTAGTGATTAGTACATAGTACTTAGCCTTAGAGTTAGTCAAACTAAATAGCTCCATGTACTAAGGACTAAAAAACCAAGGACTTAATAAATTTAAAAGAAATATATGAAATTAGCCGAAATATCCATAAAACGTCCGTCGTTAGTAATTGTATTGTTTACAATTCTGACACTTGGTGGATTGTTCAGTTACAGTCAGTTAGGTTATGAGCTGATCCCAAAATTTGAGCAAAACGTTATTACAATTTCTACGATTTATCCTGGAGCTTCTCCAAGTGAGGTAGAAAATACCGTAACTAAGAAAATTGAGGATGCGATCGCATCCTTAGAAAATGTCAAGAAAATTGATTCGAAATCATATGAAAGTTTATCTATCGTTTCGATTACACTGACATCAAATGCAAAAGTGGATTTCTCATTAAATGATGCACAGCGAAAAATTAACGCTATCATCAGTGATTTGCCAGATGATGTTAAAACGCCGGCGCTTACCAAATTCTCGTTGAGTGATTTACCAATCATGACATTGGGCGCCAACGGAGAAATGGATGAAGCTGAGTTTTATGACTTAATTGACAAAAAAATAGCACCTATTTTATCTCGTGTACAAGGTGTGGCTCAGGTAAATATTATTGGTGGTTCAGAGCGTGAAATTCAGGTAAATCTTGATGCGGTAAAAATGCAGGGTTATGGATTGTCTATTCCGCAGGTACAGCAAAATATTTTAACTTCGAATTTAGATTTCCCAACAGGAAATATTCAGACTCGTGATCAAAAAATATTAATTCGTTTAGCGGGTAAATATAAAAACGTTGAAGAATTAAGAAACTTGGTGGTTTCATCTCAAAACGGAATTCAGGTTCGTTTAAGTGATATTGCAGATGTTCAGGATACTCAAAAAATTGCTGAAAAAATATCTCGTGTAGATCAAAAAAGCGCAATTGTTTTACAAATCATTAAACAATCTGATGCAAATGCGGTTGCGGTAAGTGAGCAGCTGTTAAAAACAATTGCTATTCTTGAAAAAGATTATTCAGGCGAAAAATTAAAATTAGAAGTTGCAAAAGACAGTACAATCTTTACTCTTGAAGCGGCAGATTCTGTTGTTCACGATTTATTGATTGCGGTAGTTCTGGTGGCATTTGTAATGTTGTTCTTCCTTCACAGTATTAGAAACTCATTGATTGTAATGGTTTCGATTCCTGCATCGTTGATCGCAACTTTTATCGGAATTTATTTAATGGGGTATACTTTAAACTTAATGAGTTTACTTGGATTATCTCTTGTTGTAGGTATTCTGGTCGATGACGCGATTGTGGTCCTCGAGAATATTTATCGACACATGGAAATGGGTAAAAGCCGAATTCGTGCCTCTTATGATGGTACAGCAGAAATTGGTGGAACCGTAACTTCGATTACATTAGTAATTGTCGTTGTATTCCTTCCAATCGCAATGAGTTCTGGTTTGGTTTCTAATATTATTACACAATTTTGTGTTACAGTAATTATATCAACTTTATTGTCTCTTTTAGCATCATTTACTATTATTCCTTGGCTGTCATCTCGTTTTGGAAAATTAGAGCACATTGAAGGGAAAAATATATTTGGACGAGTTATTCTTGGTTTCGAAAGCTATTTAACACGTTTTACTAACTGGATTTCTGAATTGTTAACCTGGTGTTTGGATCATTATATTAAAACAATTGTTTTGGTATTGATATTATTCTTCGGATCAATTTTCGGGTTAGGCAGTTTTATTGGAGGAGAATTTTTCGCGTCATCTGATAGTGGAGAGTTCTTAGTTCAAATCGAAATGCCAAAAGACGCTTCATTAGAGCAAACGAACTTTATGACTCAAAAAGCAGAAGCTTATTTAAAAGGTCAGGAATATGTTCACAGCCAAATTACAACAGTAGGACAAACCAGTGAAGGTTTTGGAGCATCGCAGGCTACAGCTTACAAAGCTGAGATTGACGTAAAAATGATCGAGCAAAAAGATCGTACAGATGATGCATCGGTTTATGCTGCAAAAATAAAGCGTAAACTAGAAAAAGTATTGGTTGGTGCAAAAGTAAAAACAGTTCCGGTTGGTATCTTAGGTACAGCAGAAGATGCTACTTTAGGATTAATCGTTACAGGTCCGTCTACAGAAGCTGCAATGGCATTTGCCAAGCAAGCAGAAGCTGCATTACGTACCATTCCAGGAACAACAGAGATCAAACTAACAGTTGAAGATGGAAATCCAGAAGTTAACGTAAAAGTAGATCGTGATAAAATGGCTGCTTTAGGATTAACACTTCAAACAGTTGGTTTAACCATGCAAACTGCTTTCAGTGGAAATACTGATGGTAAATACAGAGCTGGTGAATACGAATACGATATTAACATTAGATATAATGCATTCGACAGAAAAAGTATTACTGATGTAAGTAATCTTATTTTTATCAATGCAGCAGGACAGCAAATTAAATTATCTCAATTTGCAGATATTACAGAAGGTTCAGGACCTAGCCAGTTAGAGCGTAGAGACAAATCGGCTTCTGTAACTGTAAAGGGACAAAATGTAGGTGTACCGTCAGGAACGATCGTTGGAATATGGCAGGAAAAATTAGATAAATTGAAAAAACCAGCTGGTGTAAATTACATTTGGGGTGGAGATCAGGAAAATCAATCTGAAGGTTTTGGTACTCTTGGAATCGCTTTATTAGCTGCAATTATATTAGTTTACCTTGTAATGGTGAGTTTGTACGACAGTTTCGTTCACCCATTTGTAGTATTGTTTGCAATTCCGTTATCGTTTATTGGTGCATTATTAGCATTAGCATTAACAAACAACTCATTAAACATATTTACCATTTTAGGTATTATCATGTTGATTGGTCTGGTGTGTAAGAATGCGATCATGCTTGTAGATTACACGAACCAAAGAAGAGCAGCTGGAGAATCAATCAGAACGGCATTAATTCAGGCGAATCACGCTCGTTTACGTCCGATCTTGATGACAACAATTGCGATGGTATTTGGTATGTTCCCAATTGCATTGGCATCTGGAGCAGGAGCAGAGTGGAAAAACGGTTTGGCTTGGGTAATTATTGGAGGATTAATTTCTTCTTTATTCCTAACCTTGATTGTAGTTCCTGTAATTTACCAAATAATGGAAGGCATAATCCGCAGATTATCTAAAGGAGAAAAAATTGATTACGAAGCTGAAATGGTTGCAGATTATGAGCATACCGAATTAAGTGAAGATGGTTTTAATCCGAAACATACGCATTAATAAATTCCAATATAAAAATTCCTAATTCCAAATTCTTGGAGGAATTTAAAACACAAAAAATCCCAAATTCCTTAATTGGAGTTTGGGATTTTTTAGTTTTTCCAAATGAAGCTTCAGTTTGGAATTTGGAATTTAATTTAACTTTTTTATTTCTTCACAATTTTAATAGTTTTTGTTTTTCCTTCTGAGGTTACTTTTAATAAATAGAACCCAGAAGATATATTTGACAAATCAATTTCAGAATGTTCGCTGTTTATTTTTTTAGCTAAAATAGATTTTCCAGCCACCGAGAATATTTCAACTTCATCAATAACAGCTGTATTGTCAATGGTTAAAATATGCTGTACAGGGTTTGGATAGGATTTAAAATTAGCTAATAGAAAATCTGGTGTTGAAAGTGTGCCGTTTAATTTTGCCGTAACTGCAAGACGTTCTTTGCTTTCAATTCCGTTTATGGTTTGAGAGGCATAATAAGTTGTTCCGTGGACCAAAACCGTTGATAATGGCAGAGGAGTTTCTTTTGTTTTACTGGTTTTTCCTTCTAAAGTATTTGGTGTACTATACCATTTAATGTCTTGCCCTTCTGGAGTTAAATCTGCTAAAGTTTGTCCAGCTTTAAATTCTACTGTCAACTTATCTTGTCCGTTTATTGTAGGAGCAATTGGATCAACAACAGCATCCATTATTACAAAACATCCCTTTACATCGGAAGTTATAACACGATAAGTTCCAGGTGTTAAATTAGGGAATGTATTGCTTGCTGAAAATACGTTTAGATTAGGAGATATTGCATATCGGTATGGACCAGTTCCGCCAGTAGAATTTACAGTAACCGTTTGATTTGCGATCTCAATGCTGGATACTAATACGGCAGGTTGATCGATTGCAAGCGCCGTAACAGAAGAACATTCGTTACTGTCTTTTACAGTTATAATATGATTGCCGGCATACAGATTAGAAAAAGTATTGTTGGATTGATAAGGACTTCCATTAATTGAATAAAAGTACGGAGCTTTTCCTCCGGTAGCAGTTATTTGGATCACAGCATCATTGCTTCCATTACAATGTATTGGATAAGTAATAGCGGTAGTTGCGACCACTGGATTTACAGCACTTAGAGAAGTAGAAAGCGTAAGGATAACACCTCCCGCATCTTTAACTTTTATGGTGTAAGTTCCTGCTTGTAAATTTGAAGCTATATTAGAAGAGCCGTAAGTAATGCCATTATCAAAAGAATATTGATGAGGATATTTACCACCTGCTGCATTTATGGTTATAATTCCTAAAGTTGTGCAAGTAAGAGGCGTTATCATAAGAGTACCGAAAATAGTGTCTGAACTAATAAGTATACCAGATTTACTTACTTTACATCCAGCTGCATCCGTTACTTCTATGGTATATTTTCCAACTGATAATCCCGTAAAAACAGAAGAACTTTGAGGGCCAACTATTTGTGAACCATTTTCATATTTCAGTAAATATTGATAAGGAGCTGTTCCTCCAGAAGCTGTAATTGTAATTGATCCGTCGGAGCTGCCAAGTGTTTTGCTATTTGTGCCAATATTAGTTAAGGATAAAATTGTTGGCTGCAATATCGTAGCGTTAGTGGTTGCAATACATCCAAAAGCATCTTTTGCACTGACTGTATAGGTTTGAGACGTTAGATTATTAAAAATGTTTGATGTAGTATATCCATTTCCTATTGAGTAGGTGTAAGGCCCATTTCCTCCTATAGCATTAACAGTAATTGAAGCATTACTTAAGCAATCGATTCCTTTTGTAACAACTGCTGTAACGGCTAAAAGTTCGATAGGTTTTATAACAGCAATAGAGGATGCTGTAGTATTCTGAGCGTCTTTAACAATTATCGCATAACTTCCAGGAAATAAACTAGTAAATAGATTTGAAGAAGTATAAGTGTTTCCATTATCAATAGAGTATTGATATGGGGCGATACCTCCCAGTGCGATGATATTCAGTTTTGCAGTCGTGCTATCGCAGGTTAAAGGTGTTATTTCAAAATTTGCAGTAAGCGAAGTTGGCTCATAAATGATTATATCAGAATGCGTTGCCGTACAGCCTCTATAATCTCTGATGTACACGGTATAAGTACCTTTTTTTAAATTGGCAAAAACATTATTTGACTGAAAGTTGATACCATCTAAAGAATATTCATAGGAGCGGCCTTGACCAAGTGCCTTTACTGTTATAGTTTGGTTATCAATAATTACTTTTGAGATAATTGGATCTGGTTCTTCAATTGTAAAGTTCTGTGTTGCTGAAGTACATCCATTCGCATCTTTGATTGAAAAAGTATAAGTTCCAGGCTCTAGGCCTTCATATAGATCTTCGTGTACTACAAATGGTCCACCATTGAATGAATAGGTATAAGGAGGCTGTCCTCCCGACGCTGCAATTGTTATACCACCGCGATCCTCATCAGATGTAGAACAAATTCCCTTATACGTATTATAGTAAAATGAAGGAGCTATTTGATCTGTTATTGTAGCTGTCAAAGTCGCAGTGTTATTATCTGCATCACGTACTTTCAGCGTATAAGATCCTGATGTAAAATTGAATACATTCAAAGCGGAATAGGTAATCCCATTATCTGCAGAATATTGATAAGGTATAGTCCCTCCAACAGCTGTAACAGTTAATGTTGCAAAAGGATTGTTACATGTTATTTGTGTAATAACAGTTGCTGAAAGATTATTGATTTTATTTATAATTGAAATATTAGTTTTTGATGCAATACATCCGTTGGCATCCTTTACCTGAACGCCATACAATCCCGCTTGTAAGCCGTCAAAAATATTTGAGGATTGAAAAGCCCTAATAATTATTCCGTTAAAATTTGTCAAAGCATAGGTGTAAGAATAAACACCTCCTGTAGCAGTAACTGTAATTTTTCCATTGTTATCATTAATGGTAGTTGAGTTCGATATACTGGTCGTTGCTGTTATAGGTAAAGGTTCTTCTATAGTTAGGGAATTAGTACTGAGACATCCATTTGCATCTTTTACCGTTACATTATAAGTACCTGCGACTAAACCTGTAAAAACATTTGATGAAGCATAACTGCCTCCAATTGAATACAGATAAGGTGCTTTTCCGCCATGTGCTTGTACAGTTATTATTCCATTGCCGGCTTGATAACAGCTTGGATTAATTTTTGTTACAGAAATTAAAGGCAAACTTAGAGGCAAAATAGTTATATTGTTTGAAGTTACTAAAGCATTATTAGCATCTTTGACAACAATTGAATACGTTCCCATTAATATATTGCTAAAAACATTACTTACCTGAAAATTCGCCCCTCCATTTATAGAATAAGAATAAGGTGCAGTTCCTCCAGAAGCATTGACCGCTATAACTGCATTGCTAATACAATCTATTTCTTTAGTAATCGCCACCGAAGCCGTTAATTGATTTACATTTTCAATAGTAACCTGAAAAGCAAGAGATTGACAGCCTTTTGAATCTGTTATATAAACTTGATGAATGCCAGGGCTTAAATTTGTAAAAATATTATTAGTCTGGAACGGACTTTCATCTACAGAATATTGGTAAGGTTCAGTTCCAGCCTGTCCATTAATAGTCAAAGTTTGCTTATCAATTAAAAAGTCAGCATAAATAGGTATTAGCGGACTTATTGTTATCGATTTAGTATATAATCTATCGTCGTTATCTTTTACTGTAACAGTATAAGTGCCAGCAATCAGATTGGTAAAAAGGTTGCTAGCCTGAAATGTTGCTCCTCCGTCGATAGAATAAATATAAGGAGAAAATCCGCCGGTTGCAGTAACAGTAATTTTAGCATTGCTCGTACATTCGAGTGGTTTAGTAATTGTAATAGCCGCTGTAATAGGAATCGCGATCTCAGCTGAAAAACTTCCCGGTTCGCAATTATTAGAATCTTTCACTCTCACGTGATGTATCCCCGGATTAACATTTGTAAAAACATTGTTAGTTTGAAAACTACCGTTATCTATTGAGTAAAAATAGGATCCGGTTCCTCCTGTTACATCAACAACAGATATAGTTTGATCCTCAATAAGAATATTACCAATTACAACTTGTGGTTCCATTATGGTGTGAGACAGTGATACTACACAGCCATAGCTATCTTTTACATTAATAATATAAGTTCCGGCGTTAATTTTTGTAAAAACATTGCTACTTGTATAAGCATTACCATTTATGGAATATTGAAAAGGAGCTTCTCCGCTTAAAGCAGTAACTGTTAGCGAAGCCGTTTCACCCGCACATAGTATTTCAGTATTTGTTGCTGTTGCCGTAACAGGAATAAATTGATTTAAAGTTATTGTTTTATTTGAAAGAGCATTTAAAGCATCTTTTACTGTAATAAAATAAGTACCAGGAGGCAACAAGCTAAAAGCATAGCCAGGCTGATAATTTTGTCCGCCATTTATTGAATATAAGTAGGGTGCCTGCCCTCCAGTAGCAGTAATAAATATCTGTGATTTGCCAGTACAATTTAATGATTTGACAATGGAAGTCGTAAAAGTTAGAGGAGATAAAACCGTCCCTGTTAATTCGATTTGACAGCCTGCAGAATCCTTCACTCTCACGTGATGTATCCCCGGATTAACATTTGTAAAAACATTGTTAACCTGAAAATTACCGTTGTCAATAGCATATTGATAAGAGCCGGTTCCTCCGTTCGCATCAAGAATTGATATCGTATTTCCGTCAATTATCATATTTGCATTTACAGCAGATGGTTCTGTGATCGTGTAAAGAAGTGTATTTACACAACCAGCAGCATCTCTTACTTTAAGTGTATAAGTTCCAGCATTAAGTGAAGTGAAAATATTAATACTGGCATAAACATCATTATTTATAGCATACTGATAAGGAGCTTTTCCACCATTAACATTAATTGTTAAGGAAGCATCATTACCACCATTACATGATATTGATGTATTTGAGGCTGTTAAAACTAAGGGTATCACAGGCTGTATTATTGTGGTGAAAGATGATGATAAACATCCCTTACTGTCTTTTACAATTATAACATAAGTACCAGGATAGGGCGTACTAAAAACGTTAGAAGAAATAAAAGTCATTCCGCCATCAAAAGAGTAAACATAAGGTGCTTTTCCTCCTGTTGCCATGGCAGTTATTGTTCCTGTACTACAACTTGTTGGGTTTGTAACAAAAGCAGTTGCGCTTAAAACAACAAGTGGATTTATAGTTATTGCAGTTGGATCTGAAATCGTATTTACAGCGTCTTTTGCAGTAATAGTATACGTTCCTGCAGTTAAATTGCTAAAATTATTACCAGCCTGAAAAGGCCCGCCATTTAAAGAATAAGTATAAGGAGATTGTCCGCCAGCAGCATCAACAGTTATTGAAGCGTTGCTATTTACGCTGCAATCTATTTCCTTGGTTAGATAAGCAGTTGTAGTTAAAGCAGGTAAAATTGTTGCGGGAACGGCTACGATACAACCATTAGAATCTTTTACCATAAAAACATGGTTTCCAGGTGTTAAATTTGGGAAAAATGAACTAAACTGATAGTTTATTCCTTCTAATGAATATTGGTAAGGTGCAATTCCTCCAATTGCGGTAATGGTTGCCATTTGGCCAGAGACCATTGTGGTTGCATTAAAAATACCAGGTGCATTTATAATATGACTAATTGTAGTTGTACAACCAGCAACAGCATCTAAAACTTGTATAGTGTAAACTCCAGCTGTTAAATTATTGAAAACATTATTGCTTGTAAAAGAACCGCTATTTAAAGAATAATAATATTGACCCCCACCTTCAGAAGCGGTAACTGTCAGTGATGCCTTTTCTCCAGCACAAAGGATAGAGGTATTTGTTGCTATTATATTTAAAGCCGCGACAACTTTTATGTTAAAAGAATTGGTTGTAATAGTTCCGTTATTATCAATTCTGACATAGATGGTTGTAGAACCTGTAGATGCATTGTAATTTGAAGGGTTTGCAATTGTATTTGCATTAGTGGTTGCATCGGCAAGGCTTAAGTGAAAACTTACTATTGTTTCATCCGGATTCAGATTTCCAATTAAAAGAGGTTTTTGCTTAGCTAAATCAAAATTGTTGTCTCCTGGACAGTGTACAATATCACTAACCTGAGCATAAAAAACAGTGGTAAACAAGAAAAGAAAACAAAGTAGAGTTTTTTTCATAGTATTAGATTTGTTAAAATGGACTTAACAAATATAATACAATAAATATTGTTAAAATTGAGGTTTTACGTAATACATAAAAATTTGAAACCTAAAGTGAAATTTACAATCTAAGATAAACATAATGATTGTAATAATCGATAATAGCCTTGCCTTCAAGCAGAACATCTGCACCAATAATGCCATGAACTGCTTTTGTCTTATAAGCTTCTAAAGCTTCATTGACGTGCGAAAGATCAAAAATAACGATGCTAAAATTTGCACTTTTCCAGCTTCCAATTTGCAATTGATTTTGAATTGAAATTTGTGTTCTCATTCCGGTTCCTCCAGCTCCAGAAGCTTTGGTTTTTGATTTTTTTGCAGTAACATTAAAAAGTTCAATACTTTCAAAACCAATACAAGTGTTGGATGCTCCGGTATCTAAAATAAAATCCCCTGAAACACCATTGATTTTTGCTTTTATCAAAAGATGTTGCGTTTTGGTAACTTTGAATTTTATTTTTTTGTAGCTCTTTTTTTTGAGAAGCTCGTGAAGATTTTCCATTTTTGATAGTGATTGAATATCAAAAATAAACCAATTACAATCAATAAACTAATGATGTAATAAATATAATTTGATGGTTTTTCTTCCTGTGAGATTGAACCGTAATACACAAACGAGCTCCAGTAATAAGGAGATTTCTTCGCATTTGGAATAGATTTGTCATTCAAAAAAGCAATTTTTGCATTGGCATTAGCTTCAAAATACGGAACATCATTTTTGACATTTTTATAGAAATCAGTCATAAATACAGATGTCGTATAATCGTTTACCTTCCATAAAGAAAACAGTAAATTCTGGGCGCCGGCAAACTGAAAACCCCGCGCGACGCTCATCGCGCCTTCCGCTTTATACAATTTTCCGATTCCTGTTTCGCAGGCACTTAAAACCACTAAATCCGGATTTATGTTAAGGTTATACAATTCAGAATATAATATTTCCTGATCAGAAAATTTAATACTTGCCGGAGTTTCAATATCGCCGGAAGAAGCGTGTGTACTCAAATGTAAAATCGAATAATTGGAAGCATTATTTTTGAAATTGGAGAAACTGGCAGCTGAATTTTCTAAATATTTTCCTTTAAAATTAGTTCGAATGGATTCTAATTCTTTTTTTGAATAAGCCAATTCAAATGCCGTTTTTTCGAATATGGGAAAAATGCCCAAAACTGTTTTATCTGATTTTGAAGTTGGTTTTGAATTCAGATACATATTTGCTGAATTATTATAGGTAATTTTGAAATCATTGAGCAAATAGTGCATTTTAGCAAAATTGGTTGTGTTTGATTCTTTAGTAATCAAAGCTTCAAAAGGAAGAAAGTTTAAAATGCCATCAGGGACAATGATGAGGTTTTTATAATTTAAGTTTGAAGGTAATTTTAATAAATCGTAAGCTACTTTTCCAGAACGATTGTAACCGGCAATATCATTTGTAATTGAGCTTGAATTATTGAAGTAATCTATGAAAAAGAGAATATTGATTATTTTTCCGTGTCCAATGCGAACTTCGTCAAGCGTAACTCGATTATGTTGTAATACAAAAGAATACAATTTTTTAGCACCCATAAAATAATAAACCATTATTGCTTTATCATTTTCTAATTTCTTAAATAATGATTTCAAATCACATTTTTCAGGAATATAATCTTGGCTTTTAGATTTTATTTTTTTTAGAGAAAGGTTTAATTGGCTTTGCTTTTTTATAAGCTGGTTGATTTTTAGAATATCAGCCAAACCAGCTTTTTGCTGTTCTTTTACAATAGCATTATTTAAATTTTGAAGTTGTTGCAAAAGCTGTTTTTCTTCGGTGGAGGCATTTTTAATAGTGGATCGATAACTTCTTAAAATTCCGGCTTTAGTTTGTTCAGCTAACTGAAATGCCTTTTCCAAATATTGAGTTTCACCTTCTTTTTTAAATAATTCATCATAAATCATAATGCATTTTTCACTGCGGTTGCGAGATTGTAATTGCATCAAGATTTTAGAATTTTCATATATCAGACTATTCATCAGTAAATCTTCGATATAAAAAGAAAGATCAAAAGCTTTAAGAGCCTTCTGGGGTTCATTTATCTTTAAAATTTCTCCTTGCAAATCGAGCGCATCCAATAAAACGGTTTCTGCGTACAATTGATTTTGATCAGGAAGAATATTTTTTGAATTATAATTCGGAATCAAAGTTTTAAAAACCACAGCAACTTGTTTCGAACTTTCTTCATACTTTTTTTCATCAAAAAGCAGCAATGCTTTTTCATAATAAAGTTTAGCCAGTTTTCTGGGTTGCTGATTTGATGTTTGTAAAAATAATTTTTCAGCTTTTTCCAAATATAAATTTGCTATTTCATGATTTCGCCCTTCACGATTAAACGTCGCAAGATTTCGATAGGAATTAGACAAAGTTTCTAGCTGATCTTTTTCGTTTTGAAGATATTTTATGGAAGATTCAAATGCTTGTTCAGCTTTCTGGATTATGCCAGGGAACAATAAATTTCCGCCAAAACTTAGCAAGTAATTATTTCCCAGATTATTCAATAAAATACCTTTTTGGGAATTCGATAATTTTTCTGTTTTTAAAGTGTTTTCCAGTAATTCAATTGCTAAAGAAATCTTTCCAGAACTCTGATAAACATTCGACAAATTTAAAATCGCTGCAAATTTTTGTTTCGCCGCGTCAGGATAATTTTTGGTAGTATTGACAATAAAAAAATATTGTTTAATCGTATTTTCAGCATTATCATAATCGCCTAAAACAGTATATAAATTACCCAAAGGTTTCAGGCAAAATTCAATAATATCATAATTGGAAAGTTGCTGTTTCTGATAAATTTGCCAGGCCTTTTCATAACTCGAAACCGCTTTTTCCGTTTGCCCAAACTGATTTTCATAGTAGGCTTTATTGCAGTTTAAAACCACAATCGCCAATAATTCATCGCGAGTTTTTGGTTGAGGATTTTTCCAGAAATCAGTTTCAGTTTTCGTCAAATTCTGTAACGCTTTCGCGGAAGGATGAGCAACAAAAACATCAATTGCAGTATATATTTTATCTTCTTGAGAAAGAGGTTTCTGTCCGAATAGAATCAGAGTAAAGAAGATGAAAATATAGCAATATAGTTTTGTCATGTTTAAAATTTTTCGCCACGAATTCACGAATTTTATTTATTAGTAAAGAATATAATAATTCGTGAATTCGTGGCTATTTTTTTAATAACCTCTGTGAATCTCTGTGCAAACCTTCGTGCGTCTCTGTGGTATAACTCCTAAAACTTCCATATCCCGTAAAACTGGAAATAATTAAAATTCTGTTCAAAATTAATTACATAACGCGCGCCCAAACTCGGACCAATTCTAGCGAAACCAGCCGTTAAATCAAATAAAAGACCGGTTTTAAAATCGGCAAAAGAATTTTTTACTGTATTTGATGTTGTGGTCGTGCTAATTAAAAAACTCTCTTTGTCGCCTTCAAAAGTTTCGACTTTTATATTTTGATTTCGTTCTTCAGAGACATTGATATTCGCCTGAATTCCGGCGCCAATTCCAATATAATTATTAATGTTATACCGAATCAGAATTGGAACTTCCCAATTGACATTTTTGTTTTCCGTTTCCGTCGTTGTGCGCACCAATTGCCGTACTCCGTTTGCGTTTGTATTTATTACACTTTCAACATTAACGTCACTGTCGTACTTATTCAACGCATTCAGCCATTCTGCCTGCCAATAAAAACGATACGATTTAAATGGCGAAACAGTTGCACCCACAAAATAACTCGTCGATTTTTCTAAATCAGGATACAAATTATATCCGGCTTTTGCTCCAATCGAAATTCCGGGTAAGAATCGCGTAGTGGCGTAATTGGTAATTATCGGTTCGTTTTTATCAAAAATAATGGCTGTTCGGCTTCGGGTTTTTACTTTATGAAAATCTTCGGCAAACTTCATCGAATATTTTACAAAACCTTTTGTCGAATCTTTTTCATGAACATTTTTCTGTTCGCTTCCCGGCAAGTAAATGTTTTTGAAAGTGAAGAAAATCTGTTTTTGTTTAATAATCGTATCCAGACAACTTACGGTTGGTTCTTCGTCTTTTGGGCAAATCGGACATTTTGGATACATGTCTTCAATCTGAAAAGTTTTTTTATCAAACATATCCGGAATATCCGTTTCTAACCGAATCATGCGTGCCGGACCTTCGCCGTTGTTTTGAAAACGGGTTTTAAAATTCACTCTTTTAAAACGTACCAATCTGTAATTCATAAAACTTCCGTTCGATCCCATTTTATTAGGATCGTGAGAAGTAACGATTTCCATTTCCAGATTTTTTATTTTGTGGTTTTTATAGCTTCTGTTTGGAACAAAAATGCCACGCATCGTAACCGTTGCGCTGGTGTCTTTAATCATTTCCGGGGTGGTTTTGAAGGTATAAAAGATATTATGCGTTTCTCCGGGATTAGTATTATCAAATTCTAAAATATTGACATTATGATATAATTTATTAGCTTCTAATAAGGAAGCATCTAAATCTTCTTCAGCAGTTGTATTTCGGTATTTTTTAAGTTTGATTGTACTTTCGGCGGAAGCCAGATAATTTTTAGAATCATCCAAATCATCAACAGAAGCAACGTTGTTTTCTTTTATTTCGCGTTCATTGGCATACGTTCTAAAATCGATCAATTCGAAATTGTTGCTTTTGAATTGTTTCTCATTATAAAACAAATACAGTTTACCGCTCGTCACATAATTCTCCAGGTTTTGATAACCTACTACGACTACCATTTCCTGGTCCGGAATAGGGTCACAGTTTTTGATAATTGCAAATCCATTTTGATCTTCTATTGACGCAATGTCTTTATAATTCGTATCGGTAATATCATTTACAGCTACTTTTTTAGGTCTGGTGGCCGGAGGTTTTCCGTTGTCGTAATTGTTGGTTACAGCAAGTCTTGTTGTGTAATTTCCTTTATTTTTATAGACATGTTTTGGTTGTGCTTCTTTGCTGTAATGGCCGTCGCCGAGTTCCCATAAATAGGAGTAACTGGGTTTTGGAGCGCCAGCAATCGGAATCAAAGGCGGCGTTTCTGGTTTAAATGTAACGGCATTTCCGTTTTGAATAAAACCAATACTGGCTCTTCGGGTTATGGTGTCTTTTACTTTGGTTTGTCCTATTGAGAGAATAGAGAATAGGATAAAGATAATAGACAAGAGTGGTTTCATAGCTAGTAGTTTTTTAGCTTTAAAATCATCAGAATTAATTTTAAAACTGGATTAAATGTAAAAAAAAGTGATGAGCAAATCACCACTTTTCCTTAAAAGTATTTTGTAAGTTACTGAATAGCATTGATTGCGGCTACCAGTTGCGCTTCGGTACCTATTACAGTTTCTGCAATTGTAAAGGTATAAACATCGTTTGCAGCAACGGTTACGGCTTTAATTGCATAACGCCAATTACCACTATCTTCAGTCACAAAAATCACATGACATTTTAAACCAATCGGAATTTGTCCGTAGTGTTCGCTGAATAATCCTGCAGCAGTATACGTATCTAATTTGGCCAATGCATTTTGTCCTTCACCATCATAAGATAAATAAATAGCGCTGTTATTGTTATCATAACCATCAGGAGCATCCGCAAGAATTGTTGTTTTTGGCCTTGGATCGCTGTAAAAACGGTCAACATTTGTCCATCCAAAGTTTCCGAAAGTTACATAGTAATTGTTCCCTTCGCCCTGAACTCCACCTTTTCCACCAGTCCCGTCAGCATTTGGTTTATTGGCATCTCTCCAGGCTAATTCTCCTTTTTCGTCGATTACACCAGTCCATAAAGTCATAGCATTGTCTAAGCCATCTGTTAAAGCAGTCGGAATCATCATATTCATAGAACAGGAATTTTGGAGTTCAACACCACCCTGAGTAGCTTTGATAAAGACTTCTCCTCCTGAAATCAATAGATTTTTCTTTCCGTCAGGCATAATTCCCATTGTCGGTTTGTTGGTTACCAACATGTTTCCTTTGTCGAAAAGTTCGATGAATTCAATATCAACACTTCCAGTTACCGGATTTCCGTTTTTGGTCAAACAGTTTCCGTTGATGTTTACTTTTACTCCTTTAGCAGATGTAAAGGAAACGACTCCCGCTCCTGCTGTAATGGTAAAGTTTTGCGTATTTCTTTTGATTCCTTTTTCAGTTATTCCTTTAAAAGCTGCCGAAGTTGGTGGAGAAATAATAATATCGTCACCATCGCTATTGGTATCGCAGCTTACTAAAGTGATAATTAATAATAATAACAGACTGATAGTTTTAAATTTTGTGTTCATGATTTCTAGTTTTATAAATCTGTCTTGAATATGCTCAAGCGGTTTTCAGATTCTGGTTGTTAATTTTAATCTTATACTCTTATATCAATTTGGGTTTGATATTGTTACCCTGGGTTTCGGAATTTATTTTTTCAACTTCGTTTATATGGTTATATCAACTTGCTGTAAAATTTGTTACCCCTGTTTTTTTTTTTTAATTTATAGGGAAAGGCATTTGTCTTCAAACAGGTTTCCGTCTTCATCGACAGCTACCAGTATGTTTTTCTTCCGCGAAAGCGTAACAATTAAATACAACCAGACAATTGCCCAAAGTCCAAAAGTGATGCAGGTGATAAAGAGATGCAGGGAATGTTTAATGGCTTTTTTTTCTTTAGATAAAACTACGTATGGTAATTTTTCATTATGCTCGATAATGACAAAACCACTTCGTTTTTTGGCTGAAATCATTTCGTAAAATGGGGTCAGATTTTTTTTATTGGTAAATTGATACGTTTCCATTTCTCTTAATTTTATTGATTTAAAAGATTATTGTACTACTATATCAACTTGATTTTGTAATTGTTACCCGTGCAAATGGAATTTATTTCAGAATCTTTTTCTAAATTAGCTAACAAAAAGATTTTTTATGGGCAAAAGTAAAATTCATCCTGACCAAAAATATATTGAAGGACTTGCTGCAAATGATTCGGCAATCATTCATTCTATTTATAAGCAATTCGTACCCAAAGTTGTTTTTTTTGTCATGAATAATTCTGGCGATAAAGAGCAGGCACAGGATATTGTTCAGGAAGTGATGATCTTGCTTTTTAATCAGGCGAAAGCCAAAACGTTACAGTTGACGTGCCCATTTGATGCTTACTTCTTTTTACTGTGCAAAAGAAAATGGCTGAATGAGTTTAAAAAAATTTCGAATAAAGGGGTAACAATTCATGAAGATGTAGTATCTATTAATGAATCTGCACTGGAATTGATTGGACAAACTGAAGAATTTGACGAAAAACAAACCCTTTTTGATACAATGTTTCAGAAACTGGGCGATAAGTGTCAGGAGTTATTAAAATTGAGTTTTACCATTAAATCGATGGAAGAAGTGGCTGCAAAATTGGATGTAACTTATGCGTATGCCCGCAAAAAGAAATCGTTATGTATTGGTCAGTTAACCCAGTGGATTCAGGAAACGAGTAATTTTAAATCTCTTAAAAATAATTAATCATGAACGAAGAACGCTATATATTATTCGATCAATATCTTCAAGGCGAACTACAAGTTGATGAAAGAGCTGATTTTGAAAAACAATTGCTGGAGAACCCGGAATTTGCTTCAGAATTTGAAACCTTCAAAAGCATTCATATACAACTGGAAAATAAATTTGGATATGAAGCGGAAAGAGAAGCATTTAAAGAAAATCTGACTCGAATTTCAGAGAAGCATTTTGATAATGATAAACCAAAAGTAGTATTAATGCGTCCATGGTATTATGCCGCTGCTGCCTCAGTAATTATTTTGTTTGGATTGTTCTTTTTTGACTACAATCAGAATCCATCTTTTCATGATTACAATCATCCCGGACAAGCTCATTTTACAGAAAGAAGCACTACCAATGTACAGTTATTACAAGCCGAGAAAGCTTTTAATACCAGAAAATTTAAAGAAGCAGTTCCGTTTTTTGAGGCAGCTTTAAAAGAAAATAAAACACCAGAAGTTCAATATTATTATGGTGTTTCTTTACTAGAAACCAGTGAATACCAAAAAGCAGAAGCGGTTTTTAATGAATTGAAAGCCACAAACCCTGTTTATAAAGACAAGGCACTTTGGAATTTAGCTATAATGAAATTGAAACAAAAAGATTATAAAAGCTGCAAGCAAATCCTGCAGACTATTTCTCAGGATTATGAAGATTATGATGAAGTTCAGGAGCTATTGGATGCTTTAGATTAAAGTAGTTTCACATACATACACGAAGAATTTTTACCGCAAAGTTCGCAAAGAGTTTACGCAAAGATTCGCAAAGTTTTTAATTTTCTTTGCGTTCCATAGCGTAAACTCTTTGCGAACTTTGCGGTTAAACCTTTTTAGCCTTTACGTAAAGCCGTAATTAAATTCAAATTTTAATAATTACATTCGAACTTATTTTGCCAAAACACCCAAGCCTATATTATAACCTAAGCTTTATTTAATGAAAAAAATTGCCCTCTTTTTTCTCCTGGTTCTTTCACAAATTACACTCGGCCATGATAAAATTACAGAAACTGAAAAACTTGCCGCCACTTGCAAAATTTGGGGTTTCTTAAAATATTATCATCCAAAAGTAGCTAGTGGCGAGTTAAATTGGGATCAACAACTTTTGGATATTTTGCCAAAAATTGATAAGGCACAAACGAAGGCTGAATTTTCTTTAATTCTGGAAAATTGGATTGACGATTTGGGAACAGTAAAAGAAAGTGCGCCAATTGCGATTCCAAAAGATGTTGAGTTTTTCGATAAAAATTTTGATTTAAGTTGGTTTAACAATAAGTTATTTTCGAAAAAACTTTCGAAAAAATTGAAATTTATTGAGGAGAATAGATTTCAAAGCAATGAAGAATTCGGGATGGGTTTTGATGGTTTTAAAAATGTTA
>Ga0247813_10000448_pt1 | contig 39194 bp, 26 predicted proteins | sample UWRJL169409C1_FD_180719 | JGI IMG/M metagenome (GOLD analysis project Ga0247813, IMG submission 180719) | Plant litter microbial communities from Arlington Agricultural Research Station in Wisconsin, United States - UWRJ-L169-409C-1 | ecosystem: Environmental > Terrestrial > Plant litter >... | reverse complement strand
ATGTAGGTGCTGATCTGACGATCGGTGCAAAAACGATTACGGTAACGGCCGCGGCGAAAAGCAAAACCTATGGCGATGCTGATCCTACACTGACCTATACCCCTGCACCTTCACTGGTAACAGGCGATAGCTTCAGCGGAAGTTTAAGCAGATCACCTGGCGAAAACGTGGGTACCTATGCGATCAACCAGGGGACATTGGCTTTGAGTAGTAATTATACCTTGACTTATGTTGGTGCTGATTTAACGATCGGTGCAAAAACGATTACGGTAACGGCCGCAGCGAAAAGCAAGACCTATGGTGATGTTGATCCTGCACTGACCTATACTACCCCAATAGGAGCACTAGTAGGGACTAATGTGATTACCGGATCGCTCTCAAGAACTGCCGGAAATGTTGTAGGAGTGTATCCAATAAATATTGGAACATTGACAGCTGGAAACAATTATATCATCAATTACGTTGCTGCCAACTTCGTGATCAACTCCAAACTTTTAACGATAACGGCAGATAATAAAACAAAGTCGTTCAATGCAGTAAATCCATTACTTACTGTTAGCTATGCCGGATTTGTGGGGTCTGAAACAACATCCTCATTAACAGCGCTGCCAACCATTACAACAACTGCCGATACCGGTTCACCTGCTGGCAGCTACCCAATTACAGCAAGTGGAGCAACGGCAGCGAACTACAGTTTCAACTATGTTGCCGGTACACTGACCATTACTAGCACAAGCCAATCCATCACTTTTGCTGCATTGGCAGATAGGTTATCTACCGATGCGCCGTTTCCGCTGGGTGCGACGGCCAGTTCGGGATTGGCGGTATCTTATACCAGTAGCGATGAAACAGTAGCCAGGATCATAAATGGCAACCAGATAGAGATCATAAGAGCCGGAACGGTAACCATTACTGCAAGTCAGGCAGGAAATATAAATTATACCCCTGCAATACCAGTTAGCCAGCATTTGCGTATCATCAACAATCCTGCACCTGTGATTACCATTACAAGTAGTCGCGGAGCAAGTATCAGTAAGGGGGAGACTGCAGTGCTTACTGCAAGTGGAGCGGTAAATTATGTATGGAGCAACACTGCTGGCATCATCTCGGGACAGAACTCTGCTGTACTGACAGTACGTCCATCCGCTACAACCACCTACACGGTAACCGGATCCAATCAATTTGGTAGGGCCAGTACTGCAAACTTTACCTTGGATGTACGCTCAGATTTCCAGGCATTGAAGGCAACTAATGTGATGACGCCAAATGGAGACGGAGTAAATGATTTCTGGATTGTCGAGAACATAGATCTTTATCCTGAAAATCAGGTAACGATCATCGACAGGGCCGGCAGGGCTGTCCTTAAAGTAAAGGGCTACAAGAATAATTGGGATGCGACAATTAACGGGATTCCTCTAGACCAGGGCACCTATTATTACATCATTGATTTTGGAAAGGGCTTCCGCGTCCAAAAAGGATTCATTTCAGTTGTAAGGAGCAGATAAAATTTAATCTAGGTAGAACATGAAAATAATAAATAAGATCATAACATTAATAGTTCTTGTGGGATTTACAGGCAATGCAAATGCCCAGCTAAATGCTGCAGGGTCACAATACTATGTCAACCGCTATATAGCAAACCCGGCAATGGCCGGGTTTGCTAGGGGGCTTAGCCTGAACGGGGGCTATCGTACCCTTTGGCACAATATCCCTGGAGCTCCTGTATCACAGAACCTGACAGGGGAGTACGGTTTCCAGAAGGTTGGGCTTGGATTGAGTCTATACAATGAAACTGCAGGACTTTTTCGCCAGACCAGAGCGGTAGCGACCTATGCCTACCACCTTGATCTGGGCAAGGAGAAGAAACTTCATTTTGGGCTTTCGGCAGGAATACTGGATCAAAAGGTGAACTCGGCAGATGTCGTGGGTGGTGGTTCTGATATTGTGATCGGTGAATACAATGCCAGGGAGCTGTACTTTGATGGGGATTTTGGAGTGGCATACACTAGCGGGAAACTGAATGTTGAAGCTGCGCTTCCCAATATGAAAAGGCTTTTTAGGAAGGATGCCCAAAAGGTGGCCGACGAGGCATCATTTTATGCTGCTACCAGCTACCTTTTTTCCTTAGGGAAGAATGCTAGCGGCATAGGCATGGAGCCAAAACTGGTGTTCAGGGGGGTAAGGGGATTTGATAATATCTGGGATGCGGGGCTACAGGTTTCGATCGCAGACCGACAAGTGTTTTTTACTGGACTTTACCACAGTACACAGAATGCAACATTTGGATTGGGCATGGATCTAAAGAGAAAATATCTTGTCAATTTGTTGTATACCTCGGAGACATCTGCGTTAAGGACTTATGCCAATGGCAGTTTTGAGCTGAACCTAAGGGTTGCTTTTGGTAGGTAGATATTGATGCTTAATAGATTTAAGACCTACGTGTAACTCAGTATAGGTAGGTTTTTTGTTTTCTACTCATTCCTGCAAGCGGTAAACAGGTTTTGGGTAGTCTCATGTACTATTGTTACCATGTATAGATATTGGTGTTTGAGGCAGCTCTATAGAATCTGAAAACCAGATGTAATGATGCAGTAGCTAATGGACTATCAGAAACTCGTTAAAAAGGTGTTGAGCTTATTCGGTAAAGAGTGGTAAATGAGTTTTGAAAGATTTGGGGGCACCATTACTGAAAAGTGATTGGCTTGATTTCATTCGATAAATACGCTGTTGGTTATACAGATTATATTGAGAGAGGTTTATTTGAGTATAACAATAGTAATAGAACAATCTTCTTCCAAACATAGGCAATGGGTTTTAAAGAAATCTATTGCGCTTAATGATGATCGTAGTCTTGCAATGAAGATTGAAAAAGCTGTAAAAAAATCTAAAAGTAGAATATTGATCGAAAAGATCATTTTAGAGATAAATAATATTGAAGAATTAGCTCAGCTGGTTAGAGTCCCAATGTATCGGGATTAATCAGAGGGTCGCTGGGGAGTAAGATCCCGATTATTCGGGAAGCCCAGCAGAGTGACTCATACTGTGCAAGCATAGTAAAACGGTCGCTTGCCTTCTTTTTTTCTCCATAAACCAAAAACTAACTTTAACGGTTCGATATTTCAGATTTTCAATAACAGGTAAATCGCATTTTGAAATTAGAGTGGGCGTCAGGTCCAATGATCACTTGTATATTAAATTATTCTGGAAATGGAAAATAGCTCCGTTGTTTTGCTTCTGCCTTTTAAAAGGTTATCCCCAACTGATGTTATGGTGTAGTTTCTGGGAAACTGAATTATTTTCACCAGATCTTCAGATAAAAGTATATCGGTATTGAAATGATTACAAAGTCCCTGGATCCTTGCTGAAGTATTGAGTACATCGCCCGTAAAAATGATCTCTTTTTTAAGCGATCCGATCTCCCCAGTAGTTACCATACCATAATGCAATCCCGCTTTGAATCCTGGCAAACAACCATATCTGCTGTTGTACTTTTTAGCCCCCTGTTCTAAAACACGTTTCATAGCATAGAAGCACTCGATGCTATTATTGTTTTTTAACCCATCTTTCAACTTCCAACAAATAATCATCTCGTCACCAGCATATTGATAAATCGTGCCAGCATAGTCAATAACTGCGCTTGAGAGGTCGAAGAAATATTCTCTTAACATTTCGAAGTACTTGACATGGCCTAGCCTTTCGGCAATTGTAGTTGATGACTTCATATCCAGAAACATAAATATCCTTTCTTCTTGCAGGGGATGATGGTATGTTCCGAGAAAAAAATTACGCAATGTTCCAGGACCTAAGCTATCACTAAATTCTGTATAGAATTGGGTAATTACAATTATTGCGGCCATATAGAGCATTGTGCCGATCATCGCATAGTCGGTTAAAAAGGCTATAGCTGGCGAAGAAATAATTTTGAAAGTATATCCTTTCTGTGTATAAAGCGCATTGATTAGTGTAATGACAATAAGAAAGATGATTACGATAACCAGATAAATGAATGATTTAGCTACGATTTTTCTAGTGAAGCTCTTCTTGATGAACCACTTGCTGAAATAGCCAATCTCTAGGATCCCTGTAAGTATCCCCATGAAAATTCCAGCAGCCGGGATTGCTATTATGCTTCTTTCAAAATTATATGGTACACCAGTAGCTGGATAAGATTCTAGATGTCCCAGAATGCCTTTTTCTAGTATGCAATAAACAAGGCTAAAAATAAACCACAATACTCCGAAAGGAATAATACGTCCTATATTTCTTCTGGTTTTCGGTGATAGCATGGCAAATTAAATTTATTAAGTTTCGATTAAGAGATTTTTTGAATTTGAAGTAAGTCAGTATTAATGGGTAAGTTCAAAGTATTGAAATTGCGAAATATTTGTCAGCTAGCCGATATCCATTGAGCTATTGTTTATTCTTGACTTTTGTAAATAGGGGCATCGTTAAGTTATTGTTATCATTGTTTTTAGAGAATCTGAGTGAAAATAAAGTGCATGGGTTTAAGGATAAATAGTTAAGATAAACCTTTTAAAAGAACTTCAAGCCGGCCACTGATTTAAGATAGGCATTTTGGAATGCACCATTAAAATAAGGAAGGTCAGAAAGTTCAAATTTACAGGTTATTACAAAAGCCGAGGACAGGAAGTTAATTAGGCAGATCGTTTTCATTGTTTCGAATTAGTATTAGGGTTTAATTGACTTGTAATTCATCATTGTTTCATTAAATTTGATCAAACAAACATAGCACCCTTTGCGAAACTCGGCATTACAAGCAAACGAAAAGATTAATGGAAGAAACGGACATCAACGAAGCGTTATTTCTGGTAGAAGCACCTTTAGAAGACGCCATCAATAGCTTCTATCATATGTTAGTTGCGCCAAACGGAGAGCCCATCACGAGGCATGTTTGTCCAAATCTGGAAATGATGTTGGTATTTAACTTCGGCGTACCCGTACGCATTTCCTTTCACAATCATCCACTGGATACGGAAGTGATTAGGCGTAGTGCTGTAATCGGGCCGCTCAGACAGCTGCTGAACTATGAACTGCTGCCCGGTGCAGATGCGCTAGTTGTTAATTTTAAGTTCAACGGTTTTCAGCGCTTGTTCGGTATGCCTTTAACCGGGCTGACTAGCGAAGGCCTCAAAGGTACAGCGCTTTTAATGGATGATGATCGGTTTGATCGCCTTTGGGAAGAACTGGCAGCCCTGCCCACAACAGCACAAAGAGTGGCTTTACTCAAGCAGTCTGCTCTTGGATTGTTAAAGGAAAATGATCAGGTACTGCAAACTGTAATCAGTAACCTCGCTCAGTTTTTCGACCCTTGTGTTGATCCGATAAAGGCCATAGCGGCTGATACCCGCTTTTCGGAAAGAAGTATTCAGCTGAAGTTTCAAAAGCACACTGGTTATTCTGTTAAAGAACTGCTCCGGTTTTTGCGTTTTAAGGAAGTGATCGCTTATATCCTGGCCCGGAGCAATCAGAAGATCGCAATCTTTGATCTGATCACCAGGCACAACTATCATGACCAAAGCCACCTGATTAAAGACTTCCAGTATTTCCTAGGTTTGACGCCGCAACAGTTTATCAAGAACCTGAATAATGGAAGTTTCTGCGTAGTTAGTGATACCTATCCATCCCAGCCATAATATACTTTATTCTAGCAAAGTATTACTCAGGTAGCGAAAATTGAGCAGCCTTTTCGTTTTCTTACAATTTCCTCAATGTCTGTCCCTATACATTTGTACTGTTCAATTCAAATTAAAACATAGCAAATATGGAATCGCTTACAAAAAATGTAAACAGTATTAAGGATAATACTGAAAATCATCAAAACATTAAACAATTAGAACAAACCAGCTTTAATACAACAGAAGTAATCATGCCAGGTATCGTTGAGCCAGAGGGCTTGTTAGTTAGAGACCGTATATTAGATAACCCTGCTGCTGGGCAGGTAATTGTAAAGATGGAAGCAAGCGGTATAGCTTTTGCCGAGCAATCCATGCGCCGTGGCAGGTATTATGAGCAGCCCAAGTTTCCTTTCGTTCCAGGCTATGACCTAGTTGGAAGGGTCGTAGCAACCGGTCAAGGGGTTGATCCAGCTTTAATCGGAAAACTTGTTGCTGCCATGACAAAGATTGGAGGTTGGGCAAGCTATGTGCTGCTTTCTGCCAGCGACTTGCTACCTGTTCCTGAAACTATAGATCCTCTCGAAGCTGAAACATTAATTGTTAATGGCATTACGGCTTGGCAAATGCTGCACGTCAAAGCCGAGATCAAGCGTGGACAAACGATCTTGGTTCATGGCGCCAATGGTGGCGTCGGAACAATTCTGACACAACTTGCCCTTTATGCTGGCGTGCGGGTAATTGGAACTGCTTCGCCCCGTCACCATGAAACATTGCGGGCACAAGGCGTGCAGCCAGTAGATTATAACGATATTGATTTAGCTGGGAACGTGCTTAAACTTTCGCCCGGCGGCGTAGATGCAGTTTTTGACCATTTAGGAGGGGCAAGCTTTGCCAGATCTTTTGGCTTGCTTGCCAAAGGAGGCGTGCTTGTTTGTTATGCCATCGCCTCGGCATTAAATGGTACTGGTAATGTTTTGATCCCATTTTTAAAAGTACTCGTACAGTTAGGTTGGTGGAACATGATGCCTAATGGTCGCAAAGCCTATTTCTACAACATCTGGGAGGGGAAAGGTAGCGAAACTTTTCAGAAACAACTAAGGGAAACTTTTACGCAGCTCACTACTTTGCTGGCTAGTGGAGTGCTTAAACCGCAAATTGCTGCCCGGTTTCCCTTGGCTCAAATTACAGTTGCCATGAAATTGGCCGAATCGCGGACAGCTTATGGCAAGGTTATACTTGTGCCTAACTAAGCAACTGTGTTAAAATTATAATTAGTGATTTTTTAATCAAATTATGGCTTTTTTGAGTTATTGTAAATCATTTTCATCAATTCTTGCAATTCTAGTAAGGTCGTCGAGTAGGTGTTTAGAAAAGTAACCGGCTCGGGAGCTAATGCCCTTCACTATATCGTTAAGGGCATTTCTATTTAGCTTATTTTAAAATCGTTATATAACGCAAACAGAGACCAATTTTCTGTCCGAACTCAATGTTCGCACCCTTAATGTACAAAGTATCCAAAAATTCTGAATATGTTTTGTTAATATGCTATTATATAGAAAGTTATATTTTATACTATTAGGTTCGACCCCAAAATAGTGATGAATTGAGAGAGCTTTATTGAAATTATGCTTACTCTTACGCGCTATTAATTTTTAATAAAAATATAATTATTCGTTTAACTATGAAATTATTACTATAATTGTAGTATATAAAAAACTATTGTAGTATATGGAAGAAATTACTAATGCACAGGAGGAGGTGCTAAGGGCATTGTGGCAAATAAATGATGGTGCTGTATCTGATGTATTAAGCCAATTAGATGATCCAAAGCCCGCCTATAATACGGTTGCCACGGTGATTAAAGTACTCGAAAAAAAGAAGTATATCGCACACCGGTCTTATGGTAAGACGAATGTTTATTATCCTTTAATTAGCAAAAAGCAATACGCTCAACATATGATTGGCAATAGTGTAAAAGATTTTTTCAACAGCTCGATTAGTCAGCTCGTTTCTGCCTTTGTAAATCAGAAGGAAATCAGTATCAATGAGCTAGAGGAAATCAAAAATCTCGTAGAAACAGAACTTCAAAGGCAGAAAAAATCATGACAGCAATTATCCTATATTTCCTAGTATCTACCATTATTGTCTTTATTGGCTATATTTTGTATCGTATATTTTTGTTTAAAGAACCTGATTTCAGGAATGTTCGATACTATCTGTTGCTGGTAATGATCGGAAGCCTTGTGTTGCCAATAGTTAATTTTGAAATTCCCTCAAGCTTAGTAAATATTCTTCAATGGGGGAGTCAAGCTAACTTCCAAAATGCCGACCCGGGTTTCTCAATATGGCCTTCGAAAGCCGAAGTGCCAATACCTAATGTTATCAATTATTTAACTATTATATATTTTTTCGTTGTCTTCTTACTCTTTAGTCGGATGTTATTCCAAATTTCATTACTAGGAGCTTGCATCTACAAATCCAAAAAGGTCAATAAGAAAGGCTATACCCTCGTTTTCAACAATCGGTTTGACGGAACCTTTAGTTTTTTCAGATGGGTATTCGTAAATGAGCGCATGAAAAACACCGAAGGAATGAATGTAATTATTACCCACGAAGCAGCCCACTGTAGCCAACGCCATAGCATTGACGTGATACTGGCCGAACTTATATCCATCCTATTTTGGTTCAATCCGCTGATCTGGAAAATAAAAGATGCTATAAAACTTAACCACGAATATTTAGCCGATCAATCCGTACTTAATTCTGGCATTATTCACTCAGCAGCATATCAGATGTTATTGCTCAATAAGGCGACTGAAGGAAATCTTGTTTCCTACGTTTCATCTTTCGGTGGTAACGCGCTGAAAAATCGCATCTTAATGTTATTGGCTATCAAAAATAGCGCTAAAGTGTTTAAGTTTAAAACAATAATCGTTGCAGTATGCTGTATCATACTTGTTTTTCTGACTACAGGTTTCATTAATGCTAAAAATAATACGACAATAAATCAACGGCCGAAAACAAAAAATACAGACATACCTGCTAAACCAATTGTGAAGATACCACAAGATAGAGCAGATGAGCCAATTAGTGTGCAAAATATACCCAGACGTTTAAAGGCCACTAAAAAAATAGCCGAACCAAATCAAATTACTGTAGACGACATAAAAATTATTAGATAAGATCAGTCACAAACCCTTCCTTCTCAAAAAATTAATTATGAAATATTTATTATTATTATCTATCTGCCTTTCGGCAGCATTGGACAGTTTTGCCCAAGAAAAAAAACAATCTGCGTATGTAACTTCGGCTTCTCCGACTTCGCTTGAAAACATTGATGACGCGCTGAAAATTTTAAATTTTAACATTTATAATATCAATCTCCCGGTAGATAGCCAAAAAAGCTATCAGATGAAGGTCTATTTAGAAGAATACGACAAAGGAATGAAGCTAAAAAAGAGCGATACCGTTAGGTATGAAATAATAGGAAAAGATGCAATAAGGAAGGTTGAACCTAAACTTTCCGTTATTATTCGTGATTTAAATGATACGACTATCACTATGCTTTTCAAGACTCCTGAAGGAGAAAGGATAAGTCTGGTAAAAAAGGACGCGATGTACAACATTAAGCATATGGGGAAAATATTCAAGTCCCAACCGCTTATTCCAGGTAAAAAAATACCTCTTTTATTGTATGGGTCGATGTGGCATGACTCGAGTCTTCCCAAAGATGCAGTCAGGTTCTGCATGGAGAGGCAACTAGCACCTGATTTCAGTAGCGAAGCATTTACAAGCATGCCCCACTATTACCTAATATTTGTAGAAATTACAGAAAAGCTAAAATAATAGACAGCAATAGGGCTATAATCCCATTGGCTATTGGTAATGCAACATTTTCTTTGGTGATATTATTTTTAGGCTTTGATAATAAAAATCCGAAACAATCTTCACCAATTTTTGAAATTCTAGTCAGATCCTCAAGCAAATTTCTTTAAAAGTACGAAGTCTTTGGAGCGACATCAAGAAGCAAGCCTTACCATGTCCGGTAGGGCTTTCTTGTTTTCTTTATATATTGTTCTTATGTTTTATCTGTACATCCTGTATGCTGTTTCTTTGGACAAGTACTATGTTGGCTATTCTGATAATGTTTAAAGACATCTATCGGAACATCATCATAGTGAAAGGACAACATACATCTCTAAACATCGCCCACGGATTTTAAAAAAGCAAATAGAAATAAGTAATAATCGAGGTTTTGCAATGAAGATTGAAAAAGCTGTAAAAAAAATCAAAAAGTAGAATATTGATCGAGAAGATCATTTTAGAGCTAAATAATATTGAAGAATTAGCTCGGCTGGTTAGAGTCCCGATGCATCAGGGTTAATCAGAGGGTAGTCCCAATACATCGGGAGGCCCAGAAGAGGTAGTTCACAATCAGTGAGTTATCCCCACTCGGAAGAGTGGGGCTTTTTATTTGCTCAGGGCTGTTTCTTGCAGTGATGATAACCATTGCCCCTGCGTAGGAAAGCCTTTCTGCTATTGCTTTTCCGGTGTACTGGGTTCTACTGGTGACCAGGGCGATCTTGCCTGGTAGTTCGGTATTAAAATTAAGTTTGTCTCCATTATATAAATCTTTGTACAGAAATCAGCTATACTACAGTTCTACACCAATACGGTATTAAGATTCGGGTAGGGAGCTTTGCTCCCTATGCAATTCGTGTTGCGGAAATTGAATAGTCCTCACATATTTGTTCAAGCATTTGTATAGGTTGGAAATGGGTAGATCAGTGGTAAATCCAAGTGTTGTGTGGTTGGAGGTTAAATAAATGTGCTAAAAATTCGAAGTATGGGAAAAATGTACAAGACAGTTGTCCGTTTGTCCATTCTTTTGGGGCAGCATTGTTGCCACCTTTGTAGTCAACAAACAACAAATATTTTAAACCAATAATTTAAAAACAGAAAAATGAAAAATCTTATCTTAACCACCAGCCTGATCATGACTTTAATTACCAGCCAATCGGCTTTTTCACAGACCAAAAGAGTTCCAGCTTCTGCCGGAAGGGCTGCCTATATCGAAGTGGAGCCTGGCGTTAAACTACACGTAACAGACCTTGGAGAAGGACAACCTCTTGTATTGATCCACGGATGGCCGTTAAGTGATGAAATGTATGAGTACCAATACCAATATTTTTCAAGAAAGGGGTTTAGGGTAATTGGTATTTCCCTACGTGGGTTTGGTAAATCGGATAAGCCTTATGGAAAATACAACTTCGATGTATTCTCTGACGATATCAAGGTTGTGCTGGAAAAACTGAAGATCGAGAATGCGGTACTTGGTGGCTTTTCGATGGGTGGTGCGGTTACTATCCATTACGTTAACAAATATAAAGCTGCACATGTAAGTAAACTTGCCCTTTTTGCAGCAGCGGCACCATCTTGGAAACAACGCACTGGTTATAACTATGGAGTTTCTGAGGCAGATGCTGCCGGATTGATCAAACAAACTATGACCAGCAGGGAGGATCTGATTGCAGGTTTCGGAGCAGCGTTTGCCGCTAAGGGAACTTCCCTTTCTAAGAATGTGGAAAAATGGTTGGAGAATATCAATTTGTCGGCAAGTCCTTATGCCATCACAGAATCTATTGCTGCACTGGGTAGTCTGGATCTCCGTCCTGTGCTTAAAAATATCACCATACCTGTGGCCATATTTCAGGGCACAAAAGATCAGCTGATTGATTTCACCTTGGCAGAGCAGTTGCAAAAGGGTCTGAAGAACTCATACATTGTGAAATTCGACAACAGTGGACACGCACTTTTTGTAGAAGAGATGGATAAATTCAACTCAGAACTTGAAAAGTTTGCAAAGAAATAAAAAATTGGGATGTAAATGTTACCTGCAGGTTCCCTAAGCCAGAACTGCAGGTAATTTTATTTGCCTTATCTAAATAGATTAGTAATTTTAATTTTAGGCCAGTATTATCCGATATATCATGAAGCAAAATATTTTTGACGTAAGCCTTAAGACCATTGGCCTTGTGCCTATTGATTCGCAAAGCCACGAGGTGATCAATTCCGAGGTCTATAAATCATATATCAAGGTACTTTACCTTACTGAAGGATTTGAAATAAAGGTTGATTTTAATGTTTATAGTACACATGGGCCTACGCTGTTTTTTATCAGTCCCAACCAGGTGCTGAGCATAGAAAAGCTAGGCGAACAGCATGGTCTTCTCGTTTTTTACAACCGCGATTTCTACTGCATCCAGCTCCATGATGAAGAGGTTGCATGTGATGGTCTACTTTTCAATAACATCAATAATATGCCCATGACCATCATCCCACAGCAGGATGCCAGTTTTATTAACTACCTGTTTTCCAGTATCGAGGAGGAATTTGAACTGAAAGATCCATCATTGGAAGAGATGATCCGGACCTACCTCAAACAGCTATTGATCAAATCGACCCGGTTATGGAAAGTGCAACACATGGATGGGGTGATGGCGAGTAGGCCCAACAATGATCTTGAATTTTTCAGGAAATTTACCCAGCTGGTTGAAGCAAACTATAAAGAAAAACACAATGTTGCCGATTATGCCGACCTATTGATGATTGCGCCAAAAACCCTTACTCATAGGTTCAAGCGGCTCAACTTGCCCCAGCCGAATGATATCATCAAGAATAGGATCATCTTGGAGGCAAAAAGACTTCTTGTACACACCGATAGAACTGCCAAGGAGATAGCCTATACTCTGGGCTATGATGACCCAGCCTATTTCAGTAGACTGTTTTTTATCAAGACAGGTGAACCGCCATCTGGCTTCAGGAACAAATATTTGGGTATTCGTGAACAAAAATTAGCTTAACAAAATCAGCTAACAATAGCTTATTTTTGGCTGCTATTTATGGATGTGTAAATGTTGGTGTTGACCGCCGATGCTATTCACTCGGGCTTTTGCTTTTGCGACCAGTACCTCATTGCCAGGAACAGACTGTTCCAACATTTCAGAAAAACAATGTTAAAGCTTTTTTTACAATTAATTAATCTAATGAGATTGTAGCAAAGGCACTCCTTCGGAGCTTCTGGCGATGAAAAATCGACCCTCGCATGATGCAAGTTTCTTAGGTTAATAGCGTTGGGATCCTCGTCAAACGCTTAATATTATATCTTCAATAATGCAGGCTTTGACAATTCATCTTGAAACTTTGCAAAAAGATATTTTATAAAAATGGTTAAACTTTCGAAGTCTTAATAAAGCGTATGAACGAATACTTCGTAAGTTTTAGTAGCAAGGATGACATACTTAATTCTGTTTTGTGCTACTCGGCATCTGCCAACTGCCTTCAAGCTTGGCACGGAATCAACTTTAAAAGCATGCTCTATTCTATGCTATTATTTTCTTTGGCTAAAAAAATCTAACACTGTTTGGTTAAATAATTGTGCGATTTTCTTTGGCGCTTCATGATCTGCGCCCTTAAAAATCACCAATTTGCTGTTGGCAATTTTTTCAGCAATTAGCTTGGTATGTTTTTCCTTTACCACATCATGCTGCCCGGCCATAACCAAAGTTGGCGTTTGTATTTTTAATAGCGAATCTGGGTTGATGTTTGGCTCAGTTAATAACAGCATTTTCAAACGGTAATCCATATTGCTTGTTGCAGCACCCTTTGCTTGCATTTCTTTAACCTGATTGCGGATCAGTTTATTGGTTTCTGGCGTAACAGAACTGTCGTTATTAAAAAGCACCGTTCCCATTACCGCCATTTGTTTAACTTTATCTGGATGTTGCATGGCCAAGATCAAGGCGATATTTCCACCATCACTCCAACCAAGTACATTTACATTTTTAAGCTGCAATTGGTCTAAAAAAGCATTGACATCTTCCGCCATCAATTCGTAAGTAATTTTGGTGGTATCGCCAGTAGAATTACCTTGTCCGCGGCTATCTAATGCGATTACTTGATATTTTTTGCTCAGAACTTCTACTTGATTATTGAAGCTGGCAATTGAAGCATTATTTCCATGTAGCAATAGGAGAGGTTCTCCAGTACCATATATTTCGTAATAAATTTTAATACCGTTAACAGTTACATATTTACCAACTTTAGGATTATTACCCAATGTTGGAGCGGCTTCTACGCTCGAATTATCTATGAATAAGGAATGTTTTCCAGCAAAAACTTTGTCTTTTGAGATCATTAATCTGGTGCCTTTAGCTAAGTTGTATGGCTTCCAATTGGCTAATGTGTCATTTTCGAAACCAGCATTTTGTAATGGAATTTCAATATTTTCTTTGCCGTCTTTTACAAAAAGTTTAAAATCATCTACATAATAACTGCTTTTGCCAGCAATGGTAATCCCTACAGTTAAATATTTGGCATCTTTGTCAATTTTTCCGGCAAGTTCATAAGTACTCCAATCGTCATTTTTGTAATAGTCGCCTGCATTATCATTGTAAAGTGTGGGTTTAAGTTGTTTTTCCTTATCATTAATAGAACGCACCCCAAGTACTGCCCAAGAACTATTGGTAATGGCATCTTTGTAAAATATTTTGGTAGTTAAGCTAAAATTTTTACCCTTATACTTTTCAACGTTGAGGGCTTGGTAGATTTCGAAAAATTGTGCGTGGCTGCCTGCTGAGGTAATTAGGAACAAGATGAAAAAGATACTGAACTTAAGTTTGAACATGCGATGTCTGCTTTGATTTGTATTGAGATTAAATGCCTGTAATCATATATTTCATTAAAGGCTTTAAATTTAATGACGACAAATGTCAAAGAATGGTTGCAACAGCGTTACTTTATTTCACAAAAATGTCCATCAAAATTGTCTTTTCGAAGGGCTTGCCATTACCGTTATCGCGAGGAACGAAGCAATCTTAAAGCGTTATTTATTCTATCGGCTGGTTTCATCACCTGCCGAAAAATTAAGTTTGCTCTGTATCTAGATCAGGTTTCGTATAACTGAATAAGCTAAGCATTATTTACTTCGAAAGCACCATAACCTACCATTTCGGCAGTATGTTTTACTTTAAGGTTAAGTCCCATTCTATCAATTAGCTGTTTAGCGAAGCTGATGGTACGATGGATATCTGCGATGCCACGGATCTCTATACCATTGGCCATTAACTTAAATTTACTGGGTTGGAACTTGTCCATAAATTGCTGCAAATCTTTACTGATGCTCTTTTCCATAGAATATTTTAGCACCTTAACACCAGATTGTAGCAATTGTTTTAGGATTTCGCCAAATGCTATTTAAGCTATAAACTCTAAAACTTCAGCTCATTGTATGCATTAAGTTAGCAATGAGCTGAAGAATAGTACGGTATTAAAACTTTACTTGTGTTTTTTTGCCACTATAGCTAATTTCTTTCGAATGACTATTGGTGTTTTGCTTTGAATAACCGATAATGTTAACTGTAAATTTCCTCGATTTAAGCATTTGCGGAAAATCACCTTTCCTATCTGCTATAGTCAGCGTTTTAGTAGCTTCATCCCAACCGAATTTGATGGTTGAATAAATTCCTTTTTCATAATTGTAATTATCGTTTTCGTCTTCATAGAGTAAAAATTCTCCATTAGAACCCGTGTAGATGCGTATTTGTAGGTTGTCCCATTTTTTCTCAGTTGAGTATTGCACATCTGGTCCAAATGGAATGATAGCACCTGCCTTAACATACAGTGGGACAATAGCGATTGGTGCATCCGTATCAACAGTCTGACCGCCTTTAAATTTTTCTTCCGTCCAGAAAGAATACCAATTGCTTCCCTCGGGTAAATAAACTGGCCATTTTTGTGCTTTATATTTAGTAACTGGAGCAACTAATATAGAACGACCGAATAAATAGGAGTGACCTATGTCATGGGTCTTTTGGTCTGCCGGAAAATCCATTACCAGCGGGCGCATAAATGTACCATCGTTGGCACTCACATCCCAAGAGGTACTGTAAATATAAGGAAGTAGGCTATAGCGTAATTTGATTGCTTTTTCTTGCGCATCAAAACACCAAGTACCGCGATCACCAAAATTCCATATCTCTCTTGGAAGCTCCGTTCCGTGAGAGCGCATCATGGGGCTGAATGTGCCAAACTGCATCCATCGTACATAAAGTTCCTGAAATTCTGGATTTTTATTGCCACCACCTTTTTGCCATCTTCCGGCAAAAATCCACCAATGTCACTGTTCCAATTAGGTATTCCCATTAAGGTATAGTTAAGAGCAGCTGGGATTTGCTTTTCCAGCATATCCCAAGTAGAACTAACATCACCACTCCAAGTATTAGAACCATATAATTGCTGCCCTATAAAACCCGATCTAGTTAGTATCACACCTCTTTTGTTAACATTTGTTTCGCGCTGATGCGTAGCAATTCCTTTATTATGCATTAAACTGTAGGCATTTTTAACACTGCGGTAGCTGCCGAGAAAAGTGGGTAGCGAGAAATCCGAATCTTTCTTGTTAATGTGGTCTGGCTCTGTTGAGTCTAACCACCAACCATCATTTCCGATATAGCTGAAAATCCCCTTGTTTAAGTAACTCCAATAAATATCAAGCGCCTGCGGATTGAAAACATCGTATGGTCTTGCACCACTATTAGGTGGCCAGGTATCGAAATTAATGATCATCTTTTTACTATCAAACTCTTGGCGTTGTGCGGTTTTAGGACCAAAACCTGGCCAAGTAACAATAAGCAGCTTTGCATTGAGTTTATGTATCTCATCAACCCATTTTTTAGGATCTGGGAATCGTTCTTTATCGAAGCTTTGCGAGTTCCATGCGCTATCAGATTTGTTATATTCTGGCCAATAACGCCAATCCTGTATAACGACGTCCAAAGGCACTTTTAACTCGCGGTATTTTTTTAGCACATTTAGACTCTCGTCTTGAGTGTGGTAGCGTTCTTTACTTTGAAAAAACCCATATGCCCATAAGGGAAGCATTGGCGCTTTTCCAGTTAGGTTACGAACCTGAGCAATTACGCCATCTGCATTTTGCCCGTACATAAAATAATAATCTGAGCAATGCCCTAATCCATCAAAAGAGAGTTCTTGTGGATTATCATTAAATTGTGATATGGAATAGTTGTCCCAGAAAACTGCATAGCCCTTTACCGAAAGAAAATATGGCGAATAGGTTGACATATTTTCATTTTGCATGTGATGGAAAGAGTTGCGACGATTGAACTTGTTGTCCATGATCTGTCCGACACCGTAAATTGCCTCCTCTTTGTCGAGTAAAAAACCATTTCTAACCTTAAATGAAGCTTTCCCTGCATCTTCAAATGGCGAAAACTGCGTACCATAATCCTTATCTTTAAGTAGTACTTTGCCTAATGAATCATAAAAATAGATGCCGCCTGTTTCAGTATTTATTTCGACCTGTACAGTGGCACTTTTAATCACCGTATTGTTTCCTTTTTTTGTATAAGTTAGAGCAGTAGCTTTAGGTGTACTCACTACTGATAGGCTTTTTTTGGTGTAAGGAATGCCAATTGGTGTTTTGTATACCCTCACTGTATTTTCAGAGTAGAATTCTATTTCAACATCAAGACCCTGAGCTGAAAACTTCAGTCCGCGAGCTGTTTTTTGGATATCTTGTGCAGATAATTGGGTTGTGCAGAGCAATAGCATAATGGCAAATAGTAGCCAAATTCCTTTGTGAGATTTCATTTTGCTTGAATTATATTCGGTTTAATAAAGAAAGTCAAAAGTATCCCTAAGCACATTAATACAGACAACAACCATGTTGAAAAAAATAGCAATTAGGTTGATTTTTTTATCTTTTGAGCATATTCAGATGGACGGCAGCCATATCTTTCTTGAAAACATTTGCTCAAGTAGCTAGAGCTGCTGAAACCAACTTTATCAGCGATTTCAGAAATGTTAAGCTCGCCTTCAAGTATTAGATTAGCTGCTTTCTCCAAACGGACATTACGGATAAATAGAGATGGGGATTTATCTAATAATGTGACCAACTTACGATATAGCCCAGTTCTATCCATATTAAGTTCACTGCTGAGCTGCTCTACTGAATAGTTAGGGTCATTGAGATTTTTTTCTACGTGTGCCAGTGCTTTCGATAAAAAGGCGGTATCTGCCTGATTATTGCCAATAATTTTATTGTCTTGGTCAACAGCTGGTTGGATGTTTATTTTTTCTGTATGAAGGCTATTTTGCTGATCGATAAGGTTACGTATTCTGAGCAGGAGAATAGCTTCTCTGTGTTTGAGCTCTAATTTTTTCTTGGCATTGCGCATGTAAATATTTATAGTTGCCAAAACCATCATTAAAAAAATGGTCGCAAATAAAATTAATGCAAGGGTAGTTTTCCACCAAGGCGGATGTATAGTAATAGATAGTTCTGTAATTGGTCCATCCCATGCCGTGTTATTATTGGATGCCATAACCCTAAGCTTATAGCTTCCGGCGGGCAAGTTGGTATATGCAGCCGCTAACATACCATCATTGCGTACATGCCCATTAGTGATGTTGTTAGCACTTTCTTTCCAATATTGATCTATGCCCTGTAATTGGTATCGGTAATAGGTTTGTGTAGGGTTTAGATAGTTTAGGGCAGAAAATTCGAAAGTAACAAAATTCTGGTCGTAAGAAAGTGTTATATGATCTGTAAACGCTGTGCTAATTGGCAAAATGATGCGCCCGTTGTAACTATTTCCAAGTTGTATCTTTTCACCCTTTAAAAATAGGTTAGTGAAAACCGGCTGAAATGGTAATTTTTTTGGTACTGTTTTGTTCGGTTCTAATATGCTGAACCCATTAATACCACCAAAATAAATTGTGCCATTTTTGCTTTGGAAGATCGCACCATCTGCATATTCTCCTTCTAATGTTCCTGCATCTGATCCATACTTGGTAAAAATAATTTTTCTGCTTTTAGGATCCAATTGAGCTTTGTTTATGCCATAACTGGTAGTAATCCAGATATTTTTTTCTCGATCCTCAAATATTCCATGTATAAAATTGTTTGATAAGCCATCTTCTGTATAATATATATTTTCCTTGCCTGTTTTAGGGTCAATAATTTTTAGTCCATCGGCTGTGCCAATCCATTTTATACCGTTCTTATCAGTAAATTGTAATGTGCTATGATTGCCGTTAACAGATGAATAGTTATGATTTAGCTGTTGAACAACTTGCTTTGATAGGGAAGGAGAAGTTACTATTTGCAAGGAAATATCAGGACTTGCATTATTGTATTTGTAGATTGTAGATTGACATTTGAGGTATATGTTTCCTAATAAATCTTCTGCAAAAGATTCAACGATAATATCTTTGGCTAAAAGATTCGGAAAATACTTACGCCCTATATTTTTGAACATATACTTGCTAGGGTGGTCATAAAGTAACCCTTGATTTAACGTTCCAAGCCATAAGCCATCTTGTTTATCGTAAAATATGGTGCTAATTTCGCTATTCAATAGATTGCCATCTTTTTTTTTCAATGTGGGCAGGTAATCTTTTTTTGCACTTTCCGTATCAATTAACCAAATACCATTGGTACAACTAATAGCTGCTTTGCCATAATTATCAATAACTAATGTGTTGAGGGTATAAGGAGTTTCCAGTATTTTTTTCCAGGTTTGATTATGGATATCGAAAAAGAAAAAGCCGCCCATGCTTCCATTTCTTAATTGATAAAACCCATTTTTTCCTTTTACTACCAGTGAGGTATTGTTGAACAAATGATGTTGCGACGGTGGATATGCGGCAAGGCTAAAGACTTTGATATTTGTTTTTTGGTTATAACATACTACCGCTCCGTTATTGTAAAAAAGGTAAATGTAATCTTTAGCTGATGCCAGATCTTGTAAAACACCCAGGTTGGTTGATAGTTCTAATGACTTGCTTCCATCTGCTAAAGAAAGTTTACCAGCGGTAAGTAACCATAAGCGCTGTTCCGAATCTACGAACAGATCTTCGATGGGTTTTTTAAAGCCGATTTTTTTGAAATAAGTATCAAGATTTGATTGGTATTTTTCCTGTTGCAGGTCAAGGCACATCAGTTTGTATTGATCTTTGATCCAAAGTAGCGATTTTTTGCCTTGATAGATCCTATAATGCCCACTATAGGTGCTTAAAGGATAAATATGTTGCGGATTTTGATGGATGTACTTAAAATGCGCCCCATCATAAATGTTGATATTGCCACTGGTCTTGAAAACCATCCTTCCATCAGGCAGCTGAATGGTATAACGAACTTGGTTATCGCTTAATCCATGCATTACATTTATTGGCGAAAAAACAAAATCCTGAGCTTGTGCAGCTGATATCGTTAAAAATAATATCGTAACTATTCGAATGAGTTGATTCATCTTAGCTAGCTGTTAGCAGTATATTAATTTATAGGTTAGTGAATTCAATTTTAAATTAATGGTCTGCTAATATTGCGAAAATAAATGGTAGCAGGAATAGTTTCAAAAACCATTACAGAATTAATAAGTGCTTTTGATCGTATATATAAAAAATAATCGTCATCTATCGAATGATGTTATATAATGATACCGAAAAACTTTAAAATCAACTGCTGAAGGTTTGGCAGGTAAAGAAATGGTAGTAAAATCGAGTAACGCTATTATTAAGCGTACCTATTAAATTATACTAAACAATTATATCACAATTACCTTTTAATGCAGGGTGATAGGTCAGCAAACTTCTATGATATTATCTTATAAATATATAATAAGAAATTTTTTGCCATGGATAAATCCAAAAATGACTTTTTGTTTAATTTATAGTGCGTATGAAGTTATTTATGTGTTTATTGTAAGCTCATCCATTCTTATTAATAATGCCTAGAAAAACTGTACTACTTATTTTATTAATTATTATAATTGCTTTTGCCGCATATATGGAGTTGGGCTTTAGGGCAACTTTGTATCAATATTTTGGTTCGGAGTCTATTTTTGCAGGATCTTTACCAAATTTTGTAGCAGTAGTATTGTTAACTATGGTATATATCAACCTCAGAGATGGCAGAAAAGGAGCGAGTAGTTTTAAGTTTACAGCATTGGCAGTAATTGCAATGGTAGTTTATGAATTGGCTCAGCCTTTAATACCAGGAAGGGTTTTTGATGTAAAAGATATTTTGGCTTCTTTAATTGGAGGTTTATTTGTTTATGGAATCCTGGCAATTGTTGATTATTATTTTAAACCCAACCCAGCTAAAAAATCTCCATAGCCTTCATTAAAATATTATATTTTTTTTTATTCAAATTTGTGTTTCTGATGAATACTACATATTTACATGGAGACTTTCTTCTACATTATACTAAAATATCTTTCGAAAAACCATCAGCAACATATAAATAGGAATAATGAAATAAACATTAAAACAGCTTGTTTCTGCCGCCTATTTTTTCACCAAAATTTCTAATATTGTAGGTAAAAGTAAGTAGACCATGCCTTCTAATAGTGCTCCCTTGCATATCTTCTATTAAATTTTCTCTAACTACCCTGCTAGCTATAATATTTTGATCTAAAATATCGTTTACTGTCAATTTTAATTGTCCGCGATTACCTTTTAAGAAAACGTAAGTTACACCTGCATTCCATCTATAATAACTTTTTAATAAACCTGGTATAGCATTAGAATTGTAGCGGTAATCCAAATTAGTTTCCCAAATAATTTTTTGCGCAATGCGGTAGATAATCTCACTTCTTGAATCATGATAAGTTAAAGATTGACTGCTGAAATCTGCGCTTTTATAATTGCTCTGGAAATTGGTAAATGAGTAGGATTGATTTAGCTCTAATTTATCATTTAAATTGACCCTAATTTCTGTTGATGGACGAATGGTAAATGTTTGCAAACTGCTTGTTGCATTGTTAAGTACTAGTTGCGAGCGGTTGAGGCTACTGCTATTTGATGCAATAAAAGAAATCTGCCGATTGTCTGCTAATTTCCAGTCTTTTTGAAAAGATAGACTATTCGCGATGTTCCAAGTACCATCAACGTTAATTGGGAATGTTGTTTGCACACCAGCGCCATTTATGGTGCGAGATATAACGGTGGCATCTTTAATGGTGGTGCCGCTTAGGCTGGCATTATAAGTCATGTTACGTTTGGTATCGTATTTCCTTAAGCTTAAGCGAAGCGAATTATGATAGGCAGGTTTAAGATCTGGATTTCCGTTTCTAATAAACAAAGGGTTGGTATTGTTAACTACGGGCTGTAGGTTTACCATATCTACTTCGCGGAAAGAGGTTTGGTAGCTGAAATTAAAAATGCCATAGCCAATGTCGAAAGTTGGCAGTATAAATTTAAAATGCTGGTTAATTGTTGGTGCACTACTAAATGTATTTTTAGTATCCAAGCTTGATAAACCAAGGCCCGGACTAAAGGTGAATTTTTTCAATTTCCAACGCAAGGTGCCTGTAAATTGGGTTCTTAATCCTGCCCTCAGAAAATCTTCAGAAAGCGTAGGTATTGGTATCAGGTATTGATCTAATTCATCAGGAAAAAATGTACCTAAATTATTTCTGTTTTTAAAGTAGGTGAGGTTTAAACTGGCATTATAGGTTAAATTTGGATTAATGATATCAGTATAAGTGATAATGTTTAAAAGGTTAACATTTAAAGTGTTGTTTTTTCGCAGTTGGTCTAATATACTTTGTGTTGGTGGTCGAAAAAATGAATTATCAACTAAGTTAAAAAGGTTGTTCTTTGCATCGTCGATTGTAGTAGCATTAAGAATATCTAAAGTTCTGCCTTTCTTTTTAAAAGTGGGCATTAATTTGGTCCATGCTATAAATGTAGTGCCATCGTTATTATTTTGCTGGTCATTAAGACTTGTGTTCAGCAATCCCCTAACGCTAGAAGTTGAATTGATATGATAGACTTGATCTGTTCTATCTTTCGTAAATACAATTTGTGGTCTAGTTTCAAAACGTAACCATGGGAAGATGTTAAACGCTACTTTTGTGCCCAATAGATGTGCATAATTATTGCCCTTAAGTTTCATGTTTTGCCTAGTAGTTAGCAAGGTGTCGTTATAAATTTGTTGGCTGTTTCGTAATTCATCATAATCTGATTTTACAGCGCCATAAAAATAGTTTAGGCTAAATATTACTTTTTTATTGATGATGGTATTAAAGTTACCACCACCACCTGTAGATTCCATCAAACCAGAGCCAAATCCGCCAAAAGAAACCTTATCTATAGAAAGTCCTCCATTACCATTTCCATTGGCATTTCCCCAACCACTTCTGCCAAAGCCCCCTACAGATCTAATGTCTGTAAATGCAAATGCTGCTTTATTTAGATTGTTGCCATATCCCAGCAAACTAATTTGTGTGGTATCTCTAAAAACGTTGATTAAAGCGCCCGCTTCTGCTTTATCTTTTACGCCACCACCGGCATAAATTTTACCAAAGGCACCTTTTTTAATGCCAGGTTTTAGTTTTAAATTAATAACCTGAGGGATATCGGCTTCAGGCATTAATGGGTTAAATCTTAGTGCTTCAGCATCATTCATTACCTGAACTTTTTCTATGGTATTTGCAGGCAGGTTTTTGGATGCAATGCGAACATCGCCTCCAAAAAAATCTTTTCCATCTACATAAATTGTAGACACTCTTCTTCCATTTACTAAGATGTTGCCATCTTTATCTACATTAACGCTAGGTAGTTTTCTCAATAGATCTTCCACTAATGCATCTGGCAGGGTTTTAAATGAAGCTGCATTAAACTCTATGGTGTCTTTTCTTACCACTACTGGAGGACGCTCTGCTTTTATTACTACTTCGCTTAGCGTGAGAGAGGAGGCTTGCATTAAAATTTTTCCAAGATCTAATTTGGAGCTTCCGTTTGCAAGGATAAATTCTTTTCTATAGCTAGTATTACCGGTATAGGTGATAATTACTCTCAATTTTATTGCTATTGGAAGTTGGGAGATTTGGAAACTTCCCTTTTCGTCACTTAATTTATAATTGATTAAAGTGGTATCGCTTGCGCTGTAAATACTTACCGTAGCGTAAGCAATTGGTTTTGAGCTTGCTGAATCTACTAGTAGGCCTTCTATAATCCCGTTTTGGGCATGGGCTTTAATAAATACGGCAAAGGTAAAAATCGTGAATACGAGTAGAAATTTCCTCATGCTAGTTTGTCTTTTGTTGGTTGTTTAGAAGACACACTAGTTTAGCATATGTTGCATCAACAAATTGATTTTTTGCATTTTAAGCTTAAAATAATATGATTTTTTGTTTTTTATTGAAATCCAATAGGGTTTGTCTATTTTGCAATTTATTATTATAAAAAAAATCATAAAACTATTAAGAATGAAAAGGCTAAGTTTAATCCTCCTGTTTTTAATTGCCTTTGTTACACTAAAGGCTCAAAATGTTCCTTTTTTTAATGAAATTCAGAATTTTAAAAAGCAAGATAGTATTAGCTTTCCTCCAAAAAAGGCAATATTGTTAATTGGGAGTTCTACTTTTACCAATTGGAAAGATGTGCAATCTTATTTTCCAGATAAAAAAATTATTAATCGTGGTTTTGGGGGTTCATCCCTGCCTGATGTGATCAATTATATTGGCAATGTGGTTTATCCATATCATCCTAAGCAAGTGGTGATTTATTGTGGCGAGAACGATTTTATGGCAGCAGGAACTACACCGCAGATGGTTTTGGAAAGAGCTAAAAATCTTATTAGTTTAATTAGAGCAAAATATCCAAAGGTACCCATTGCATATATTTCCATCAAGCCAAGTCCGTCTAGAGCTAAATACATTCCTCAGATGAAAGAAGCGAATGCAATGATTGCCGAGCTAATTTCTAAAACGAAAAGAGCAACTTATATTAACACTGCCGATGCAATGTATAATCCTGATGGTACAATTATGCAAGATATATTTTTAAAAGATGACCTGCATATGAATGCAAAGGGTTATGCCATTTGGAAAAAAGTGATGGAGCCTTATTTGAAATAGCCATAGTTAATATTTGAGTGGTGAGAGGTAAATTATGTGAAATGTTATCTACTAATAGGAGCTACTTTTGGTTTTTGACCAAATACTAGCAGTTCCTGATGAGAAAGATATTATTATTTACACTATCCTCTTTTATGCTTTTTACCGCTTGCGGTAAAAAAAGTGAGGAAATACCTGAAAAAAAAGAAGCCAAAACACAAGATCCTTTGAGTATTCCGGCATCAGAAGTCAGTTTATTTAAAATACCCACCAGCTACTATAAAAAGTACATAATGCTAGGCGATGACCTAGAAAACAGTATTCCGATTGTAAGTGGTATTGGCGTAAGTGATGTTGCCTTGCAGCAAGCGAAAATTGCTTGCGATGTAGTTACCAAAACTTTACCAGTTTCTGTACTTAATATGCTGCGAAAGCAGCGAATTTACATCGTTATTTTTGGTAATAATGAATATCCTGATGCGTTGCCAGGCTGGCCATCTAATCTTGATGCTAAAAGATATGCTGGAGGATATGGGCCTAATATGCCTGGGGCAACTTGTGGCATACATGAAGGCGATATTTTGAATAATAGCTTTGATAGATATCCAGCGGAAAATATTGTAATACACGAATTTGGACATGCAGTTAAAAATTTCGGACTAGAGAAAATTTATCCTGATTTTAAGGATAAGATTGATAATTTATGGCAAAAAGCAAAAGATACAGGTTTATGGCGTAACACTTATGCAATAAGCAATGCAGATGAATATTGGGCAGAAGGTATTCAGACTTATTTCAACTTAAATACAAAAGGTCCAGTTGGTGGCGACGGTATCCACAATGAAATTTATACCAGGGCACAGTTTAAAACTTACGACCCAGATTTTTTTAATCTGCTAGATCAAATCTATGGAGGCATTAACATGCCATCAGGTATTAAATAATTAATCATTTTTCCATTTATCAAGCTAAATTTTGTTTCTCAAGATTAACCTGAGCATTTTTAAGTTAATCCATCCTTAAGTAGTAAAAATATTGCTTAAGCTTAAACAGCATCAAATATTTTGTCGGGACAACAAATGCTAGGCTAAGAAAATGGCCCAGGAGGATTCGTATTGCCTAAAAATCACTTTAATATATTATCAATTAAACTTTAAACCATGTTATGAAAAAATGTTTACTACTACTATTAATGAGTGTAATTTTCTGTTTAAAGATCTTTGCACAAACAGGTACCATAAGCGGAAAGGTGCTTGGTACAGACAGTATACCTATTCCCGGTGTGTCTGTTAAAATAAAAAATACTAATAATGGTGTTTCCACAGCTGGAGATGGCTCTTTCTCTATTAATGCGAAGGGAGAAGTTACGCTTATGCTTAGCGCCATTGGTTTTCTGCCAAAAGAATTAATCGCTTCGGATAAAGGGCCGATCACTATCATTTTGGAGGAAGATAACAAGGCCTTAGGCGAGGTTGTTGTTGTAGGTTACGGAACTCAGAAGAAAATTTCTGTTACAGGTTCTATAGCTACAATTGGCACAAAAGAGCTACAACAAAGTCCAGTAGCCAATCTTAGTAACGCATTAGCCGGTAGGTTGCCTGGTTTAATTACCTTACAAAATAGTGGTGAACCTGGATTTGATGGCTCCCAATTATGGATTAGGGGGATGGCAACTTTTACTGGAAGCCAAACACCATTAATACTAGTAGATGGGGTAGAACGATCATTTTCGAGTATAGATGCGAATGAGGTTGAAAGTCTTTCCATCTTAAAAGATGCATCATCTACTGCAATTTACGGGGTACGTGGCGCAAATGGTGTGGTGCTGGTTACTACTCGTCGTGGCGTAGAGGGAAAACCGCAAATTACTTTTACTGCGCAAACAGGTATACAAGAACCGACACGTTTACCTTCTTATCTTGATTCTTATGATGCCTTAAGTCTTTACCGTGTAGGATTAATAAACGATGGACAGAACTATTCGCAGTATACTGATGAATATTTAAACAAATTTCGCGACCGTAGTCACCCAGCTTACGAATACCTATACCCAAATGTAAATTGGATGGAAGAATTATTGAAGCCAAGTTCGAGCATGAGCCAAGGCAACTTAAATGTAAGCGGTGGCACAAAAGGAGTTCGTTATTTTACCTCTATTTCATACTTGCAGCAAAATGGACAGTATAATTATGAGGATAAAATTAAGGATTACAATATTCAAGCGGTAAGTAACAAGTACAACTTTAGGTCTAATATTGATTTAGACGTAACCAAAGATCTTAGCATGGAGCTAAATCTAGGTGCTATTGTATTTGATAATAATTACCCACCAAACGGTGCCGGAACTATATTTGGAGCACTACAATCAACACCTCCGTGGTTATATCCAATGACAAATCCGAACGGATCTATAGCTATGTTACCTGCAAAAGCTTACAATCCTTACGGATTATTGACTGCGGGTGGCTACCAAAGAAACTTTCAGAATACCTTACAAGCTACCGCAGGTTTTAACCTGAATATGCCTTGGATAACCAAAGGGTTAAGTGTAAAAGCACGACTGTCTTTCGACTCGTATAACTATAGGAATATTTTAAGACGTCAAGCATATTTTACTTATCAATATTCTTTAGCTGATGATCAGGATCCAGATTTAACTAAAGGAAGTTATACCAAGATTGGTGATGGTAATAATGTTTTAAGCTATGAGGTTAACGCCAATAGTAACCGCAGAACGAATTTAGAAGCTTATATTAATTACAACCGTGTATTTAACGAAGATCATGCAGTTACTGGAATGCTATTATATACACAACAAAGCTTTTTTGCTGCGGTTGGAAGTGGTGCAGCAATTGATGGATTACCATTTAAGTACAACGGGTTTGTTGGTCGTGGTACTTATGCCTACAAAAACAAATACCTTGGAGAATTGAACTTTGGATATAATGGTTCAGAGAACTTTCCAAGAGGCCAACGTTATGATTTTTTCCCATCAGTTTCAGTAGGATACGTAATTTCTAACGAAGACTTTTTTGCAGATAATTTTAAATTTATCAATCTCCTTAAACTTCGTGCTTCTGGTGGTATTGTTGGTAATGATAAAATTGGCGGAAGAAGATTTCTTTATCAAAGTACGTGGAGTTTAGGTGGCACAGGTTATCAATTTGGTAGAAATTATGATGGAAATTGGTTTGGTGGATCTGTTGAAGATTATACCGGAAACGAGGTAGTAACTTGGGAACAGGCACATAAATATAATATTGGTTTAGATTTAGGTTTATGGAGAGATGCGTTAACCTTTACTGGAGATGTATTTTACGAACGTAGGAACAACATTTTGTCTCAACCAGGTACTTTGCCATCTTTATTGGGTATTACCAATTTGCCTTTGGTTAACTTAGGTACGGTACAAAATAAAGGTTTTGAAGTTTCTGCAGAATATCGCAAAAGAAGTAATAAACTTGGCTATTTTGTAAAAGGTAACTTCTCTTTTGCTCGCAACAAAATATTAGAAATGGATGAACCTACGCTTGAAGGAAGAAGCTATATCCAAAGAACGGGTAGAAGTATAAATGATCAATATTCTTTAACCGCATTAGGTCTGTTTCAATCACAAGAAGAGATCAATAACAGCCCAAGTCAATCTGCATTTGGCGTTATTCAGCCAGGAGATATCAAGTACAAGGATATGAATGGTGATAATAAAATTGATGAGTTAGATGTGGCTTATTTAGGAAAGCAATCTATCCCAGAAAAAATTGCAGGTTTTGCTTTTGGTTTTAATACCAATGGTTTTGATGTGAGTGTATTATTTCAAGGTGCATTTGGAGGTAATGTTTGGTTAACAGGACCAGCAATGTGGCCATTTTCTGGAGACTCTGGGATATTGACAGCTATTAAAGATAACCATTGGACACCTGAAAATCCAACTGCTAAATACCCACGTCTATCTTATGCATCTAACAGCAATAACCATAGAGTATCATCTTTTTGGTTAGTGTCTTCAGACTATCTACGTTTAAAAAATGTGGAATTGGGCTACAGTATTCCAACCAAATGGGTAGGAAAAATTGGGCTCAGAAATGCAAGGATTTTTATGAATGGAATTAACTTGTTTACCTGGGACAAAATGAAAATTGTGGATCCAGAAACACCAAATGATTCTAGAAATTATCCTCAACAACGTGTATTTAACGGCGGTATCACCTTCGGATTATAAGCAGAGGTGCATTTAAAATAATTTAATAATATTCTATATGAAAATATATTTCAACATAAAAAACGAGCTCAAGACTATTGTTTTTATACTATTGAGCTTATGTGTATTATCTTCTTGTAAAAAATATCTTGACGTAGTGCCAAATGAATTGGTAACCGAAGATAAAGTTTGGGAAAATATAAATAATGCAAACGGGGCCTTGGCCAACCTATATAGTGGTCTTCCAACTGGTATCACCCCAAATGGTGAAGACGTTGACGAAATAACAGCTGCTACCGATGAATCTTTTCACCATTGGGGCGCTGGATATTGGTCGTTAAAATATAATGTTGGTGCTTGGAATTCAGTAGACAATCCATTTGGAAATTGGACTGCACAATATCAGAAAATCAGGAAAGCTAATATCTTCTTAGAGAATATAGATAAAGTGCCAATCCCTGGTGATCAAGCTACTTATTATGCAACAAGGATACCTCATTATAAGGCAGAAGCAAGGTTTTTAAGAGCTATGTTTTATTTTGAGCTACTTAAAAGATATGGTGCTGTACCAATTATTACTAAATCATATTCGGTAAAAGATGCAGAGGAATTGAAAACAATAGCCAGAAATTCTGTAGATGAGGTGGTAAATTATATCGTAACCGAATGTGAAGCTGTAGCACCATTACTTTTAAATGCACATCCTGATGCAGAACTAGGTCGTGTTAATAAAGGTGCCGCACTAGCATTGGCAGCTAAAACTTTATTATATGCTGCAAGTCCGTTGTTTAATGGAAACCCAACCTACGCTGGCATTAAAAATAAGGATGGAAAGCAATTGTTTAGTACCACATACGACAAAGAAAAATGGAAAAAAGCAGCAGATGCAGCTAAAAAAGTTTTAGATCATTACAATAATGCAGCTTTACCTAGGGCTTATGCAAACGATGACATTAATAGCTATGCAGCCATATTTAATACACGCGAATGGACAGAAACGATATTAGCTTTTAACTTGCCAAAAAACAAAGTTTTGGATCTTTCTTTAAATGCGTTTGGAGGACCTTTTGGAGGCTGGGGCAAATATAGCCCATTGCAAGAATTGGTAGATAGTTATGAAATGAAAAATGGTTTTCCTATTAATCACAGTGGCTCTGGTTACCAAAAAGATGGTTTTTGGACAGAATGGTTTTGGGGTGGGGATGGTACAAATGCATGGGTTTATTTAGAGAATGTATCCAACCGTTTTAAAAATAGAGACCCAAGATTTTATGCAACGATTAGCTTTCAAAATAGCAAATGGTCTGCAGTACGTACCAATCAAACCCCTATAAGGCTTGCCTATTGGGGCAGCAATAACGGGGTATCCCAAGCTTGGCCAAAAAGTGGTGGTACTTATACCGTAAGTGGTTACAATGTGCGTAAATGGTTAGATCCTAAAGTAGATCCCACCAATTGGTGGGCTTCGCCTGATGCACAAAGAAACTATCCGATATTTAGGTTGGCAGAATTTTATTTAGCTTATGCGGAAGCATTAAATGAATATCATGGAGGACCAACAGGTGAAGCATTCTCGGCTATTAATAAAGTGAGAGCTAGAGTAAGTATGCCAGGTTTACCTGTAGCGGGTGTTGCAGAAGATAACACACAAGTTGGTTTTAGAAATCGTGTACAAAATGAAAAACGTATCGAGTTTGCTTTCGAAGCGCACCGTTTTTGGGATGTAAGAAGATGGTTAATTGCAGAAACTGTAGATAATGGACCAGTTCATGGTCTTAACGCTAGACCAACCACTGCAGAACTTACTGCTACTGGACTTGATCCACAAAGTGAGGCAGCTGGATTGGCCGCTTTTTATAAAAATGCGGTTATTCAAAATAGAGTCTTTGTAAAACGTCATTATCTAATGCCAATTCCTCAAAGAGAAATGGATGTGAATAAAGAACTAGTTCAAAACTTTGGCTGGTAAATTTTAGTTTCCAATAGTGTAAATAATCCCATTCTGTATTTCACGGAATGGGATTATTTATTATATATCAAACTTTTCTCTTAAAGCCTCGCTATTTGAACGGCTAGAGGTTACCCGAGTTTCGGCTGGGTTACTGAGTACAAATATTAAAGCCCCATTAAAGCCTTTTCTGATTTCCTTAATATAATCCGTATTGATCATATCGCTGCGGTGAATTCTGATAAATTCTTCAGGCAACTTCGTTTCTAAAATGGAGAGTGTAAAATCAGTTAAGTGTTTTTTGCCATCAATAGTATGTAGAAATACATATTTATCTTCTGCTTGGATATGAACAATATCACTCAATTTAATTAAAAGTATTTTGTCTCCCAACTTAATGGTTAGGGTTTTGATTGCTTTTTTGCCCTGTACTTGGCGCAGCAATTCCTCAATTGGTACTTGAGCGGGTGCTAAATTAGTTTGTTTTAATTTTTTGATGGTTTTATCTAACCTTTCTACCTCAATTGGTTTTAAAAGGTAATCTATAGAGCCTTCTTCAAATGCTTTAATGGCATATTGATCATAAGCTGTAGTAAATACCACTTTTGGTTGATGGGTTAATTTGGTTAACATTTCAAAACCATTTAATATCGGCATTTCAATATCTAAGAAAATTAAATCTGGTTTCAGTTGATCGATAAGTTTCCGGCCCTCTTCTCCATTTTCAGCTTCTCCAATAATTTCTATCTCATCGTAGTTTTTTAATAAACGTTTAATGCGCTGTCTTGCTAGTTGTTCATCGTCAATTATTATGGTCTTCCACATGGTAGTTAGGTAAGAGGGATTGAAATTTTAATATGTTTTTCTGGTGTGTTGTTAATTTGCAGATCGTATGTATTTTGGTAGAGCAACTGCAATTTATCAAAGGTGCTTTGCAAGCCATATCCAGCTACCAATTCCTCCGGAAAAGGTAAACCGTTGTCAAAGATGAAAATAACGATTTGATTTGCTATCTGCTTTATGGCTACTTTTAATTCTCCGTTTTCGAGCACATCTTTTAAGCCATGTTTTAAAGCATTTTCTACCAATGGCTGAAGCAAAAATCTTGGGATTTTTTGCTCAGCTAATTCTTCTTCAGCGTTGATGCTAAAATTAATCCTATTCCCAAATCTTACTTTTTCTATATCTAAATAGGTATTTAAAATTTCTACTTCTTCTCTTACCGTACAATAATTTTCTTGCATGGTATTAATGCTATATCTAAAAAGCTTAGAAAGTTTTAGGGTCATATCTTCGGCCTTATCAGGATCTTCGTGAATTAAGCTTACAATGGAATTTAGTGCGTTGTACAAAAAATGGGGGTTAATTTTAGATTGAAGTGCTTGTAATTCTACTTCGGTTTTAAGTTGATTTAATTTCACTAGATCCATCTCTTTTGCCTGTAAGGCAGTTTCTGCATTAACACGTTGAAAATGGTAAAGTAAAATTAGAGTGCCAATTATTAAACAGATAAACGTAGAAAATTTATAGTCGTCTAAATGGTTGGCCAGCTCGTATTTTACATTAAAAATTAGGGAGACAATCATGTAAGATAATTCGATGCCTACAAATAAACCTGCCAAATTGCATAAATAGTAGAGCCATACAAATCTCCAGAAACCAATTTTTTCTGTGCAGAAATATTTTTGCGTAAGTGCCACAATATTAGCGATACTTAGCGTGATAAATAAGCTAAAAAGTATGTTGAGTAACGCATTTTTGATTTGGAAACCATTAGGGTTTAGCAAACTGAATAACAAGCTCAAAGCCAATCCTACCAAAATGCCTATTATCCCGTATTTGATATTTGTTTTTAGCAATCCGCCTTCCTTAAAGGATAATCTTTTTTCAATCATTTTAATGGGATTAATTTACTAAAATTTGAGTGTTTGCAAGGCAGGTTTTAATATTCCTTTAATAATTCTTCACATCTGGTTTTGCCCCAGTTTGGCTCGAGTGATTTTGCTGTGAATTTCTCGAATTTTTGACGTGCTGTAACTAGAAATGGTTTAGCATCTTCTTTGCCTCCACCAAACATTTCTGGGGTATAAAAAGTGTTTTGTCCTTTTAATAAGTAAGCTCTAGGGTTTTCTGCATTAAGTGCAATTGCTTTTTCTAAAAGCCTATTTGCTTCTGGAATCATATTCATTGCTCTTTTTGTAGGATAGACCGCCATCTTCATAAAAGTGATGTATCCTTTTACAACATAAATTTCGCTATTGTTTGGGTTTAGTAAATCTGCTTTGTTGATATATCTTAGCGCATTGTCATAAATTTCATCTTTAGTTTCTTCATCCGCTTTCCCTCTAATACCTTGTAGTAGATTGCTGTAAGCTGCATAATATTGTGCTAACCATTCTTTATCATTAGTGGTAGCTAAGTTTTCGAAATAACTAGTTGTTGCTAAATATCCACTTTGTGTTTTTGCAGTATCCAACATGCCAATTCCTTTTTGTGTTGCTTCATGGTAGTTAACAGATTGGGCATAGCCGATGGTGGTTACAAATAGAAATGCTGCGATTAAGGCTAAATTTTTCATGAGATTTATTTAATGTGGTTTACGTTTTGATTGTTGCCCAAATTTGCAGCTAAAAACAGCAGTTATAAAGCATTTTTTGACCAATGGCAGAAAATTTAGCTTAAGTGGTGATATAAATGAGATGATTGGTTTCGGTATTAAAACATTTAAGAATAGCGTAAACTAAGTTGATGTTGATGAAACAAAATCATAATCCTTAATTATCCTTTAGTTAACATTTAAGAAACATTGGATTATTTAATGTTATGCTGATATTTTTAACATGCTTTTAATCAGCTATATAAATATGTTTTGGTGCTAATTTTTAACTGTAACAGCGATTATACAAGTGTAAGCTTACCTTAACTATCGATTAATATTTGCTTTACCTGTGTCGAAGAACTTTGCCCCTTGAATCATCTAAGGTAGGATGAGGAAACAAAAGTTAAAAAACACAACATGAAGAAATTATTTACTTTTTTATTATTGTTATGTGCTACTGTGGGCTTATATGCCCAGGTTACAACGGGAGCATTATCGGGAACAATTAGAGAGGGCCAAGAGGTATTGCCCGGCGTAAGTATTAAAGCTACGCACGTACCATCGGGTACTAATTATACTACAAGTACAAACGAAGATGGTCGGTTTACCATCCCAAACTTACGTCCAGGTGGACCATACAAAATACAGTTTACTTATGTAGGTAGAGCACCAAAAACCATAGAGAATATTACTGTTGGTTTAGGAGATCCTTATATATTGAATCTAAATTTAGAAAGTAGCGGTACAGATTTAAGTGAAGTCACTGTAAAAGGAAATGGTAAAAATCCATTATTAAATGCCAGCCGTACCGGTACTTCAACCAACTTAAATAAGGAAGAGATTAATGCGTTGCCTACTTTAAGTCGTAGTTTAAACGATTTGATTAGGCTTGCACCACAAGCCAATGGCACTTCTATTGGTGGTGGTAACTCTCGTCAAAACAACATTACGGTAGATGGTGCCGATTTTAACAACAACTTTGGTATTGGTGGTAACTTACCAGGAAACGGTAATCCAGTTTCTATTGATGCACTAGAAGAGATTTCGGTAAACGTTACCCCATATGATGTAAAACAATCTGGTTTCATTGGTGCTGCGGTAAATGCGGTAACCCGTTCTGGTAACAATAACTTCTCAGGTTCTGCTTACACCTATTTCAGAAACCAAAATCAAATTGGTAGAAAAATAAGCAACTATCCAGAATTGGCTGAACCTACAGATCAGAATTATAAAATTTATGGCGCTAGGTTAGGTGGTCCAATTGTTAAAAATAAATTATTCTTCTTTTTCAATGCAGAACGTGAAGAAGAAGTAACACCTGGTCCGAGTGCTATTGCTGCAACGGCTGCAAATCCATTCGGTACGATCAATGTTCGTCGTCCATTGGCATCTGAACTTGATGAAATTAGCAATTATCTAAAAACTACTTACGGTTACGAAACTGGTCCTTACCAAGGTTACGGTAATGAAAGAGAAAGAACCAATTTGTTGGCACGTTTAGATTGGAACATCAATACCAATAACCGTTTTAACATTAGAGGTAGTTATGTAAAAACAAAAAGTCCTTCTTCTGTAAGTACATCTAGAAGTCCACTGGGTGCTTTTCCCGGTGGCGGCTCTAGAACAGGAAATACTGCTTTACACTTCCAAAATTCAAACTATTACCAAGAAAGTAATCTATACTCAATTACTGCAGAGTTAAACAGTACTCTAGGTAAGGTAGCTAATACATTGCGTTTATCTTATACCAATCAAAATGATCCCAGAAGTTCTGATAGTCAGATTTTCCCTTTGGTTGATATCTTAAAGTCTGATGTGGATGCAAATGGAAATGCAATGCCAGCAACTCCATTTACAACTTTCGGTTACGAGCCATTTACCTATGGCAACTTAAGAGATGTACAAGTGTTCTCTTTAAACAACTATGCAACTTGGTCTGCAGGTAAACACAACTTTACCGCAGGTGTACAAGGAGAATATAATATTACTAAAAATGGTTTCCAACGCTTTGGCACAAGTTATTATACATTTAATTCTTGGGATGATTTTAAAAATGGTGCCAAACCAATTGAATTTGCACAAACCTATTCTTTAAATGAAGGATACGAACAAGCTTTCCCAACATTTAAGTTTGCACAGCTTTCTGCTTATGCACAAGATGAGATTTCGATAACAGATAGATTTAGAGTAACAGGCGGTATCCGTTTCGATTTAGGTACTTATCCTAAAATCTTAAAAGAACATCCTTTGGTATCTGCCTTAACTTTCCAAAATGGCGAACGTTTAAATACTGGCAACCTGCCAAAAGCAAAAGTAGCTATTTCACCTCGTTTAGGATTTAACTGGGATGTAAATGGCGATCGCTCTTTACAGTTTAGAGGTGGTACAGGTATCTTTACAGGAAAAATTCCTAACGTTTGGATTGTGGCGCAAGCTGGTGATGCAGGTATGTTACAAGTAACCGAAACGTATCAAGGTCAAAATAATACACCTGGTCCATTTAATCCAAATATTGGTGCATATCGTCCGGCTACAGTGCCAGTGGCAGGAACAGTATTACCTAACCCAATTACGGTTATGGATGAGAACTTGAGAATGCCATCGGTATTAAAAGCAAGCTTGGCGATGGATGTGAAATTGCCATTTGGTTTAATTGGTAGCTTAGAAGGTATTTACAATAAAGACCTGCGTACGGTATTATTCCGTAATGCCAATTTGGTAGATCCTAAGCCTTTAAATGTTTCTGGATATCCAGATAACAGAATGATTTATCCAAATGCGAATACTGATAAATTTATCAATCCAATTTTAAATGGTAAAGCAGTGCCTAATGGTACAGTAATCCCAGCTACGCCGGGTAACCTTAACCCAGCTCAGCCAGGTGCATTCAATGTAATTGTTTTAGAAAATGCTAAAAAGGGTTTCTACTATTCTGTAACCGCAAGTTTAGCTAAAAACTTTAACAATGGCTTTGGTGCAAGATTATCATATATCAAAAGTGAAGCAAAAAGTTTATATGAAGGTGGCGGCGATCAAACACTTTCTTCGTGGCAAGGAGTTAGCACTGTTGATGGGGCAAATAAACCAGTGTTAGGTTACTCAGGTTTTGTAGCACCTAGCCGTGTTATTGCGTCTGTTTATTACCGTAAAGAGTTTATCAAACATTTAGCTTCACAATTTACCTTAGTTTACGATGGCGCTAACGGTCGTCAATCTTATACCTACTCTACAGATATCAATAGAGATGGTGCTACAGGAGATTTAATTTATGTACCAAAGGATGCTTCTGAAATTGACTTTGTGTCTTTAACTATTGGTTCAGGAGCAAATGCAGTTACTTATACGCCAAAACAACAAAGTGATTTATTCTTCCGTTTTATTGAGCGTGATAGTTATTTACGTGGAAGAAAAGGTAAATATGCAGAAAGAAATGGCGCATTAACACCTTTTAATGGTCAGTTCGATTTCAGGTTCCAACAAGATATTTTTACCAATATAGGAGGCAAACGCAATACCATCCAATTCAATTGGGATGTAGTAAACTTTGGTAACTTGTTAAACAAGAATTGGGGAATACAAAGAAGTTCTAACACTTCTTCGATCCTTGTTCCAACCAACGTTGCAAATTTAACTCCAGGCGGTACCACAAGACCAACCTTTAGAATAGCAACCGAGAGTAACACACCAATTACACATGGTTATAGAGATAACGTAAGTATCAATAATACATGGAGAATGCAATTTGGTTTCCGTTACATCTTCAATTAATTCAATCCATATTTAATAAAAAGGGGAAATAAAATTCCCCTTTTTTCATTCAAACAATTTTATGTTAAAAAAATTCATATTCCCAATTGGTGCAATTGTTTTGTGCCTTTCGTTAATTTCTTGGGGTGTTGTTGGTCATCGTGCCATTGGGCAGATTGCCGAAAACCACCTCAGTAAAAATGCTTCAAAAGCAGTTAAAGAACTATTAGGTTCAGAATCATTGGCTATGGTGAGTACTTATCCAGACGAGATTAGATCCTATCAAAAATATGCTTACACTGCACCTTGGCATTATGTAAACGTGGCGCATGGCATGTCGGCAGAGCAATTTAAAGCAGCGCTTGTAAATATGGATAAACCTAACATTTATAAGGCGATTTTAAATTGTACCAATGATTTAAAAGATGCTTCTAAAACTAGAGAAGAAAAAGTGTTTGCCTTAAAATTCTTAGTTCATTTGGTTGGCGATTTGCATCAGCCTATGCACACTGGTCGCTCTGAAGATTCGGGTGGTAATGGGATCAAAATCAAATTAATGCGTAAAGAAAGTAACCTACACGGTTTATGGGACAGTGGGCTAATTGATTATGCTGGTATGACGTATAAAGAATTAGCTAAAACCTGCGATGTAATTGCCAAAGATGAAGCTAAAACATGGCAAAAAGATGATGTGGCAACTTGGGCATTTGAATCTTACGAGATGAGCCAACAACTGTATGCAGAAGCAGCAAGCAATCCAGAATTTGATTATGACTATTATCCAAAACATGCTGATTTTATTAAAAAACGTTTAGCTCAAGCAGGTATCCGTTTGGCTGGTGTTTTAAACGAAATCTATAAATAATTAAGAAAATGTTTGACAAAAGCAATTCAATTTTAAAGGCTGCAATTGTTGCAGGCCTTTTACTAGCCAATACTAATTTAACTTTAGCACAAGCGCCATTAGATACCGCACAGCACATCAATACGAATAGTAAAAATAGTATTGATCAACAAAAAAAGCCATATGTAATTTTAATTTCTGCCGATGGCTTTAGACATGATTATGCAAAGAAATACAATGCCACAAACCTTTTAGCATTAAGTAAAGATGGTGTACAAGCAGAGTCGATGATTCCAAGTTATCCTTCGGTTACCTTTCCTAATCATTACAGTATTGCAACAGGTTTATATCCAGCGCATCATGGCTTGGTTAATAATACTTTCTATGATAAAAAGAAAGATACCAAATACAGTATGGGTGCAAAAGATAAGGTGAGAGATGGCAGTTGGTACGGAGGTACACCTTTATGGGTGCTTGCAGAGCAACAGCAAATGTTAGCTGCAAATATGTTTTGGGTGGGTTCTGAAGCCGCTATCAAAGATACCAGGGCAACTTACTATTATGATTTTAACGAGAAAATAAGCGTAGACCAACGTATCCAAACAGTAAAAGAATGGTTAAGCTTGCCAGAAGAAAGAAGGCCACATTTTATCACTTTTTATGTGTCAGAACCAGATCATGCAGGGCATAGTTATGGTCCAGAAGCGCCAGAAACAGAACGAGCAGTGAAAATGGTCGATTCGATCATTTATAAATTAACAGAAACAGTAAAAAGTACCGGTTTGCCCGTTAACTACGTTTTTGTTTCAGATCATGGCATGACAGCGGTGGATAGAGAAAATCCAATACCCACGCCAAAAGAAATTGACATGGAGAAGTTTACTATTCCTTCTTCTGGAACGATGATGGATATCCAGTCCAAAAATAAGGCAGATATTTTGCCTTTGTATACCGAACTTAAGAAGGTAGCTAAAGACTATGATGTGTATCTAAAGGCAGATGTGCCAGCAGAACTGCATTATAGTGCTAAAGACGATAAATTGGATAGGATAGGAGATATTCTATTGTTACCTCATTGGCCAAAGGTGTTTTCTAACAGGAAACCAGGAGCAGGATACCATGGTTTCGAGCCTTTAAAAGTGAAAGATATGCATGCCACATTTTTAGCATGGGGACCTGCTTTTAAAAAAGGTGTTCAAATTCCTTCTTTTGAAAATGTGAATGTATACCCTTTAATTGCTCAAATTTTAGGCTTAAAAATTACAGAAGAAATTGATGGGAAGAAAGCAGTGTTA
>Ga0247813_10000447_pt1 | contig 39306 bp, 33 predicted proteins | sample UWRJL169409C1_FD_180719 | JGI IMG/M metagenome (GOLD analysis project Ga0247813, IMG submission 180719) | Plant litter microbial communities from Arlington Agricultural Research Station in Wisconsin, United States - UWRJ-L169-409C-1 | ecosystem: Environmental > Terrestrial > Plant litter >... | reverse complement strand
CAGCGGCACCAGGATTAGCGGTTTAATATGACCCAGCACCATAGGTACTTTGATTATGCCGGATTGTAAAATCTCTATCCCTTCTTTGATTCCATATTGTATAGCCAATGCATTTACCTTATCAGTCAGTACTGTCCCCGGATGGTAAACTTTACTGGTCCTTAACTGGAATAAAGTCCTGATATCTACCATAAACCTGATGCTTTTAGCGCATATGATCAGGAACCATATCAGAACTATAGACGAAGCGTATTTACTGAGATAAGTGACAAGTTTTTCTGCTAGTGCTGGATTAATAACAGTATTTACTGTTCCGGATTGTATGGTCCCCTTACCTTGTCCTGAAAAAATAGCCGGGCTGCTATCTGTTATAGCAGGATTATACTCATTCAATTCTACCACGAAAGTCGCTCCTACTGCCAAAACAAACAGGGACAGGCAACCAACAAAAAGATTGTAACGGATTTTTGCGCTGGACTTGGTCGTAAATAAAACTATTAATGCCGTAAGTGTTGCGAGTAAAGCTCCTTGCCACAAGGAATGTAATAACGTTCTGAAAATAATCGATTCCATAATTAGTTTTGGTTTGGTTTTTAATTAGGTTATTTCTTTTTGGAAAGCTGATCGAGCATCTTCTTGATTTCTTCCAGCTCATCCTTTGATGTCTGATCATTACCCAGGAGCTGCATCATTAACTGTGAAGCAGACCCTTTATACAAAGTATTGACAAAACGGTCCAGCAACTGGCCTTTGGTTTTTTGTTCTGCTTCCACAGGGATATAAATATGCTTCATCTGGCTTTCATCACGTTTCAGTATTCCTTTTTCGGACATGATCTGCATCTGTTTTAAAGTTGAGGTATAATTTACATCCCGCTGTTCGTTCAATTTGTCATTTACAAACCTTACCGTGGAAGGACCAAATTCCCATAACACCTGTAAAATTTCCAGCTCTGCCTTTGTCGGTTCAGGTATATTGCTTCCAGTTGTTGTTGCTTTCATAATTCAAAGGTAGGATAACTTTCGTACGAAACAAATATTACTAAAAATAATTAGTGTGATCTGCTGAAAAACAAACTGATATGTGTTATTGGAGTTACGAGAAACAGAGTAGTTGAATAAATAAAAGCGCACTGAATGTACCATAAATAAGATGAGGGTTACCTATTTGGATTTTTTGTATTAAAGTCAACCAACACTTAAAAAAAATAAGCGTTGAACTTCATGGCCATTGAAGATGATATTAAAAGTTTCACCAGATTAGATTGATAACATCATGAAAAGAAATATTTTGGCTATCGCTATGGTGATGGCAATCTTTGGCTGCAGCAACGAAAAAACAGGCGAAACAGCAGACATCATCTCCAAAGAATCTATCCCGCTTGACAGTATTGCCGCAAAGATTATTAAAACCGCAGATATCAGGTTCAGAGTTAAAGATGCCTGGAAAGCTAAAAGAGAAATCAATGCCAGGATTAAGCAATACGGGGGAACATTAGTGGAAGCCGCTGTTGAAAATCATATCCAGCAGCAGGATAAAGTAAAATATAGCGCAGATTCCCTTGCGGAAATTACTTTGTATAACACAGAAGGCAGGATCGTAGCCCGGATCCCTTCCGAAAACCTGGATCTATTCACAGATGACATAGTTGCGCATGCCGATTTTGTAGATCAGCAATCTTTATTATTCGATGATCAGTCCATCGCCTATTTAGCTAATACAGCAAAAGCACGCAACCGTAGTGAAACAGTTGCGAGTATCAGTAACAATAACATAAAAAGAAAAGGCGATGCATCACAATCCCTCCAATTGAAAGATGAAGTGGTCAACAAACAAGTTAAGAACCTGCTGATCAACAGCAAGGTAAAATCAAGTACAGTAACACTGAGTTTTTACCAGGGAAATACCATTAAAAAAATTATGATTGCCAATGATAACCTGGGCGACTACCGTCCGGCCTTTCTCAAAAGGCTTAGTTTAAGCTTGATGAACGGGTGGTTTATCCTAACGGAATTTCTGCTGGTCATCGCTAATATATGGACACTGCTTGTACTTGCATTAGCTATTTACTTTGGAATAAGCTATTACAGAAAAACCAAGGCAACCACATAAATACAATAAAAGCCATCATTGAACGCAACTGGTTAATGGTTGCAGTTAATGATGGCTTTTCTATGTACGCTGGAGAATAAATTAAAAATCCTCGATATTTATAATCCTGTTATCATCAACATTCTTTTTCAAAAATGATATCCCGCTCTCGTTTCTCTGCCAGCTGTAGTTTTTTTGTATCCATTTGAATAATTCAGCAGTTTCGGTCGGTATTTTTGAAGGCAAAGGCTGATTAAATACTGTGCCGGTAGGATAATGCACTTCATATAACGCTGATGGCATCATAAATATCAAAGTTGCTTTATCTGGTGAATTAATAAAAAACGCCCCCTGGATCCTTTCATCAGGATTTTGTCTTTTAACCGTATAAATCTTGGCGTTAACACCTGTCAGTACATAATCATTATTTATCAGGTAAGCAGAGCGGCCGATCATATCAAGCCCTTTGGTAAACTTTTTATCTGCTTTTCCCTTTGATGCTTTATAAAGCGCTACGGCTTCCAACTGGCCACCATTTAAAGTAAGGACAAAAAAAGGTGCGACCAAACCGGAATTATCCGCCACCTGCACTAGTAAAGAGGTTTTCTGTGTATTCAAAAATTCAGCGAATGAAAAGGTATTTACTACAGATTTCTTATCATTCGCATCCATCTGAATACTTACTGCAGTATCAGCTAGTTTAACATGATAAGCTTGATTCGGCAGACGATCCGCACGTTTTTTTATAACACTGTCATTGCTCTGAAATATTGCAAGCACTTTTTTACTTTCCTTTGGAAACTGGTTAAAATTGTCAGTATTACTTAAAGGTCGCGCAACCAAAGTTTTTTCGCTATCCTTTTGTTGACAGCCACATATAACAGCAGAGAGAAGAAAAATGTAAAATATTGATTTCATAATTATTTAAAACGATAAAGCTATAACAAACATAAGCTTTATATCTAAATATTTCTGTTGTAACAAGGTTATTTAACGGTTCGCAAAATGTAATTTCCAATATTAAACAGCAAACTCCCTTGTACAGACAGTTGTCTCATCCTCCCCTGCTCATTGTCACTTTTGCACCCCAGCGTTGTTCGTATATAAAATGATATTTATAATAGCATAACCAATCTTAAAAAAATGGCTCCTTCATTAAAAAAAACAAAAACAATCTACTGGATCAGCACCATCGTACTGGCACTCTTTATTTTACCCGGAATTTTATTTGTAGGCAGTAAAACTGCGCTGGACGGTACAGCCCACCTGGGTCTGCCGATGTGGTTCCATTGGGAACTCAGTATCGGTAAGTTTATCGGCGGATTGATTCTTATCCTGCCTTTTATGTCAGACAGGATAAAGGAGTGGGCATACGTTGCCTTCGGAATTGACTTTATTTCTGCGTTCATTGCAATTCTTGCGGTTGACGGATCAAAGGGACAATGGTATTTACCTGTAATTTTCCTCCTGATCCTGATTGTTTCCTATATTTCTTTTCATAAATTAAAGGATAGCAAAGCTGAAGGCACAGTATAGGGCAGGATAGCGGGTAATCATATTTTTATTATATTTAAATGATCCTGTCAGGATAAATAAGATTACCTAACCAAATCAACTGTATGATACAAACAACTCCTTCAGCGGTGGCCGTTTTAACCAACGAGACTGCTAACCCTGCGCCACTCGGACTTTGTGCTTTTGGCATGACTACCGTTTTACTGAATATCCATAACGCCGGTTTCTTTGAAATGAATGCAATGATCCTAGCGATGGGTTTGTTTTATGGTGGCATTGCACAGGTAATAGCCGGTATTATTGAAGCTAAAAAGAACAATACTTTTGGCTTAACTGCATTTACTTCCTATGGTTTCTTCTGGCTATCCCTGGTAGGACTGCTGGTTCTTCCGAAACTTGGGCTGGCTACTGCTGCTTCAACAAATGCAATGATAGCCTACTTAAGTGTATGGGGTGTCTTTACTTTTTTATTATTCTTTGGCACTTTAAAACTAAACAGGGCACTCCAGTTTGTATTTGCTTCCCTTACGGTTTTATTTTTCCTGCTCGTAGCCGGGGATATCACAGGGGATGCGACTATTAAAAAACTTGCGGGTTATGAAGGTATAATTTGTGGCGCCTCAGCAATTTACACCGGGATAGCCAACCTGCTGAATGAAATGTATGGAAAGGTAGTTTTACCAATTGGCCCGGTAAAAAACTCATAGTTTAATCAAATAGGCTGTCATGATTAATCTCAACAACAAAACTGATCACAACCGGGGCGTAAAACCCGATACCGGGAAAGACAAAAACAATGGGAGCGGTACAACCGATCGGAGACCGCTCCCGCTTTATACAAATGTTGATGAATATATCGCAGCTTTTCCTCCGACTGTACAAAAAATCCTGCAGGAACTCAGAGCAACAATCCGCCATGCTGCCCCGGATGCCGAAGAAACGATCAGCTACCTGATGCCTACTTTTAAACAGGCTGGTAACCTTGTTCATTTTGCGGCTTACAAAAACCATATTGGCTTCTACCCCGGCCCTGGTGGTATCGTTAATTTTCAGGATGAACTTTCTGTTTTTGAAGGATCAAAGGGCACAGTGAGGTTTGCTATCGATAAACCCCTGCCACTTAAACTGATCAGTGAAATCGTAAAATTCAGAGTCAAAGTCAACCTTGAAAAAGCAGATAAAAAACCAGTTAAAGGCTAGCTGCCATTACCACCATTTTAATGGAAATTCTAATTTATTGACAGAACCAATGATCTGGTCTGGTTTAAAGGCATAACGGCTCAGGTCTTCTTTAGTAGCAATACCAGACAGTACCAGAATCGTTTTATAACCCATCTGTACTCCTCCCTGAATATCAGTTTCCATAGTATCACCAATAACTGTCGTACCAGCAGTTTCTAGACCAAGAAACTTTCTTGCGGAACGCATCATTACCGGGCTTGGCTTACCAATTACAAACGCTTTGATACCTGTAGCTTCTTCTATCATTGCTGTTGTAGAGGCAATCCCAAGATTATTCCACCCCGGCTTTTTAGGCGACGGATCCCTGTTTGTAGTAATAAATTTAGCACCTGCCAGAATCATATCCACCGCACGCTGTACCATTTCTAATGTAAAATTACGCCCCTCACCCAATACCACGAATTCAGGATCAGTATCCACTAAAGTAATATTGTTTTCGTGAAGGCTGGTTAACAACCCTCCCTCACCCAATACAAAAGCCGTCCCGCTCTGCCCCTGGTCGCCCAGAAACTTTCCTGTTGCCATCGCACTGGTATAAACATGCTCTTTAGTCACTTCAATACCCAGGCGTTTTAACTTCCTGGTCACTTCCAGACTTGTACGCTGACTATTATTAGTCATAAATGTAAAGGGAATATCGTTTTTAATCAGATTGGCAATAAATGTATCAGCTCCCTGGATCAGCGATTCACCATTATAAATCACGCCATCCATATCAATTAAAAGTCCTTGTTGCATATCGTTCGTTATTATTAAAAAGGTTTGTCAGACCAACTGTGAAGATTATAGATCCCTTTTCAGTCAGGAAAAGAATGTGTTATTACGAAGATAATTGTTGTGCACGCCTTTTCATAACTAATCAATAGAATAAAATCGATTTAAGTCCAGCAAAATGCCGGCGCTCATCAATGTCTGCCTGAAAACTATTCGCCACCCAATACAAAGCCGGATACCATTTTCAGGCATCCGGCTCCAGCGTACAGGCAAATCAGGTGACTATTTTAAGTATTCAAAAACAACGCTGTCTTTAACTACAAGGCCAGCCATACTTTGTCCGACATAAGTAATACTGTATTTACCAGGTGTAGTGATGGCATAACCTTTTAACAAATCAACATCTACCGAAAGACTGTCTCCTGGTTTCACAGCGATATAACTATCAGCCGGAGGTGGCATTATTCTTTTAGCCATAGCACCTTTATAGGCTGCTTCTTCACCATTTGCGGCTTTCACATCCAGGTACTTACTCATTAAAGGTTCAAATGGTGTATGCCATTTGCAAAAATGCTGCACGCTGTCTGCCGTGTTATATACTGTAAATTTCAATTTCAGGGAATCACCAGTTTTGATCGCATCTTTTATTTTCATAATTGCAAACAAAGGTTTCGCCGCAGACTGATCAGTTGCCGGTGCCGTTACAGAATCTGTAGCCACATCATTGTTCTCTGAGGTACGGGTACTTTGGCTACATGATGCTAACATTAGCATAGCAGCTGATAAAATGGGGATGATGTTTTTCATAATGTAAAAGTATTATATTAGAAGTTAGTTCTATATTCTGTACTACTGCAAAATTCCAGCCGTAATTTTCAAAATGATAACGAAAACATAAAAATGAATTAAATACATTTCGGTGCTACTATTAAAATATCTGTACCGGTTAATAAACATCGGCGTATACAGAAATCTCACAAATAATGTAAAGTTCAATTATACTGATGATTAAGTATCATCACGAGTGATCAGTTATGGTAGTATCGAGGGCTTTTGACTAAGCATATACCGGATACTTTTTGCACGCCCCGCAGTGTCAGTAGTTAAGGTGAGGTTACTGCCTTCATAGCGTTGGTATACTATTTTCGGATCACCTTTGTGATGATCCGGAACGGTCTTAATAAGGTCAACACTTAGCAGTGCTCCGGGTATCCTCGCACCAAACCAATGCTCATCTTCCTGCTGTTTCCAGGTCACCAACGCCAGCACTTCCCCGTCTTGATGGGGACTACCACTTTTCATGACACTCAGTGCCGGGTTATTCCCATATAAGGTCGACATAGTTGCCCTTTTTGGATTGATGGACGAATTAATCACTTTTAAGTCCATTTGGTTAAAGTTAAATGAAGCCGGTAAAGACGCCGAAATATTAATCAGTTTTTTAGCATCGGAACCTGAACAGCTTGCCAAAAACACTACAATGGAAGGGAGGATAATAGAATTGAATCTCATGGTATTTAATGTTTAACGGGGAAAGTGAATACGAAATCATTATTGCTCATCGGACGGTGACAATTCACACACTCGGTCGCAAACATTTTTGTTTTACCATACGGCAGCATCTTCGGAGTTTTAAAACGCGCAAAACCCCATCCAGCAGTAGATTTATATTTTTTATCATCCTTAATCATATACTCTACCTGTTTAAAGGCACCGGTTTTCACAGTACCATCAGCGTCCGTCAACTTATCCCACCCCACCTTAGCAAAAATAGTCCCGTTTGGCCATGGGTTAATCTGATTTGCCGCGATAGCTTTGATGGCAATGTCATTTCCAAATATCACCCGCATGCTCCCATTATCAAAACGGTCAGAAGTGGTAACTACTTTCCAGTTTTTATAGTCAGGGATAAAAGCTACACCATTCAAAGCTATAGGAACAGTACCCGCAGTACCCTGATCTTTTGTCCAGTTGGAATACTGCTTATTAAATGCGTTAACTTTACTGGTATCATCAGGCCCATGCTTCAGCATACTTAATAAATACTTCTTCAAAACACCCAGTTCCGCCGAAGAAACACCAGTTCCGGAGTGTACAGTGCGGTAGGATTTCAGCGGCATATCGCCCGACTGGATCTGGTTTACAGCTTCCCATAGAAAAGCCGACTGATTCGCTGCGGGCATTTGCTGCCAGTCAGAAAAGTTAAGTACTGCTCTTCCCTGTTCGACATCTTTCGCAACCTGCCAGTAGACTGGATTTACCTTATCGTACCATCTGAGGTTTGTTTCATTAGAATGGCAATCGTAGCAGGCGTTTCTAAGAATATTTTTGACATTCAGTGGGGCTTCAAAATCACCCGTTACAACTGGGTTTTCTACTTTAGGCCTGCTAATGAACTGGATGACAATAAAACATACTGCTAAAAGAAGTAAAATGATAGTAATTCTTCTTTTAAATGGAGTTTTGGGTGGCACACGCATACTTTGTTTTTTTTCTAAAGTAAGGCTATCAACTTAACTTCAACAAGTGTAATTCGTTCAAACAGGTAAAACTATAGCTGAACACTATATTATTAAAGCTAAAGCGAAAAGGCCGGACAGCGCCCGGCACATGTTTAAGTCATTTTCCTGTTCCCGCAGTTAAACAATATCACCACTTCCGCATACAGACATACCTTTACCAAAATACGATATAAAGCGCAGACAGTATACCGAGGATGAGGATAGAGGCAATAATAAACGAGGGGCTGACTTTAAACATTCTGGTATCTATCTCCAGCCCCTGAGGATTGTTTTTGCTTTTGGGATCTGCAAGTGTGATAATGATCATCAGCACGATAATCAAGCAGAACACCCACGACATCCTGTTTAAAAATGGAATCTGTTCTATATAGCCACCGCTCAACCGGGGTAAAAATTTCAATAAAGCAGATAAAGGAATCGTTAGCAGTGCTGCGCAAAGTGCGGCAGCAGATGTTGTCCTCTTCCAGAAAAAACCGAGGAGGAAGATCGCAAATACACCTGGCGATATAAATCCGACATATTCCTGCACAAACTGGTATATCTGGTCGAAACTCCTCAGCGCTGGTGCGACTACAATCGCTATTAGTGAGGCGACAATAATTGACCATCGGCCTGCGCTGAGCATTTTTCGCTCGCTGGCCTCTTTATTCATGTATTTTTTATAAATATCAAGTGTAAAAATTGTGGCAATACTGTTGCCCTTGCCTGCCAGGGAAGCAACAATTGCTGCTGTAAGCGCAGCAAATGCAAGTCCTTTCAATCCGGATGGCAGCAGGTTCATTAAAACAGGATAAGCATGGTCAGGTTTAACTTGTCCTGTTGCGTCCATCATTTCGGTCTGGAAATAACCATGCTTAAATAAAACATAAGCACAGATACCCGGGATTACAACAATAACCGGGATCAGCAATTTGAGAAAGGCCGCAAAAAGCAATCCGCTTCGCCCCGTTTTCAAGTCTGCCCCCAGCGCCCGCTGTACAATATACTGGTTACAACCCCAATAGTTAAGATTGTTGATCCACAAACCACCAACCAGCACAGCCAGTCCGGGAAGCTCATTATAAAATTTATCCCCTTTAGAAAATATCATATGAAAATGGTCGCCCGCCTCAGATTTCAAAACAGGCAAAGCATCCAATACCGTATCAATATTGAGCTTTTCAGAAACCATATCCAAAGCCATATAACACGTAACAAGGCCCCCTGACACAAGAACAAATACCTGTATCACATCCGTATAGCCGATTACTTTCATCCCGCCAAGGGTTATAATTACAGAAAATACAGCCAGTGCAATAATGCAGGTATTAAATGGTATACCAGTGATAGTCTCTATAGCTATAGCCCCCAAAAAAAAGATAGAAGTAAGATTGACTAATACATATACCAGCAGCCAGAATACAGTCATGATTGTACTAACTGTATTATTATACCTCCGGGAGAGGAACTGCGGCATTGTATAAATATGGTTTTTAAGATAGATCGGAAGAAAAAATACAGCAACAATAATCAATGTTGCAGCAGCCATCCACTCGTAACTGGCTATTGCCAGCCCCATAGCAAAGCCGGATCCCGACATACCAATGAAATGCTCTGCGCTGATATTTGAAGCGATAATTGATGCGCCAATAGCCCACCATGTTAAAGAACCTTCCGCCAGAAAATAATCTTTAGTGGTCGCCCCTGCTGTCTTTTTACTGTGGTATACCCAGTACCCGTAGCTTGCTACAATAATGAAATAAATCAAAAAAATAGCGTAATCGAAAGTACTCAGATGGTTCATAGCGTTAATTGGACGTAGGCAAATTTAATACATACACGGTGAATAAGCGAGGTAAAGCACCTGGAATAGTCGGTAATTAATAAATAATTTCCGGGTATTGATTATTACCTATATACTCTCAGCACAATAAAACGTTTAATTAACAAACAATTTACGTCAATCCCGGGTTTTTAACTAGTTAAAGTCATCATAAGCCATAGATATTGGAATTCAATAATTTACTACACGTCAAAGGTAAGATCCTCACCCTCATCCTGCTCGCAGGAGTACACCTCACTGTTTTTAGCCAGGATAACAAATCAGCGGACTCACTACGTACAGATTCTTTACGAAATATTGCGCTGATCAAATCAGACTCCACTTATAAACAGTACGATATTGGAGATTTACTCCGCACTATCCTTCATCCTAATCGTGCATCAAATCCTTTACGTAAAAAATCCGGCATCACTATTATCCCTAATGTAGCGTATAATCCCAGTATTGGCGCACAGATTGGTATAAAGGCTGTTGCCGGAATAAAACTTGGCAGCGACCCGAACACGCTAATGTCGGTTGCCTCTACATCTGCTTCTATAACCACTAAAGGGATCATCTATTTTTATATTAACCATAATGTCTATACCCCGGGAAATACCTGGAACTTTCAGGGAAGCTTGGTAGCCGCTAAAACGGTAACACCCGATTTCGGACTGGGTATAGGCGTTGGTGCTGACGGGAATGAGGAAGACCGGGTCCTGAGCAACCCTCACCGTACAGGTTATGTATTACATGCACAGTATTATAGCTTTAGGGAAAAAGTATATAAACAGTTTGATGAACACCTGTTTATCGGTGCAGGACTAGCAATTGATGTCAGAAGAAAAATCGAAGACAGACAAACTACCGAAGAGCTTACGCCTTACAATATTTACAGCGACCGTTATGGTTTCGACCGTGACCATTACCTGTCGAATGGCTTGCTGTTCAATGTGCAATACACTACGAGAGATAATCAGAACCGTGCGTATAAAGGCATTTACGCCGATGCGGGAATAAGGGTCAACCAAACCTGGATCGGGAGCACCAAAAATGCCACACAGATCACTACTGATTTCAGAAAATACTGGAGCCTTTCCAGCCGTAACCCGGAACATGTAATTGCATTCTGGAACTGGGGCTCATACCTCATAGGCGGTGCTCTGCCTTATCTGGAATTACCGGGTTCCGGTAAAGACCCCGGTTTCCGTAGCGGAAGAGGTTATACCGTAGGTTACTTCAAAGCCACCAACTATTTTTATTCTGAAGTGGAATACCGTTTCCCGATCACAAAAAACAAGTTTTTAAGTGGTGTTACTTTTTTTAATGTACAAAGTGCCAATGACGATTTAGGCACCAAACTTTTTGATAAATGGCAAACAGCCGGCGGAGCTGGTTTAAGGGTACTATTTAACAAAGCCACAAGAACAAATTTATGTCTCGATTATGCTGTGGGCAAATATGGAAGTAAAGGATTCTTCCTGGGACTAAATGAGGCTTTTTAATTATTAAAATACCTAGAATATGAAAATCGCTACCTATAATGTAAATGGGATCAATGGAAGGCTCCCTGTATTGCTGCGCTGGCTGGAACAAACATCTCCCGATGTGGTTTGTCTGCAGGAACTAAAGGCCCCGCAGGAAAAATTCCCTGAACAGGCGATCCTTGATGCAGGGTATCATGCGATCTGGCATGGAGAGAAAAGCTGGAACGGGGTAGCTATCTTATCACGGTCAGCCGATATTAAAGAAACCCGCAGAGGGCTCCCGGGCGATCCTGAAGATATACACAGCCGGTACATCGAAGCTTTTATCAATGGTGTAGTGATCGGATGCCTCTATCTTCCGAACGGTAACCCCGCACCCGGACCAAAGCTGGAATACAAAATGTTATGGCTGGAACGTTTCACCGCGCATGCGAAAGATTTGCTCAAATATGATCTCCCGGTAGTACTTGCCGGGGATTATAATGTGATCCCGACCGAAATGGACGCATACAAACCTGAGCGTTGGGTAAAGGATGCGTTATTCAGACCGGAAGTACGTAGTGCTTTTCAGGAAATCATTGCATTAGGATGGACTGATGCTTTGCGTAAGATGCATCCCAATGAAACGATATATACATTTTTTGATTATTTCAGAAATGCATACGGACGCAATGCCGGATTACGTATCGATCACTTCCTGCTCAACAACAAGTTGGACAGCCGCCTGCTTGCAGCAGGTGTAGACCATGATGTCAGGGGCTGGGAAAAATCGAGCGACCATTGCCCGGTATGGATTACTCTTAAAAATGAATAGGGCTAGCTCCTATTCATTTTTAACCTAAAATATCTTTAGCTTTTGTTAAAACTTCCGTTAAATCTATTCCCTTTCCTAAAACCCCTTTAAACAAATCTCCTGTCTCTTTCAGCCTGTCAACTGTATTGAAAATAGTAAAATCACGCATTTTTAAACCTTGTTTAACTTCATCCCAGTGCAAAGGCATGGAAACCGTTGCGCCGGGTTTTGGTCTTAGGGAATAGGGACAGGCAATGGTCGCACCAGGGCGGTTCTGCAAGAAGTCGAGGTACATCTTACCTTTCCGGTCCGCAATCATCCGTTCCACGCTGGTAAAATCCGGGAGCTGCTCATTTACGTGGTTTACAATCATCCTTGCAAACAATTGCGACTGATCATATGAATAGGCCGCTTCAAGCGGGATGTAAATATGTATTCCTGTAGAGCCTGAGGTTTTGCAATAAGCAGGTACACCTATTTGATCTAAAACTTTTTTCACTTCCTGTGCGGCCAGGATTACCTGGTCGAATGTGGTAGACTTGTCCGGATCAAGGTCAATAACGCAATAATCCGGGCAGTCCGGGGAAGCAGCACGGCTAAACCAGGGGTTCATTTCTATACAACCCAGAGAAGCCATCCACAGTAAAGTAGCTTCATCATCACCTAGCAGATATTGGTTATGCTTGCCTTCATCCGTGGTATGCGCAAAAGTCTTTGCCCAGTCGGGCGACTTCCCGGTAACATCTTTCTGATAAAACCCTTTGCTGTTAATCCCTCCCGGAAACCGGTTGAGGGACATAGGCCGGTCTTTCAGGTACGGCAAAATATAATCCGCAATCTGATAGTAATAGTTGAACATATCACGTTTAGTTACCTTATCATCAGGCCAGTAAATTTTACTCAAATGTGTAAACTTCAGGTCATGTCCACAAATTTCACGTACTTGCGTTTCATCCTTTGGGTTCAGCAATGTTTTTCTTTCCTTAGCTTTTGGCGGTGCAACAGCATCTGTCTGGAATCCCTTTTTCTGAGGGGCCTTTTTTTCCTTAGTATCATTTTCGACTACTTCTTCGGTAGCCGCCGGAACCTCCCTGCTCACTTCGGCAGCTTTTTTATCAGTCCGCATCCCCTTAAATGCCGGATGCCGGAAAACACCATCGTCGGTAACTTCAGTAAAAGCAACTTCACAAACAAGTTCCGGTTTCAGCCATGTTGCCTTAGCCTTCGGTGGATTCGGTCTGAACCGTGAGGGTTTATTAAAATCTGGTAATTCTTCAAAAGGGCTTTTATCGATAATTAAAGGCTTAAACTGCGCAATCATTTCTTTTTGCAGTTTATCTGAAAAACCTGTACCTACTTTTCCTGCATATAATAAATGACCATCTTCATATACCCCCAGTAAAAGTGAGCTGAATTGTTTGGATGTATCAGCATTTTTAGTGAAGCCAGCAATCACAACTTCCTGACGCTGATGAACTTTAATTTTGAGCCAGTCTGCTGACCGTGAATTGGCGAGGTATGTACTGTCTGCCTTTTTTGCAATAATACCTTCCAGGCCCATTTTCTGAGCAGCGGCAAAAAACTCTTTTCCGCTGGCTTCAAATACTTTACTGATCCGTATCTGGTCCTGATCATCCGGCAATATTTCCTTTAAAATAGCCTGCCGCTGGATTAACGGAAGATCCCGGAGATCTTTTCCTTCATACCACAACAGATCAAATATATAATAAACAAGATTTCCATCCGCCTCACTACGCCAGTTTTGTATGTTCCCGAAATTAGAAATTCCTTTATCATTGACCACAAGGATCTCTCCGTCAAATACAGCATCAAGTGACCATTTTTTTAATATATCATATATGGGATAAAATTTTTCATTAAACTGCTTATTGTTCCTGGAGAGCAACTGCACGTCATCTTTTTTAGTAAACGCCATTGCACGGTAACCATCCCATTTCACTTCAAACACCCATGCGTCATCATCAAACGGCTCATCTACAAGCGTTGCCAGCATAGGCTTGATGCCGATAGGTATCTTTGCTTTCGGGGCTTTTTTCAGCAGGGCGTTAACATCAGTCTCTCCTGTCGCACTATGTTCTGTTAAAAGATCAGGAACATTTATTTTATCTTTTTTATCAACGGCAGTTTTAAGCGCTTTGGCTTTACCTGTTGCTGATTTTTTTACTGGCGTTTTAGTTGCCGCCTCTGCTGCCTGTACCTTTTTTTTACTTACTTTTTTTACTTCTTCTTCATGTCCGTCTTTCCACACCTTCGTACCGGTTTTTTCCATCGTTGCGATAGTTTTACCGGACAATACAGATTTATCCAGTTTGGTGATATCCTTTGCTGACGCATAATCGTCTTTATGTTTGATGAGCAGCCAGCCATTCTCTCCCATGCCATGTGTTTTTACCAGCGCAAACTCACCTTTCAGCTTTTCACCATGCAAAACTATTTTCACGGAACCTTCACTCAGCTGCTTTAAGAGATGTTTCTCCTGGGCTTTTTTCCCTTTTATCTTTTCAATGGGCTCATATGTGCCTTCGTCCCAGACAATCACCGTACCCCCTCCGTATTCACCTTTTGGAATAATCCCTTCGAAATCTTTGTAGTCAAAGGGATGATCCTCTACCATCATCGCCAGCCGTTTAGTCTTAGGGTCAGTCGACGGCCCTTTTGGCACTGCCCAGCTTTTCAGCACACCATCCATTTCGAGCCTGAAATCATAATGCAGTCGAGACGCATCGTGTTTTTGTATCACAAACATCAGCTTGGTCTTGCTCTTACTTTTACCGGCTTTAGGTTCAGCAGTCTTATTAAAATCTCGTTTTTCAGCGTATTTTGTCAGGCTCATCACATATATGATTTTGAGGTATCTCCTATAAAGTCATATTTTACAGAAAAGGTTTTGAATTAAATAAACGAATAGCACAAACTGATATATTTGGCGTTAATTCTGATAGACAAACATCAGTTAATAAATAAAAACATGATCAACGATTTACAGGATTTTAAAAATAGTCTGAAGCTAAACGCAGTTCCTGATGAACTGACAGTGCTTTTACAGGCACTGTGGTTTGATGGCAAGGGCGACTGGACAACCGCGCATAATTTAATTGATGAACTGGCAGACAAAAAGGCCGCACATATACACGCATATTTACACCGGAAGGAAGGGGATGGCTGGAATGCGGATTATTGGTATCGCAGGGCGGGAAAAGTAAATCCGGACATTTCGCTTGAAGCGGAATGGGAAGAACTGGTTAAATCACAATTGTAACCTGGTCTGAGCTTTTAAACAAAACAAACTGGGCTGTAAAACAAAGCGGGACTAAATAATTCACTGTACCTTTGGCAATGCAAACCTGCACCGGATTTTTTATACCGGATAATTAAAATAATCCAGGCTTGTCTATATAATAAAATGGCTTTGCTTAAATGAGCGGGTGACAGATAACACCTCCAATGAAATTAAAAAGAATACTAAAAAAAATTATGATAATCACTTTCCTGATCCTCGGTGTACTGGCATTAATTACGTTTTTATTTATGCAACAAGCCTCATTTGGTAAGGCTCCTTCAGGAGCCAGGCTCGAACGGATAAAACAATCACCGCAGTTTAGCGACGGCGCGTTCCAGAACCAGTCTCCCACCCCCACTTTTACAGGTGGCGGAACATTTTTTTCTGTAATGACCGACTTCATCTTTGGAAAGCATGAACGCAAAACCCCTGACTACCAACTGCCTTCTATCAGGCGAGACCTGAACGTGGAGCCTGCGACAAAACCAGAAATTACCTGGTTCGGTCATTCCTCTTACCTCATCCGGATCAACGGGTTAAATGTACTTGTAGACCCTGTTTTCAGCGGAAGGACCTCTCCTGTCAGTTACGCTGGAACAAAAGCTTTCGATGGAGCTGATAGCTATAAAGCAGCAGATATGCCACATATAGATATTCTGGTTATTACTCACGATCATTATGACCACCTGGATTATGAGACGATCCTTAAGTTAAAAGACAAAGTAGGCACATTTGTAACTTCTCTGGGTGTGGGTGCGCATTTGGAATACTGGGGTGTACCGGCGGAAAAAATTAAGGAACTGGACTGGTGGGAGACCGCAACCCTCAACAACGATACGAAGTTTACAGCAGCCCCGGCAAGGCATTTTTCTGGCAGGGGTTTCATCCGGAATAAAACATTGTGGTCTTCTTTTATCTTTAAAACCAACGGATACAGTATATACCTCGGTGGAGATTCGGGCTATGACCAGCATTTCAAAAAAATCGGAAACGAATATGGACCCTTTGATCTGGCCATCTTAGAAGACGGACAATACAACGTATCCTGGTCCAACATCCATATGATGCCTGAAGAAACTGCGCAAGCCGCAAGTGATCTGAAAGCTAAAGTGCTACTTCCTGTACATTGGGGTAAATTCTCATTAGCTACCCATCCATGGGATGAGTCCATTTCACGCGTGTTAAAAGCGGCGGAAGTTCTTAATATCAAAGTGATCACTCCTGAAATCGGCGAACAAGTAGTGCTGGACAGTATACTACCAGCTTCGCATTGGTGGGTTAAAAAACAACTGCTGAATTCTCAACAATGATGCAGGAATGCCCCTATATTTGGGCAGATGTCATATTCCCTTATTGTGAAAGCCGTAGCTGTAGATTATCCAGAATTGATTACCGTATGGGAAGCCTCTGTGCGGGCTACCCATCACTTCCTCACAGAAACAGATATACAGGCTTACAAGAAGCTGATATCAGGTGAGTATTTTGCTTCCCTCGATTTATATTTTATCAGGGAAACTGGTCGGATTACGGCATTTATCGGTGTAGACAATGAACTGCTCCAAATGCTGTTCATAGATCCCGAATGGCGTGGCCGGGGAGTAGGTAAATTTTTATTACAATACGCCACAGAAAACCTGGGCATCACTGCTGTTGATGTTAATGAACAAAACGAGCAGGCAGTCGGGTTTTATTATCATATGGGTTTCCAGCCAGTGGAGCGTTTTGAGGGTGATGCCGCAGGAAAGCCTTATCCCATTATTGCAATGGAGCTCAAAAAGTCCAAATGTGTCAAGTGATTTTAGGAAAATCAGATAATGTGGTAAAGCAAAACCAGTAATTAACACAAATTATTAGTCCTAATGTGTCAAGAGAAATCCGTATAAGACACAAACTATACACGGACTAGACGGGTAAGGGGTTGGAATAGGGTTGATAGGGTGTTGATAGGGTGTTGAGATAGGGTTGGAATAGCTTTTGGCTATTAAAAAGCTATTAAAAGGCTATAGAATGGCTATTTCAACCTATTATGATATTTAACTGATATCATACCACACAACCTGCACATAACCCAACACATCTCTTGCATTGTCTTTTACCTTATATGATCTTTATCTGTTTGATTTAAAACGACATGCGTTACAATATCTTCACTCCTGACTCTGTAAACTTTGCCAATATCAATTTTAGAAAATCGCTTTTAAAGCCAGCTTCAATATAAATATTGTTGATCCAAACCAGCACCTTCAGTTCGATACTATCCGCAGTAATTGCATTGACCAAAATTTCAGGTTTCAGATTACCAACTGTGCTACCGCTAAGGTGAGATAACTCATCTTCAATAATTTTATTGACGGCATCCAGATTTTCCTGGCTTCCGATTTTAAAAGTAATTTCAGTTTTAATAAAATCATTATTCAGCGTCCAGTTCACCAGTCGTCCGGATAGTAAATCCCCGTTAGGAATAATTACATCTGATCCCTGCGCAGTTAACATCCTGCTCGAACGGATACCTATATCCTGGATTTTTCCCTTTTTGTCCGCAAGCTCAATATAATCACCAATCCGGAAGGGCTTTTCAAAAATCAGGATAATACCAGAAACAAAGTTATTAATGATATTTTGCATTCCCAGACCGATACCGACACCAAAAGCACCTAAAATAACAGTCAGCTTATCCATCGGAACACCTGAAGCAGCAAGCGCCATCATCACACCAATCAGTATAATAATCAACCGTACTAACGCCAGTTTGGAACTCTTATGCTCTACTTTTTCTTCAAACTGGAGCTTTTTATCACCAAACAGCAGACCTACATATTTCTGCAGCAGATTAGTTATATAGATTATCAGTAAGAAAAACAGTAGGTTCCCAAGTGAGAATTTAATACTACCAAACACTCTTCCCTTTGAAATGATCGAAGTTACCAGCGAGATTACACTGGTTGCAATCCCAAGGTTTATGGTAAACACAATCCACCACAGCAGGATGGATAGCCAGGTGAAGAATTTCTTCAGAGAAGTCCGGGCCTTATCTACATTAATCCTGGAGAACAAGCCGTTGGAACAAGAGCTCACCTTCATTTGCAAGTCCATCGCCTCAAGACACAAATGCACAAATACGACCAGCCCAATAACTTGCGTTAACCCGATTATTGCTGTGATACTGAAAACCTTGGCAAGAGTAATCCTTCCAAAGACGTTAAACATAATAGCCAGCAAATTAAGCGTCAGGTATAAAAAAGAAACAGTTCTTACAAAACGTGTAGCAAAGGGTGCTTCTTTCAGGTACTTATAAACCAATATACCGTAATATATAGAACCGGAATTAATGAGTATTAATGCTAAACGCATCCACAACGCATCGTTGATCATTGCACTCGCCGAAATAATTACGATATGCAAACCAACTGCTAGGAACCAAAGCCGGAGCGCAGACTTTTCCAGCTTCTTCCGGAATAAAAGAGACAAAACCACCAGAAGCCAAAACTGCAGGAGCTCAATAAAGTATGAAGGAGCATCCGGTTCAAAAAGAGGTGTTAACGTGAGCAGGAGTATCATTGTGGCCACAATGGGATATGGCTTGATATATTCAAAATTAAGTTCACCAATCAATTTCCTGGTATCTGGTGCAGATGCACTTTTAAAGTTCTTTCGGATCCAGAAGAAAAAACCTATTCCGATCAGCAATAGTAAAATCCTGTTGTCCCATGTAGAACGGATGAAATAACTGAGCAATTTATTCTGACCCTGATAGGTAGAACGGACCAGTTCACCAATACTGCTATTAAGACTTGTTGAGGGGGCCGACCAGATATAGGGTGATTCTTTACTGACTTCATTAATGCCGGTATTTCTTAGCCGCTCAATAGTATTGTTTTGCAGATCTGTAACTAATGTTATGCCTGCTGTTACATCTGCCAGTAACCGGCTGATCGTATCCAGCTGCATCGTAGTTGCTGCGCCAGTACGTTGTAATTTAAGTCTTAATGAGGAAACCTGCCCTTTATATAAAGCTTTGGCAGTAGTATCTGTTGCTGAAATTTTTAAGAGAGAATCATCACTGAGAGTAATGATTTGTTTTGACCACCGCTGGAGTTCACCCGTACGTCTGGACAAGGCATCCTGCCATTTCACTAACCTTTGCTGGGCATCTTTCAGCATTAACTCATAACTAAGGAGACTTTTCTTATCTATAGTTTTAGCAGTATCTTCAAGTTCTGATTTTATCGGTTTAAGATCTCCATCTAACACCTTGAAATCTTTCCTGATCCTGTCTATCTCCCCTGCCCTTTCATTAGATGCCTCGATCTCGTTGACTGTCGACTGAGCGGTTTGTATTTTAAATAAAAGTGTATCCGGAATCGTGGATGAACTATCCGCAGGTTTATTTGATGCTTGCTGAGCACATAGGATTGCTGGCCGGATAAAAAGGATTAACAAAAAAAAGATGAGGCAGGTAAACGACTTAACTTTCATAGACAATAAGCGGTGATCAGTATTTAAAATCATCAATTAATGCAATAACTATGCTAATTATTGACTGAATAGCAGAAAATATTGATTTCATTTATAGAAAAACTGATCAAAAGTATAAAGCTTAATCTTTAAAAGGTGATTCCATAGTGAAACTATACCCCTTTTTATCTCCTGAACTTCCAGCCTCTCTGGTTATTCAAGATCAATAAATTAGTGATCCAAAAAAAAGCTATCAGGAAGTAGGATATGATATTATAATTCTTGAGCAATACTGGTATTCCTGAATTAATATCATTCATTGCTTTTGGGCCGTACGCATAAGGCAAGTAGATATAAACTGAACTGTTTGTTAGAAAGAATCCAATAAAGACCAAAAATACAGGTATTAGAGTAGTGAAAATAATATCATCAAATAATAGATTTAAAATCAAATGAAGTAAGATTAACAGTATACCATTAATCAACAGTTCTCCAAAAAAAGGTGTGATCAGGTCAAAAACTTTATATTCATAAAATAAAGTGACCGAATGAATAGAAGATAACAGATATCCTGTCAGGAAAACAAATAAATATCCGAGCATCAATGATATTAAGTACCAAAATAAAATTAATAAACACTTTACATATAAAATGTTACTTCTTTTGATCGGATAGGAAGAAAGCAAATTGAACCCGTTGTTTTTATATTCAAGATTTATAACCAGATAAGTGACTACGATTGCTAAACAGGGGTATACAAAAGAGTAAAACGTAAATGCAAGCGAACAGATCCTTAGCCAGGGATTGTAGCCGCTGGTTAAGACATCCTCTATATTACGGTTACTTTGATATAACACGTAGCAAAAAACGAAAACAGGTATTGTTATTAGCAGGTACACAAACCGGCTCCTGTTATATTTGTAGAATTCCGCAGTTAAAAACTGTTTAAACGATATCATGTTCAATTACTTTAAAATAAAGGTCCTCCAGTGAGTTAATCGCATATGATGAAGCGCCTGCGGCTTCGAGTAAATGCATTCCGGTTTGATCTACAAATTTTATTTCTGCTTCATTTTGTGTATAAAAAATATTTTTTGAGTGAAGCGCTTGTATAAGTTTTTCTGTTCTACTTGCGGTGATATAGTTCATAATCTTCTTGTCAAAGTGGTTTTCGAAGCTGCAACTAACCCTACCCTTGTCAATAATAATGATGTGTTCGCACAATTTCTCAATTTCACTTAACATATGGCCAGAGATGATAATAGTAATCCCAAATTCTTTGTTGAGTGCAATCAATCTCTCCCTGAAAAACCTGATTCCAAATGGATCAATAGCATTTATTGGTTCATCTAAAAATAGTATTGATGGTCTTTTCAATAAGGTTAACGCCAATCCTAAACGCTGTTTTAACCCCGATGATAACTTATTCACCTTGATATTCCGGTGGTGATTGAGCAGAAAATCCTGAAGAAGCTGTTCGCATTCAGATGAAGTTCTTTTGAGTAAGTGTTTAAAATACATAAAATTTTCCCATACCGTCATATGCTGATATATACTTGGGGATTCAATAATAGATGCGGATTCTTCTTTAAAATGGTCAATCTTTTTTGCAATGTCTACACCATTATAAAATACAGTGTTTTCGGGAGGCCGGATAATTCCACACAAAATTTTAAATACTGTAGACTTGCCTGCACCATTAGGACCAACCAACCCAATGATTTTTCCCTGTGGAATGGAAAATGTAAAATTGTTTAATATTAATAGATCAGTTCTATAGCCGAAAGAAAGGTTTCTGAATTCAATCATTTTAATAGATTAGTGGTAAGAAAAGTAGCTGGTTTCATACTATCAATAAAAATAAAACTATCCATCATTTGGAACCATTTATCTTTGACATTATTATGTCCCATAAAACGCATCGTAACCAGTGAATTGCGTAAGTTTTCTTCTTGAGGGCACCTGACATATGTAAAATGATGTCCATGGTTATTTAACACAGATTCAAATGTATAGGGCAGCGCATCGTTAAGTTTATTGGTATTGTAATTGCCAATATTTAAAGTTTTACCATTTAAAGAGGTAAACAGAATAGAGTATACCTCATTTTTATAAAATCGTTTTAAATGGGCCCCTAAATTGTTTGGTTTTTCATCATCAACGGGATAGGCTGCATGGAAATTTGCGGTCCAGATAGCCACTTTTTTACCCTTATGTAAATTGTTTAACTGCCATTTGACATTCTCAAATAGTATAGAATCCCGGTATAAACCTTGACTTCTCACAGACTGTCTGTAAGTTATCTTAGCAAAATAGAAATGATAGATGTTATATAGGTACTGTTCGAAAACCAAGTCTGTCCTCGACTTATTAATTTTATTTGAAACTAATTGATGCAGCTGCCAGATTTCTCTCATACAGGAATCCTTATTTATAATTTTTTGATGAGGTGTATTAAAAAGCAAAGCAGGACCATTTTTATTTTCTAAAGATTTCCAAAAGGAGTTAAAGTCCGATTCGTGATAACCTGTAATGTGTTTAAGATAGGCTTTCAATTCTTTAACAAGTGGGTCCTGACTAAAAGCATAAGGAATCTGATAATCTATACCTGCAATTTCTAGTGGTACTGCACTAGCTGAATGCTTTAAAATATAAGTTCTGATAGATTGGGTTTGATCGGACCTTCCCCAAAATGGATATATAGCTTTTGAAAAATCAATAGATGATTGATGTCCCGATTTTATGTTTTGCCACAACTTTGCTGTTTCAAAAAAAGAGCTTTCAAACAAGACCACACTAAATCCTTTCTGATGCAAGTACTGAATAATACCGCTTTTTACTTTAAAAGTTGAACCATCACCATGTTGTTGTTCCCCAAGAAGCACGATGGATTTATTATCAATGTCTTTATCCAGAAAAGAAAAGTCAGTGGCAGTGTCTACCTCAATAATTTTTTTTGTTGAATCAGCTTTAATATTATTAAAGATGGCATTTGTAACACTGATCTTTTGCAATACACTTTTTTTCGTTGAATCATCTGCTTTTAATTTAAACATAATGATACATCCCAGTAAAAGGATAACGCATGTAATCGCAAGTGTTGAAGGAGTAAGTTTAGCGCTAAAAGCCATATTGCACGTGTTTCATAGAAATTTTAAATTTATTTAAACTAGAAATACTTACATACTACCAATATACAATATAAATACATAGTTTATAATTATGAAATCAATTTCATAATTATTTTTAATTTTCCTTTCTGATTTAACGCCATTGATTAACAAACAATAAATAAGAATACAAGTACAAAGTTCGTAGCGCATACGACAAACATTTTACCGAAACATAGTGTTATCCATATAATTTTTTTGAACTAAAATTAGGAAGTTATGATAGTAAAAAGCCTGATTCAAGAATTTGAACATGAAGTGATTAGCACACGTAAATTACTAGAGATGGTCCCGGAGAAAGACCTTGCTTACCGGCCTTCTGACATTTCATGGAATATGGGTGAGCTTGCACAGCATATAGCCACCATATATTATTGGTATGTAGGCACGCTTACAAAAGATGTTTACGATATAGCGGCTGATAATCTAGAACGTGGGGAACCCAGTGATATTAAAGCTACCCTGGAGCTTTTTGAACGTAATGTAGAAAAAGCGAGGACTGCATTAAAATCACTTTCCGAAGAGAAATTACTGGAAAAATGGACAATGAAAACGGGCGAGGAGGTTGTTCTCGGTCCTATGCCACGAGGAGCTGTCGCCCGCGGATTTTTATTTAACCACATTTATCATCATCGCGGAGAAATGATAGTCTACCTGCGTGCCACCGGAAATAAAGTACCTGGGCTGTATGGTCCTACTTTTGAGGATAGCCTTAACGGTTAAAGGATTGTTATCAATCCCTGTATGCTGTGATATGATCATCCTGGATACAGGGATTTACTTAAACCCGACACTCCCTTTTTTCCACCTGGTGAATGTCCCTCAAATCCACTGAAACTAACAAATCAATACTGACCTGGTAATACCTGGATATTAACAGTAATATGGCTATTGGCGGTTCAGATTTCCCATCTTCATACTTCGCATACCTGCCCCTGGCAATGATTAAATCATTGGCGATATGCTGTTGAGAGCATTTCTTCAGCGCTCTCAGGAACCGTAAATTATCAGACAAAAACGACATTACTAATATTTATAGCAACAAAAATAAGATTAATTACTAAAGTTAATAGCAATTTTGCCGAATACTTATTAACTATTTTATGGAGCGGGCAATTGTACACATGGATCTGGATACTTTTTTTGTATCCTGCGAACGGCTAAATAACTCAGAATTGGCAGGTATACCCTTAATTATAGGCGGCGGGGACCGTGGCGTGGTAGCTTCCTGCTCTTATGAAGCACGTTATTTTGGTGTGCGGGCAGCGATGCCTATGAAAATGGCTACGCTGCTTTGTCCGCAGGCAAAAGTAATTAAAGGAGATATGAGTAAGTACTCAGACCTATCTCATACAGTTACCCAGGTAATCGAACAAAAGGCACCTGTAATGGAAAAAGCCAGTATCGATGAGTTTTATCTGGACATCACCGGGATGGATAAGTTTTATGGCGCTTACTCCTGGACAAACGAATTGTCGCATACGATTACTAAAGAGACCGGACTCCCAATCAGCTTTGCGCTATCGGTCAATAAAACAGTTTCGAAAATAGCCACCGGAGAAGGCAAGCCAAAAGGTAATCTGCAAATCCCGGAAATGATGGTACGCTCATTTTTAAATCCGCTGTCCATCCGCAAGATTCCTATGCTTGGCGAAGTAACTTTTAATTTGTTATCCCGGATCGGGATCAGAAATATCCAGACACTTTCTGAAATGCCTGCGGATGTGTTGCAACAAATGATCGGGAAAAACGGACTGGAACTGTGGAAAAAAGCAAATGGGATAGATAATAACCCTGTAGAACCATACAGGGAACGAAAGTCGATTTCCAAAGAACATACACTCGATCAGGATACGATAGACATCCCTAAGTTAAAATCACTAATGGTGACAATGGTAGAACAGCTTTCTTTCCAGCTTCGGTCGGAACAATGGTTAACTTCTACGGTAACCGTAAAAATCAGGTACGCAAATTTTGATACGGAAACAAAGCAGTGCCGTGTAGCCTATACTTCTGCAGATCATACACTGACTAAGGTTGTGATGGAACTGTTCAAAAATCTTTACCAGCGCCGCATGCGTTTGCGCTTAATCGGGGTACAGCTCAGTGGTTTGGTTCGAGGTACTTACCAGATCAACATATTTGAAGATACGGTAGAAATGATGGCTTTATACCAGGCGATGGACAAAATGAAGATCCGCTTTGGTGAAAATGCGATAGTTCGCTGTGCTGGTATTGATGAGAAACCTAAAACGAAATAGCTTGTACCTGAACTCACACTCCTTTCACAGCCTCCGATATGGTACTATTCCATTACAGGAATTAATAGAACAAGCTTTTATAAATAAGGTTACTGCAATAGCTTTGACGGACATCAATACAGTTACAGGCATCTATGAATTCACGAAACTATGTAATGCTAAAGGTATCAAACCATTGGTTGGCATAGAGTTCAGGGATGCGCATAAGCTTCATTTTATCGGCCTTGCTAAAAATCAGGAAGGAATCGGTGAAATGAACCGTTTCCTCACAAGCCATAATTTTGATGGTACACCTCTCCCGCTTGCCGCTCCGGATTTTGAAGATGTTACAGTCATTTATCCGGTAGAAAACGTGCCTGAAACGTTGAAACCTTACGAATATCTAGGGATAAGACCTGAACAGCTATTATTATTGTACCATTCAAAATGGAAGACTTATCTGGATAAAATGGTGGTACTGCAGCCAATCACTTTCCGTACAAAAAAGGAGTTTAACCTGCATAAAATCCTACGGGCGATAGATATGAATGTGATCCTTTCCCGGCTTACGGAAGAAGACTATTGTAAAAAAAATGAATTTATGCTGCCTCCGCAGCTGGTGGCTGACAAATTTCAGGACTATCCGCAGATCCTGCATAATACAGAACAGGTAATTGCGGATTGTAATTTTACGTTTGAATTTGGTCGAACAAGGAACAGGAATTTTTTTACACATAGCAGAAAAAGCGACATGAGTTTGCTGACCACCCTGGCATATTATGGGTTAAGTAAGAAATATGGAAAAAATCCTGAAGCAAGGGTAAGGGTTGAGAAAGAGTTGAAAGTGATTGACGAACTGAATTTCAGCGGTTATTTTTTAATCAGCTGGGATATCGTTCGTTATAGCAACAGTTTAGGCTTCATGCATATCGGCCGGGGCAGCGGGGCGAACAGTATAGTAAGTTATTGCCTGGGGATTACCGCAATTTGTCCGCTGGACCTTGATTTGTACTTTGAACGGTTTTTGAACCTGAACAGGAAAAGTCCGCCCGACTTTGATATTGACTGGAGCTGGAAAGAGCGGGATACAATCCTGGAATACATTTTTAAGAAATATGATCAGGACCATGTAGCCTTCTGCGGTACCAATGTAGAATTCAAGTACCGATCGATCCTTAGAGAAGTCGGAAAGGTTTTCGGCCTGCCTAAAGAAGAACTTGATGCCCTGGCGATTAATCCCATGCATCTGCATGATAAAAATCCTATTGTAGCACTGGTGCATAAATACGGGGAGATGATAGAGAAATATCCTAACCAGCGGAGTATGCATTCTTGCGGGATCATCATATCTCAAGAACCGATCACTAACTTTACTGCGCTGGAAATGCCGCCAAAAGGATTCCCTATTGTGCAGTTTGATATGCACATGGCCGAAGAAATTGGGTTCGAAAAATTTGATATCTTGAGTCAGCGCGGCATAGGGCATATTGACGACAGCATAAAGCTGATTGAAAAAAACCAGGGAATCCAGGTAGATATCAGGAATGATAAGCTATCAATCAATGAGGCTAAATGTAATACCTTTCTGCAAAGAGGACAGACGATCGGCTGTTTTTACATTGAAAGTCCGGCTATGCGTGGGTTGCTCCGCAGGTTAAAATGTAATGACTACAAGGTATTGGTGGCGGCTTCCTCTATTATTCGTCCCGGCGTTGCACAAAGTGGAATGATGAAGGAATATATTTTCAGGCATAATTATCCCGACCAGTTCGAGTACTTCCACCCGGTGTTTAAGGAACAACTTGGCGAAACCTACGGGATTATGGTTTACCAGGAAGACGTGATCAAAATCGCATTACACTATGGCGGCTTACCTGCAGAAGATGGAGATATATTGCGAAGGGCGATGAGTGGTAAAGGAAGGTCCAAGGAGGCACTGCAAAAGGTGAAAGATGATTTTTTTGCATCCTGTGAAGCACAAGGCCACCCTTTTAAACTGAGCGAAGAAATTTACCGGCAGATCGAATCCTTTGCGGGATATTCTTTTTGTAAGGCGCATTCTGCATCTTATGCGGTAGAGAGTTACCAGAGTTTATACCTGAAAGTCTACTTCCCTATCGAGTTTATGGTAGCGGTTATCAATAACCAGGGTGGATTTTACCGGACAGAAGTTTATGTGCATGAAGCGAGGATGTCAGGTGCAACAGTGCTGAATCCATGCGTCAATAAAAGTGAGTACGAAACTACCTTATATGGAATAGAGATTTACCTCGGTTTTATGCAGCTGGACGGTTTACAGGCAAAACTCGCAGAGCACATGATTAAAGAACGTGAATTGAATGGGTTGTATCTTTCTCTGGAAGATTTCATCAATCGTGTACCCATAGGTATTGAAGGGATCCAGATCCTGATTTTTATCGGGGCGTTCAGATTTACTGGAAAAACTAAAAACCAGTTACTGATAATAGCAAGACTGATCCTGGTCAACTTTAAACCGGAAAACAGAGGATTGATGCTGATACAGGAACCTGTCAAGGATTACAAACTGCCTGTATTGGAACGTTCCAGGTTTGAAGACGCTTTTGACGAGATAGAGTTACTGAGCTTCCCTGTCTCCTGCTCGCCTTTTGATCTGCTGCAGACAAAGTTCAGGGGTGATGTAATGGCGAAAGACCTTGTGAAACATCAGAAAAAACAGGTAAAAATGATCGCTTACCTGATTTCAAGAAAACATGTCCCCACTAAAATGGGGGCCATGTATTTTGGAACATGGATAGATGCGGAAGGTGAATTATTTGACACCGCGCATTTCACAAACAGCTTAAAGCAGTATCCGTTTCAGGGCGGCGGGTGTTATCTGCTGCTAGGTAATGTGGAGGTGGATTATCATTTTCCTACAGTCACAATTGTCAGAATGGCGAAGATGCCTTTTATCCCGGATCCAAGATATTCGAATTCGGATGAACGCCAGTATAAAACGCATCAGAATATCAAAGAAGATGTAAGCATGACCAACCGGTCTCCTTATCCACAGGCCCAGGATATTAATCTGCCCAGACAGCGAATGAAGTAATCCTGTAGTTACCTCCGTCAGGACTTTCCGACAATTAAGTCCTGATAAGAAGATCCACCTCTAATCAGCTCACATTTTTTAAAATTGTTCTTCCGTGAGCTCCATGTTTACCATTGCGCCAGCAAAGTTGCCGCCATAAATAGCATTCACTACAGAACGCATCATTCCAGAATTATCACCGCAGGCAAAAACGCCCTTTACAGTAGTTTTGTGAAAATTGTCAATAGATATATACCCCTGCTCAGTCAGGTTGCAACCTAATGAATCTGGAATATCCGAATGCTGGGTAAACGGGACCGCAGCATAGAGTGCATCAAACTTCAACTGGAGGCCATCTGCTAAAACTACAGATCGTACCTGACCGTTTTCATGTTGAAGTTCAGTTATATTACTTTCTACAATTTTAATATCATTTTCAGTTAATTTTTCCAGTTCTTGCGGAGTAAATTTTGCCTCCCCACCCGTAAAAATTGTGATGTCTTTGGTAAGGTTGTTAACCAATGAAGCCAGGTGCAATGCCTTCATTCCATTGGCGAGTATACCGGTTTTTTGATCTCTCAATTCATACCCATGACAATAGGGACAATGTACCACTGTTATTCCCCAGCATGCGGAAAATCCTTTAATATCTGGCATAATATCCTTTATACCTGTAGCAATGATCAATTTCTTCGCAGTGAATTCTTCGCCGGACAGTGTGGTAATTACAAAGTTATTTTCATTTTTTTTACCTTTTACCGCCAGGCTGTCCAAGAATTGTACTGTATCATATTTTAATACCTGCTCCTTGGCTTTAGCAGCTATTACCGCTGGTTTTTCACCATCCTGTGTAATAAAATTATGAGAATGTGGTGTCTGTCGGTTGCAAGGTAGTCCGCTGTCAATGATCAGAACCGTTTTTAAGGAACGCCCTAAAGCCATCGCCGCAGAAAGTCCTGCGTAACTACCTCCTATTATGATTACGTCAAATTTTTTTATTGCTATCATAGTATTACTTGTGAATAACCTTATGGATTTATTGTCTGACAAATATATTATATCACACTCTTATTGCAACACTATAGCAACAACTATTGCAACAATGTAGCAAATAAATGACATTTACTATTCATCAACGCCATGATAGCGTAAATAGAACTTCAACATCTAACTCCGGATAAAATAAATATCTTTGCTGATAGGTATGAAGACGAAGTTTGAAAATATTGTGGCCAGCTGCCAGGTTCGTTTTGACCATGGAGACCCCGGCATCTGGAAACACAGTGATTTTGTAGAGCTAAGCGTTCAGATCTTACGCGAAACAAAGGTTTCCATCAGCACTAATACCCTTAAACGGATTTTCGGTAAAATAGCTGTTGATGCATATTACATACCGCAACAAGCTACTATCCAGGCACTGGAAAAATATGGCCAAAACCTTGCTATAGCTGAAGTCCCTGAAAGTGAAGAGTTAACAGTAGCAAAAACTGAAGTTAAATCAACAAAACGTTCACAGGCTTATAAATTCGTAATTCCGATTGCTCTGATAGCTGTGGTGGCAATTGGAATATATAGTTTTTTTCGTGCAGACAACAGTCCTGAATATAACCTTCGTTTTGTAGATATGGAAGGACTTTTACCTGCAACAGCATTTTTCGAATACGAGGTCCCGGAAAGTAAAGACAGCGTGTTTCTTGATTTTGGCGACAAAACAGAATTAGTATATGTACAGGCGGGGAAAGTTCATCTCTCTCATTCCTATCTTTTCCCCGGTGTATTCACAGTCACTCTCGGGCACAGGACAAAAAAGCTCAAATCTATCAATGTATATGTACGTTCTGACAACTGGATAGGGCTCGGGTACCGCCAGGGCGGGGAACTGCCAAAAAATTACTATGAATTTGTCGCATCCAAAACTGGTAAAGACAGCCTTTTTCATATATCCAATGCACAGCTGAGGGCAAAAGGGATTGACACATCGGGACTGGTCTATACGAGGCTCTGTAATTTTACACCGCTAGCTTATCAACATGAGAACTTCATTTTTGAAGCTACTTTTAAAAACAAGGTGGACGAGAAAGGGATTTACTGCAAGAGCACGCAGTTCCAGGTTTCGGGTATGAACAACCGGATCCGATTTCGCCTTGCGACTCCGGGATGCAGTAACAGGATTTCCAACCTGATCAGCGAACAAAGTTATCTCGGCACGAGAGTCAACCTTTCCAGGTTTACCCTTGACCTCAGCAAATGGACTAACGTGAAAATGATCAATCATAACCACAAAGTATCACTGTTTGTAAACAATAAATTGCTGTACTCCGGCAGCTACCGAGAACCTATCGGTGCGATCAAAGGAGTTTTCCTGGAATTTGAAGGAACAGCGTTTGTAAAATCCTGTCAGCTCCGAACTGAAGATGGAAAAATCCTGTATTCTTTTTAAATTCCTCAACAAAACACACTCAAACACCCCCACACAAAACCCTGTTTTAGAATAACTTATCCTATCCATCTTATGGACAAAGGCTGGACAGATTCTGGTCAGCTTATTCCTGTAGTATTCCAATCACTTCTTTCTATTTTGGCTTTATCATTAAGTAACCAAGTATAAATTCTAACCTGTATCCGTTCGGTACGCACCCCATCAAACACATGAAAATCCTACCACTACTGATTGCCTTTTTCTATTCCTCCCTGGTTTTCGCCCAGAAAAATGAAGATGTAAGATTTAACCAGCTCTTCAACTTTGACTGGAGATTTAAAGCCGGTGAAGTATCCAATGCGCAGCACACAGTATTTAATGACAGCGACTGGCGTAAACTGGATTTACCACATGATTTTCAATTTGAACAGCCCTGGGATAAAACCGCAAGCCGTGGCCGGGGGTTTAAAGCGATGGGCATTGGCTGGTACCGCAAAAACTTTAAAGCAGATCCAAATTGGAAAGGCAAACAGGTTATACTGGATTTTGAAGGGATTATGCTTTCAGGAGAAGTATGGCTGAACGGCAGGAAAATTGGCGGAACGGCTTATGGATACCTGGGTTTTGAAGCCGATATTGCAGATATTATCCGGTACGATACGGTTAACGTTGTTGCAGTTCGGTCGTCGACAGGAGAAATTCAGAATTCGCGCTGGTATACCGGGGGCGGACTGTTCCGGGATGTGCATCTGGTGGTGAAAGATAAAATCTCTATTGCCCGTCATGGTGTGTTTATCACCACGCCATTTATTGCTGATCAAAGCGCGCAAGTGAGTGTACAAGTGGAAGTGGGCGGTATAAAAAATAAACAATATGAACTGGAGATCAGTACAAAAATCTTTTCGCCGGATGGAATACAGGTCGCAGAAACAAAAACCCCCGCCCCGCAAAACTCCCGCCTGAATGCGGTGGAAGTTCAACTCCCAAAAGTTGCTGTAGCCCATCCGCAGCTATGGGATTGCGAACATCCAAATCTTTACACCGCAACAGTGGAACTGGTTTTAAACGGGAAAGTGATCGATAAAGTCAGCAAAAGGTTTGGTTTCCGCACCATTGAATTCTCCAAAGAATTTGGCATGAAACTCAATGGCAAAAAAGTCTTTTTAAAGGGTGTAGCTAATCACCATGACCTGGGTGCGGTGGGTGCTGCGGCTTATAAAACTTCGATTGCGAGAATGATGGACAAACTAAAGACTTTTGGATTTAACCATATACGGACATCGCACAATCCCTATTCGGAGTCATTTTTTGACCTTGCAGATGAAAAGGGGATTCTGGTGGTAGACGAATTATATGATAAATGGGGAAGCACAGTAGCCTGGGCAGGCAGTGCCCCATGGAATGATTTATGGTACCCAAGTATGGCGGAATGGATCAAACGTGACCGCAACCATCCTTCGGTAATGATGTGGAGCTTTGGAAATGAATTACAATTCCAGGAAGAACGATGGGGATTTCCCACAAGTGACTGGGGTGTAACCACATATAAGATTCTGGATGTTGTAGCAAAACGTTATGATCCAACACGTAAAACAACCGTTGCAATGTATCCGGCCCGTGCTGGCGGCATTATTAAAGCAGCACCGGAGTTTACTGTTCCGGAAAACATCGTCCCACCAGAACTGGCGACAGTAACGGATGTGGCGAGTTTTAATTATTGCTGGGTGGATTATCAGCAGTACCTGAAACATGCACCTGATATGATTATTTATCAAAGTGAGGCCGTAACCAATGAGCTGGCAGCGCCCTTTTATGGTATGGACAGGAAAAAAATGGTAGGACTGGCCTATTGGGGAGGGATTGAGTACTGGGGAGAATCGAGTGGCTGGCCAAACAAGGGCTGGAACTATTCCTTCTTTAACCATTCGCTGGAGCCTAATCCACAGGCATATTTAATTAAAAGTGCTTTTACGGATGCACCCTTGGTACAGATCGGAGTGGTGGACAGTGAAGCGGAATCACATCTGTGGAATGATGTGATGGTGGGACGGAAATACATTTCTTCACACTGGAATCGGGAGGAAGGAAAAAAGTATAATATCTATACCTACACAAACGCTGATGAAGTGGAGTTACTCGTAAACGGGAAATCTGCCGGTATCCAGCAAAATAGTACCGATGAGAAAAAACGCAATGTTATTTTTTGGCAGAATGTTCAGTATACCGCCGGTAAAATAACTGCTATAGCCCGTAAAGGCGGTAAAGTGGTGGCACAACAGGAATTGCTGACCACCGGAAAAGCAGTGGGTTTAAAAATTGAAACCGAAAACGCTGAATGGAAGGCTGATGGTATGGACCTGCAATATGTAAAAGTATATGCGGTAGACAGTAAAGGGCGTAAAGTACCCACCGCAACAGGCGAAATTACTTTTGATATTTCTGGAGCTGCAAGTTTGATCGCCGTAGATAATGGTGATCATGCGAGCGATGAGTTGTTTACGGGTAATAAAAAGATCCTGCACAAAGGCTTTGTAATGGCGATTTTACGCTCGGCACAAACGCCCGGAAATGTAAGACTGAAAGTTAGCGGTGCAGGTCTGAAACAGTCAAATCAAACAATGACAGTTAAGTAAATAGAAAACCGGTAACCTGTTACTGTTTGCTTTAAGAGCATAAGGAGATAAAGCAGACGGTCAAATTTACATTCGTTATGAAATATAAAATACAAAGTTACTTACCTGGAATCTTTTTGAATGCGATCAAGGGCAAGTTCGTAGTCTTAATAAACGCTGCATTGCTATTAGTTGTGCTGCTTTCGGCCACTCCCACTGAGTTGAATCAGGCTCAGGCTGTAGCTGATTCCGATGATGAGTTAATGGTAAAAGCAGCTGCCACTCAGCTTTTTGTTGTTAATGCAGAGGCGGCTTACGGTAACCTTTCTCTACCAACTGATGTAAATGGTACAAAAGTATCATGGTCGTCGGACCATCCCAAACTGATCACCCCAACCGGAATAGTTGTTCGTCCCAATAGCAAAGACGCTACAGTTGTACTGTGCGCTACCTTAACCAAGGGAAAAGCAAGAGCTTACAAAGATATCAAGGTGCGCGTTATAAAGGCGATTAAGAAATCCGCAACCAAAGCCTATCTATTTGTACATTTCACGTTCTCTGATGAAAAAATATATTTCAGCAGTTCTATAGGTAACAGTGCGCTGGACTGGAAAGAATTAAATAATGGAAAACCTGTGTTTTCTTCAACAACGGGAACGACTGGCTTGCGGGATCCGTCAATTATTCGCTCACCCGATGGGGATACATTCTACCTGATGGCAACAGATCTCAAGTGGTTTAGCGGAGTAAAGGGGCCCGACCGTAAGCGCTATATACAGGTATGGGAATCCCATGACCTTGTACATTGGTCGGCACAACGGGATGTGCTGATTTCCCCGGCAGATGTTCAAAACACTTATGCGCCGGAGGCGGCCTGGGATGAGTCTATAGGTGCTTATGTAGTTTTCTGGACATCAAAAATTGGCACAAACAGTTATTATACGCCAATGTATGCAACGACCAGGGATTTCGTCACTTTTACCGAAGCGCAGATCTGGCAGCCTGGTGAATGGCGGATCGATTGCACAGTGATAAAGGAGAAAGATTGGTACTATCGCTTTACGAAATCGATAGATAAGGCACATGACAATTGCCATGATATAGTTCAGGAAAGATCAAAAAATCTACGCGGACTGCGTGACCAGTGGCAAACAATTGATTTTTGTATAGGGTCAAAGGTTGGTATCAAAGAAACAGAAGCACCGCTTATCTTTAAGTCGAATCCTGACGATGTAAATGGCAAATATTACTACCTATGGATGGAGCGCTGGATCCCTGACAAAACTTATGTGGCATTGCGGACTAAAAACCTGAATAAACCCAGGTGGGAAGTAGTACCTGTTAAATTTCCAAATCCTTTGCCTAAACATGGAACAATCCTGCCGATTACTGCAGCGGAAGCGAAAGCACTCGCTGCAGCCTATCCTACGGTTCAATCTACCGGCCGTTAACTTGGTAAAGAATATGAATTCTTAAGCGCTGGTCATACGGCAGACTATTCTTATTTTATTACCTTCACAGTATGTGTTCACGATATACGCTCTCGAAAAAAGAAAAGGAAATACTGAAAGCTTACCAGGTAAAACTGCCCCCTGATATTCAGCCTAATTTTAACCTTGCCCCAACGCAGGAAGGACTGGTGATTACGGCCGACGAACCAGGTATTGCGCAGAAAATGCACTTCGGACTCGTCCCGTATTGGTCGGACACCATAAAAATGGATTTCTCTACCCTGAACGCCAGAAGTGAGGAAGCGGCTACAAAAAAAACCTATGCTCCCCTGCTGAAACACCATAAGACTTGTCTCGTCCTGGCGGATGGTTTTTATGAATGGGACAAAAAAAGTGGTAAACCACTGCCCTACCGGTTTGTACTTAAAGAGCGCGAGCTGTTTACTTTCGCGGGTTTATGGAGCCAGTGGCAGGATAAATTTTCAGGAGAAATCTACCGCTCTTTTACGATCATGACCACCAGGGCGAATAATATCGTAGGCAAAGTACATGACCCAAAGTTCCGGATGCCGGTTATCCTCGATGAGCACGAGGAAGGGCTATGGTTAAACAAGGATCTGGGGGTGACCGAATTGCTGAGCCTTTGTGATCCTTATCCTGACGAACAGATGGATGCTTACCGTGTTTCGACGGCGGTGAATGGAACGGTAATTAACAAAGTTCACAATAACAAACCCGAACTAATGTTACCTTTGAACTCACAATAACCAATATTCCTTTTTCTTTTTTAATGAAGGCTCAACTGAACTTGTTTGATTTCAAACAGAAAATAAACTATAAAACAGAAATACTTGCTGGGCTGACCGTGGCGATGACCATGATGCCGGAATCGCTTTCATTTGCTATCCTTGCCGGTTTCCCACCTTTGGCAGGATTATACGCGGCTTTCATAATGGGACTGGTCACGTCGGTCTTCGGGGGCAGGCCGGGACTGATCTCGGGGGGAGCGGGTGCGGTGGTGATTGTGTTGATCGCACTGATGAAATCGCACGGACTGGAATATGTTTTTGCGGCGGTGGCCCTAGCTGGAGTAGTTCAGATCCTGGTGGGCTTATTTAAATTTGGTAAGTTTATCCGCTTGGTACCGCAGCCGGTGATGTATGGTTTTGTAAACGGATTGGCGGTGATTATTTTTATGGCGCAGCTGGAGCAGTTTAAAACAGTCGTAAACGGAGAACTAAGATGGCTGACGGGCATGCCTCTGCTGATTATGGGTGGCCTGGTAGCGTTGACGATCCTGATAGTGGTTATATTGCCTAAGATCACGAAAGCAGTACCTCCTTCGCTGGTTGCGATCATTGTGGTTTTCCTGCTGGTTTTAGGTTTTCAGATTGACACCAAAACGGTTCGGGATATTGCAGCGGTGAGTGGTGGCTTCCCTCCTTTTCATATTCCTGCAATCCCTTTTAATCTTGCGACCTTGCAGGTTATTTTTCCTTATGCAGTGATTATGGCTGGGGTGGGTTTAACGGAAGGACTGCTCACATTAAGCCTGGTGGATGAAATTACGGGTACGAGAGGAAATGGTGATCGAGAATGTCTTGCGCAGGGCAGCGCAAATATCCTGAATGGTTTCTTTTTTGGTATGGGCGGCTGCCCGATGATTGCGCAGACATTGGTAAACCTTTCTGCGGGTGCCCGGGCAAGGTTATCGGGAATTATCGCTTCACTGACGATCCTGCTGATTATCTTATTTGGTGCACCGGTGATCGAGCGGGTGCCCATGGCGGCGCTGACTGGGGTGATGATTATGGTGGCGATCGGGACTTTCGAGTGGATCAGTTTCAGGATTATTAATAAAATGCCTAAACAGGATATTTTTGTAGGCGTTCTTGTAGCTGCAATTACTATTTATTTACATAACCTTGCTTTGGCGGTATTAATCGGCGTAATTATTTCTGCACTGGTATTTGCCTGGGAAAGTGCCAAAAGAATCAGGGCCAGAAAATCAATTGATGCGAATGGGGTGAAAACGTACGAAATATACGGTCCGCTCTTCTTTGGTTCCGTAACGGCATTCACAGAAAAGTTTGATGTAGCGAACGATCCTGAACAAGTTGTGGTTGATTTTAAAGATAGCAGAGTAGCGGATATGTCGGGCATTGAAGCACTCAACAAACTAACTGCCCGTTACCGGGATGCGGGTAAAACCCTTCACCTTCAAAATCTGAGTAACGATTGTAAAAATATGCTCAATAATGCCGCACCGGTTATAGAGGTAAATATCGCAGAAGGCCAGGTTTCAAAAAGATAGAAGGTATTGAGCAGATTACTATGATGCCGTGTAATACCTATTTACTGATGCCTTCATCTTTCAGTGAAATCCGACCCTGTTTATCAATATTCCTGCATTAAGAACAAGAAGGAAAAAGGTGGAATTGTACACACAAGTTCATATTATTCTACATTATAAAACATTTATGTAGAATAATACAAGAAACATGTAGAAAACTTCATATCTCTTAATCTTTATCTTGTTTTCATTGAAAAAGCAAGAATCTACTAAGCACAAGGGAGAATATTTAAAAGCAGCAGTTAAACTGTCTGGTTTTAAAATTTCAGCTTTAACACAGGCTGCAGGTTATGACCGGTCTTCTTACTATAATCACATCGCAGATCCTTTTTTACCGCTGCGTATACTGCATAAGTATGCGAAGGTATTAAAGCAGGACTTCTCAAAGGATTTTCCGGATATTAAAGATTTTGAAGAAAGAGTATCTACAATCACTATTACAACACTCGAAGAAATGGAAGCTGACCGCAACTTTTGGAGGGAAAAATATTTTGATCTGGTAGATAAGCTTGCACATTATTCCAGATAAGGCATAAAGATATACCGGTTTGTCTACTCGGCAATTATTAATCCGCAGGATTATTTATCATTATACCAGGATGAGGGAAAACCGGTTTTGGGCTGGATTATGAATTGTGTAGCTTAGCGGTTGATGAGAAAGACGATTTTTGCCGCAAAAATATACACAGGAACCGGGGTACTGGAAAATCACTTAATCGGTAGCGAAAATGGAAAAATCACGACCATTTCACCTGGTACGGCTGGTACTGCTTCCAGATCGGTGCAGAATCTTGCACCTGGGTTTATTGACGTGCACATCAATGGTGGTGACCAGTTTCATTTTACTCAAAATGCGGCAATCGAAGGAGTCGAAGATATAGATCGCTCCTGCAAAGCACTAGGAACTGCCTATACGTTACCATCTCTCATTACATCTCCGCTTGAAAATATTTATAAAGGTATTGATGCTATCCGGCAATACCGCCAGCAATATCCGGTTACCGGAGTTCTGGGGATGCACCTCGAAGGGCCATACCTAAACCCCGTTAAACGTGGCGCGCACATGCTGGCCTATATCAAAAAACCTGAAACTGCAGAACTCATAGCGTTAATTAAACATGGAAGGGATATCATCCGTTTGCTCACAATTGCGCCGGAAATGTTCAGTGGCGATCAGATAAAATTATTGCTCGATTCAGGTATTACCATTGCCGCAGGTCATTCCAATGCGACTTACCAGGAAGCTAGTGTAGCTTTTAACCAGGGTATAAAACTGGTGACCAATCTCTACAATGCAATGTCACCCCTACAGCATCGTGCTCCGGGCCTGGTTGGCGCAACGTTTGAACATGACGATGTATATGCACCTATTATTCTGGATGGACAGCATTGTGATTATGCGGCCGCAAGGATCGCCTATAAACTCAAAAGGACAAATTATTTTTGATTTCGGATGCATTGTTTACAGGAAGAAAAATCAAGAACTTCCAGTGGGAATCGTTTGATGCCACATTGACAGATGATCAGTATATTAATTCTGACGGAAATTTATCGGGCGCGGCGATTTCTTTAGGAGAGGCGGTATATCATGCTGTGCATGAAGTGGGTATACCTTTGCAGGAAGCGATAGAAATGGTGACTGTACGTCCTGCAAAAGCAATCGGCCAGCAAGATGTTGCCGGCCGTATCGCAGTTGGATATCCTGCTGTCTTTACAGCTTTTGACGATGCGCTTCAGTATTTTGAAGTGGTCTGATTTTTATTGGTTCTTTAAAGTATTTTCTGCTTTTTCCGCGACTTCCGGCTCAACAATATGTTTCTTTGGAAAGTTGAACAGCAAGGAACTCAGGATAGGCAGCACGAAAATAGCCACAGTAAAAATAGACACAAACAGGTCCGTCCGTTCGCTGTCGATCGCCTGGGAAATTGGTGATTCAGGGTAAAAATGCGTAACCAGCGATGAAGTCAGTTTGATACCTAAAACACCGATGACAATAAATGCTACGCTTTCCAGAAAGGTAAATTTCTCCATCAGCTTAACGAAAGTCTGCGCTACAAAACGCATAGCCAGAATCCCGATAAACACACC
>Ga0247813_10000446_pt1 | contig 39356 bp, 36 predicted proteins | sample UWRJL169409C1_FD_180719 | JGI IMG/M metagenome (GOLD analysis project Ga0247813, IMG submission 180719) | Plant litter microbial communities from Arlington Agricultural Research Station in Wisconsin, United States - UWRJ-L169-409C-1 | ecosystem: Environmental > Terrestrial > Plant litter >... | reverse complement strand
ATACAAGTCTGAAAAACCCTTCTTTTTGAGTGGCGGAATCGGAATAAACGAATTAAAAGCGATCGAAGAAATTTCAAAAAGCAATTTACCTATTTATGCTATCGATGTAAATAGTAAATTTGAAATCGAAGCGGGGCGGAAAAACAAAAATCTATTTAGCAATTTCAAACGAAAATTTGATGTTGCCAACTTTTAAACTTAAACGAAATGAACTTTAACGTTAACGAAAAAGGATATTACGGAGAATTTGGAGGAGCTTACATTCCCGAAATGTTGTATCCGAATGTAGAAGAATTACGCCAGAATTATTTAAAAATAACAAGCGAACCCGATTTTAAAGCGGAGTTCGATCAACTATTAAAAGATTATGTGGGACGCCCTAGCCCGCTATATTTTGCCAAGCGTTTATCTGAAAAATACAATACCAAAGTTTATCTAAAAAGAGAAGATTTAAATCATACCGGCGCGCACAAAGTCAACAATACTATCGGGCAAATATTAGTTGCGAAAAAATTAGGCAAAAAAAGAATTATTGCCGAAACCGGTGCTGGTCAACACGGTGTGGCGACTGCTACCGTTTGTGCTTTAATGGGTATGGAATGTATCGTTTATATGGGCGAAATCGACATTGCGCGTCAGGCACCCAATGTTGCCCGTATGAAAATGTTAGGCGCAGAAGTTCGTCCGGCACTTTCGGGGTCAAGAACGTTGAAAGATGCTACAAACGAAGCAATTCGTGATTGGATCAATAATCCGGTTGACACCCATTATATTATTGGATCAGCAATTGGTCCGCATCCTTATCCGGATATGGTAACGCGTTTTCAAAGTGTAATTTCAGAAGAAATAAAATGGCAGTTAAAAGAAAAAGAAGGCCGTGAAAATCCTGATTATGTTGTAGCTTGCATCGGCGGAGGAAGTAACGCTGCCGGAACCTATTATCACTTTTTGCACGAGCCAGAAGTTGGAATAATTGCCGTTGAAGCAGCCGGAAAAGGTGTCGACAGCGGTCATAGCGCAGCAACCAGTAAATTAGGAAAAGTAGGTGTTATTCACGGTTGTAAAACACTTTTAATGCAAACTTTAGACGGACAAATTACAGAACCGTATTCAATTTCTGCAGGTTTGGATTATCCTGGAGTTGGCCCAATGCACGCACATTTGGCTCAGACCGGTCGAGGAGAATTTTTCTCTGTTACTGATGATGATGCGATGCTTGCAGGTTTGCAATTAACAAAATTAGAAGGGATTATTCCGGCGATTGAGAGTGCGCATGCGTTTGCGGTTTTAGATCAAAAGAAATTTAAACCTACAGATATTGTAGTTATAAGTCTTTCGGGACGTGGTGATAAAGATTTAGACAATTATATTAAATATTTTAAGTTGTAAATTAAACGAGAAAAATAATAAGTATGGAAAAGTTATTCTCTTACGGAACATTACGATCAAAGCAAATTCAAATGCAGCTTTTTAATAAAGTCTTAATCGGAACTAAAGATCAGCTTTTGAATCACAAATTGAAAAGTTTACAGATAGAAGAAGAATTTGGAATGGCAGATTATGTTGTAGCGGTTCCAACCGAAGATGCCGCAGATCCAATCCATGGTATTGTTTACAATATTTCTCCGTCAGATTTAGCCAAAGTGGATATCTTCGAATCGAATGCTTATAAAAGAGTTGAAGTGACTTTAAAGTCAGGAACATTTGCGTGGATTTATATTGAAAACTAACAAACTGAGATGATTTTAGCAGCGGCACAAACAAAACCAATCAGAGGAAATACTGAAGCTAATCTATTAGATCATTTTCGTCTGATCGAATTGGCGGTGCAAAATGGATCACAATTAATTGTGTTTCCGGAATTATCTATTACAGGATATGAAAGAGAAAATGCCTGCAAATTAGCTTTCAAAAAAGATGATTCCCGAATTGATAATTTAATAAAACAGGCTGCTGAAAATAATATCATTATTGTTGCAGGTGCGCCCATACAAACTGAATCTGAGCTATTTATTGGAGAATTTATCATTTCTCCTGATAATTCAGTTGAGGTTTATACAAAGCAATTTCTGCATGAAGGCGAAGATGAATTTTTTCAATCTTCTTTCGATTATAATCCGATGATTACAATTGAAAACAAAAATATTTCATTTGCTATTTGTGCGGATATTGATAATCCCTTGCATCCGGAAAATGCATGTAAAAGAGCTACTGATATTTATCTTGCCAGTATTTTCTTTACTCCAAACGGTATTGCAAATGCATACCGAGATTTGCAAAGTTATGCTGTGAAACATAAAATGAATGTTTTGATGTCTAATTTTAGTGGTGAATCCTGGGGTTATCCTTCAGCAGGTAAAAGTGCTTTTTGGAATAATAAAGGTGAATTAATTGATCAGATGAATGATTCGGCTTCGGGATTATTGCTGGTCGAAAATAAAAATGATAATTGGACAAGCAAAGTTGTGAAGATTTAAAAAAGAGCTGCGAATATCAGCTAAAATCTATTTTAAATCTGCGTGAAATAACTTTGCAACAATTATAGATTTGTCAAAAATAATATAAATACCTACATGGTTTTGAAAACCTCGCAGGGGAAAACATAAAAGAAATGAACAGAATAACTCAAAAATTACAAGAAGATAAAAAGATACTTTCAATCTATTTTTCTGCAGGATATCCTAACTTAAATGATACCGTTCAGATTATACAGGATTTAGAAAAAAATGGTGTTGACTTAATCGAAATTGGTCTCCCTTTTAGTGATCCTTTAGCAGATGGACCAACGATTCAGGCGAGTTCTACAACAGCACTTTATAATGGAATGACGACTCAAATTCTTTTTGATCAGCTGAAGAACATCCGCGAAAGCGTAAAGATCCCGTTGATTATTATGGGATATTTTAATCCGATGCTGCAATATGGAGTTGAAGCATTCTGTAAAAAATGTGCAGAAATTGGTATTGACGGATTAATTATTCCGGATTTACCGGTTGATGTTTACGCTGATGAATACAAAGCTATTTTTGAAAAATACGGATTAATCAATGTATTTTTGATTACGCCTCAAACTTCAGACGAACGTATTCGTTTTATCGACAGCGTTTCAAACGGATTTATATATATGGTTAGTTCTGCTAGTGTTACGGGTTCTCAATCTGGTTTCGGAAATATTCAGGAAAGTTATTTTGAAAGAATCGCCGGAATGAATTTAAAAAATCCTCAAATCATTGGTTTCGGAATTTCGAATAAGGAAACTTTTAATCAGGCTACGAAATTTGCAAAAGGCGCGATTATTGGAAGTGCTTTTATTAAGCACTTGAGTGAAAGTGGTTGTGGAAAAATTTCTGAATTTGTTGGGGAGATTCGATAAATACCAAATGATATAGTGTTTGCGATTCGGAGAATGAAAAGTGACAAGATTGTGAAAATTATAGCTGAAATGTAAATTTCAGCTTTTTTTATGACCAGAATCTAGTACACCGTTTTATGTTAATATTTTGTTAAACAAAAATTAAACGATCGTTTAATTTAAACACTTGTTTAATTTTGTACCCGATTAGAAACAACATCATGTCAAACATCGAATTAAACGATAAGAAAATTCAGATTCTTGAGGTCGCTGAAAAGTTATTTTCAGAAAAGGGCTTTGAAGGTACATCGATACGGGATATCTCAAAGCATGCCAAAATTAACATTGCCATGGTTTCGTATTACTTTGGTTCAAAGGAAAGACTTCTTGAGGCTTTAATTCTTTATAAAACTTCAGATTTAAAATTACAACTAGAAAACTTATTGCATGAAAATCTGGAACCTCTGGAGAAGGTAAATAAACTAGTTGAAATTTACATTAACAGAATTAGTTGTAATAAAGGGATTTTCAGAGTTTTACACTTTGAACTTAACAATCAGAAAAGAGAAAAAAGCATGATCGCTTTTACAGAATTAAAGAAAGGAAACTTAAAATCTGTTGAAAGTATTATTACTCAGGGTCAGTCCAAAGGCGTTTTTAGAAAAGATATTATCATCCCGCTTATTACACCTACGATCATCGGAACTTTTTTTCACTTTCACATGAATAAACCTTTTTTTGAGGAATTACTCAACTTAAATACAGAAACGTTGTATAACGATTATATTAAAAACAGTCTTACAAAGCACATTCAACAAACTATAAAAGCTCTACTTGTTTATGAAAATTAATCAATTAATGCTCTTTGGTATTTTCTTTATAGGAATTTCATCAATAGAAGCACAAGAAAAAACAAGTTTAACCTTAGACGAAGCCGTTAAAATGGCCTGGGAAAAAAGCAACGAAGTTACGCTTGCCAATACTAAGGTAAACTCAAAAAAATACGAATTGGAAACGGTTAGAAATAATCAATATCCTGATTTAAAGATTTCAGGACAATATCAGCGTTTAACAAAAGCTTCGATCGATATGCATAATGACGAGGCAAATGCTTCTGAACCGATGCCATCTCCGGATCAAGCTATGTTTGGTCAGGCAAGTTTAAGTTTGCCGCTATTTGCCGGATTTAAAATTCAGAACAGCATTAAAGCATATGATAATCTTTACGAGGCAGAAAGTTCGTATGCTGCAAAAACAAAGGAAGATGTCGCTTTGCGCGTAATTACCTATTACACTGCATTATATAAAGCACAAAAAACATTAGACCTCTTAAACGAAAATCAGAAACAAGCCAAACAGCGTGTTACTGATTTTACGGAATTAGAAAAGAACGGAATTATTCCGAGAAATGATTTATTGAAGGCACAATTGTTAGTTTCAAAAACGCAATTATCTATTGATGAAGCTAATAATAATATTAATAACATTAATTTTTATTTAACAACTTTGCTTAAATTAGATCCTAATGTAAAGCTGGAAGTTAAAGAGGATGATTTCTTTAATTTAAAAACAAATAACGCGCCCACATCTGATGCTTTGGCATTGGAAAACAGAAAAGATCTGGAAGCAATTCGCTTTCAACAAAAAGCAAGCGAGGCAAATATAAAAATTGCAAAATCAGGCTATTATCCATCACTTGCATTGTTGGGTGGTTACACTGCCTTAGATCTTAAAGATATTATTACTGTAAAATATGCAATGAATTTTGGAATTGGTTTATCGTATGATTTATCAGGAATTTACAAAAACGGCGCACACGTAAAAGAAGCTGAAAGCAGGGCATTGGAGGTAAAAAATACTGAAGCTGTAATGACCGATCGTATTAAAGTTGAAGTTCAAAAATCTATTGAAGATTATAACTTAGCTATTAATCAAAGTGTGGTTTATGATGAAGCGCTTCAACAGTCTGCAGAAAATTACAGACTTGTAAAAGATAAATTTGACAATGGTTTATCTGACACAAATGATTTAGTTGAAGCTGATGTAGAGCATTTAAGTGCTAAAATCAATACAGCTGTTTCAAAAGCAACCATCATTCTAAAATATTACGAATTACTTTCAGTATCAGGACAATTATCACAATCATTCAATCTTTCTAAAATATAATCGATAGCTCTCATGGAAAAGAAAAAAACAAATACTAAATTCATCATTATACTAACCGTATTGATTTTAGTGGGCGGAACTTACGGAATCACAAAATACCTGCACTCACAAGCGCACGAAGAAACGGATGATGCTCAAATTGAGAAAAAAATGAATCCGATTATTCCAAGAGTTTCAGGATATATCAGTAAAGTTTATGTAAAAGATAATGATTTTGTAAAAAAAGGAGATACTTTATTTACTATCGATAAAAGAGATTACCAATTAAAAATTGATGAAGCTAATGCTGCATTATTAGGTGCCGAAGGTCAATACGAAGCTGCAAAGGCTGACATTGGTAGTGCATATGCAAGCATCTCAGTTTCTGATGCGCAAATGCGATCTGCAGGTGGTTCTATTGAAAGTGCAAAAATCAGATTAAGACAATTGACAAATGATTTTAATCGTTACAATAACCTATATAAAACACATACTATTACAAAACAACAATTTGAGCAGGCTCAAAGCGCAAAAGACGAAGCTGAAAATCAAGTTCGTGTTTTAGAGCAGCAACAAAGAGCAAGCTCTTACCAAAAATCAGTAATTCAATCGAAATCGAAAGTTTCTGACAAACAAACAGAAGTTGCATCTGCAAACATCAAAAAAGCAAAAACAATGCTTGATGTTGCTCACTTAAATCTTAGTTATACTGTTGTAACTGCAGCAATTGATGGTCAGGTTTCTAAAGTAGATATTCAACCGGGACAATTGGTTCAGCCAGGACAATCTTTATTTTATATCATTAATAATACAGAAGCGTGGGTTGTTGCTAATTTTAAAGAAACACAATTAAACAAAATGGTTGTGGGACAAAAAGTTAGTTTAAAAGTTGATGCATATCCAAATTATGAATTCAAAGGCACTTTAACTTCATTTTCTCCTGCTACGGGATCTCGTTTCTCATTATTACCACCTGATAATGCAACAGGTAATTTTGTAAAAACAATTCAGAGATTACCCGTAAAAATTAGTTTAGACGAATCAAACGATCCTGAAAAAGTAAAATTATTACGTCCGGGAATGAATGTTGACGTAGACGTACATTTAAAATAAAATATGACAGCAGCAGTACAAGGAGAAGATGATTTAGTAGAATACGGTTATAGACGTGTGATTATTACGATTACCGCAGTACTTTGTGCGCTGCTGGAAATCGTTGATACCACAATCGTAAACGTAGCGCTAACACATATGCGAGGTAGTCTTGGTGCAACCTTGACCGATGTAGCGTGGGTAATTACAGCATACGCAATTGCGAATGTTATCGTAATTCCGATGACAAGCTGGCTTTCGCAACAATTTGGACGACGTAATTATTTTGTGGCCTCCATTATAATTTTTACAGTCTGTTCCTTTTTATGCGGTAATGCGACAAATATTTGGGAGTTAGTAGCTTTTAGATTTGTGCAAGGTATGGGTGGAGGTGCACTTCTTGTAACGGCGCAAACTATTATTACAGAAAGTTATCCAGTCGCAAAGCGTGGTATGGCACAAGCCATTTACGGAATGGGTGTAATTGTAGGTCCAACATTAGGTCCGCCATTAGGAGGATATTTAGTTGATACCTATTCATGGCCTTACATATTCTATATCAATATTCCATTGGGAATTATTGCCACTATCTTAGCAATAAGTTTCGTGAGAAGTCCAAAATATGGAGAAAAATTAAAAGCAAATCAGGTAGACTGGTGGGGAATCATATTATTGACCGCTTTTATTGGTTCTTTGCAATTCGTTTTAGAGCACGGACAACAGGACGATTGGTTCAACGATTCGCTTATTATAACATTGAGCGTAGTTTCGGTACTTGGTTTAGTATTATTTATCTGGCGAGAACTTACTTATAAATATCCTATTGTAAATCTAAGTGTTTTAAAAGACGGGAATTTACGAATTGGAACTGTAATGTGTTTTATTCTTGGTTTTGGTCTTTATGGCTCAACCTTGATTATTCCAATCTACACTCAGTCAATTTTAGGATGGACTGCGATGGATGCCGGTTTGTTATTGATTCCGGGATCGATAACGACCGCAATCATGATGCCGTTTGTAGGTAATATGATTCAGAAAGGTGTACCGCAAGGTTATATGGTGGGAGTTGGATTTTTAGTATTCTTCTTCTTTACTTTTATGATGCAAACGCGTATGACGCCTGACACCGGTGTCGAACATATGTTCTGGCCTTTAATTTTAAGAGGAGTTGGTCTTGGATTACTTTTTGTACCAATTACCACACTTTCACTTTCTACTTTAAAAGGAAAACATATTGGTGAAGGCGCAGCTTTTACCGGAATGATGCGTCAATTAGGAGGTTCGTTTGGTATTGCCATCATTACCACTTTTATTACCCGATTTAGTCAGGAACACCGCGTAAATTTGTTAACAAATTTAGATCCTGCTAACTTTCAGGTACAACAACGTATTTTGGGAATGCAAAAGAGCTTTGAAGCTAAAGGCTACAGTGCTGAAGTAGCTCTTAAAAAAGCCTATCAGGCTATAGATTATGGCGTACTAAAACAGAGTACCGTAATGTCGTACATTGATATTTTTATGTACCTGGGAATTATGTTTTTATGCTGTATTCCAATTATCTTCTTTATTAAAAGAGGAAAGAACAAGATTAATCCTGCAGATGCAATGCATTAATAATAATTATAATAATTGATTTATAATACGAAAAAGCCGGGCTATTTATTTAACCCGGCTTTTTTTATTTAATAATCTCATCTAAACATCAGCATTAAAACCCCTGCATATAACATCGCCCGAATCTCCGACTCTCTTTTAAAAACCTTTGAACCTTTGTCACTCTGAACCTTTTAATTTTAAAAAACTATCTGGTAAAAACCAAATGATTGTCTTTTGAAAGATTGGCATCAAAACCATATCCATCATAATTGAAGCCTTTTAAGTCATCAATAGTCTCCGCATTAGTATCAATAATATAACGCACCATCATTCCCCTCGCCTTCTTGGCAAAAAAGCTGATCATTTTTAGTTTTCCGTCTTTATAATCTTTAAAATCGGGCGTGATTACCGGAACTTTTAAAGCTTTTACATCAACGGCTGAAAAATATTCGTTACTAGCTAAATTCACGAATAATTCTCCCTTTATTAAATCCTTATTTAAAGCTTTTGTAACTGTTGGTTTCCAGAATTCGTGGAGGTTTTTGTATTCGCCAACAGGCAATTTGGTTCCCATTTCTAAACGATAGGCCTGCATTAAATCAAGCGGTTTTAAGATTCCGTAAAGTCCTGATAAAATTCTTAGCTTATCTTGTAATGCATTTATTTTTTCTACCGGAATTGTATAAGCATCCAGACCGGTATAAACATCTCCGTCAAAAGTATAAATAGCCGGGCGCGCATTTTCAGGAGAAAAAGGCGTTTTCCATTTTTGATTACGATCCCAGTTTAAATCGGATAATTTTTCTGAAATTGACATTAATTGAGATAATTCAGCAGGCTTTTTAGGTTTTAAAACTTTATGAACCTGGCGTGCTTCTTTTAAAAAAGCGGGTTCTGTATATTTAGAAGTTGGTAATTCTTTTTCGAAATTTAAAGACTTTGCCGGCGATATAACAATTTTCATTTGTGCGATTTTATAAGATCAAAAATACAAATTGAATTTTTAAAATTATGTTATTATAATTGATTTGTTTGATGAGGTTATAAATGTTTTTTTGCCACGAATTACACAAATTTTCACTAATTTTTACTCTACTTTATAAATTGTAATTCGTTCAAATTCGTGTAATTTCTACCAACCTTTTCTTTTTTAATAAAATTCAAGGCTATAAACTATTAATTTCTAAAAAAAGTGAGTCATAGATTATAAAAGGCATTTTCTATGTTGTAAATTTGCAGACCTTTCATTCTCTTCAAGGATAGAAATGTAATATTAAAATCACTGAATTCGTGGCTATACAAACAAACTATAAAGCAGCTTTAAAACATAAAATTTTCGGAATAATTTCGAAAGCATCTCAGGAACTAAACGTTGACAGTTACGTAATTGGGGGGTTTGTTCGGGATTTGCTTTTAAACCGTGGTTCTAAAAAAGACATTGATGTGGTTGCCGTTGGCAGCGGAATAGAATTGGCTTTAAAAGTTTCTGAATTACTTCCGAAAAATCCAAAAGTTCAGGTTTTCAAAAATTATGGAACAGCCATGCTTCGCTTTGAAGATACTGATATTGAATTTGTAGGTGCCCGAAAAGAATCTTATAATTTTGAAAGCAGAAACCCGATTGTAGAAAACGGAACTTTAGAAGATGATCAAAACCGTCGCGATTTCACCATTAATGCTTTGGCTTTATCATTAAACGAAAAAACATTTGGAGAGCTTTCGGATCCTTTTAACGGATTGGCGGATTTGGAAAACAAAACAATCAAAACACCTTTAGATCCAAGCATAACCTATTCTGACGATCCTTTGCGAATGCTTCGTGCCATTCGTTTTGCCAATCAATTGGGTTTTGAAATTGAGAAAAATTCACTAGACGCAATCACAAAAAATGCCGAAAGAATTAAAATTATTTCGGGAGAAAGAATTGTCGATGAACTGAACAAAATTCTCTCTACAGATAAACCTTCTGTTGGATTTTTACTTTTATATCAAACCGGACTTTTAGATATTATTCTTCCAGAATTAACCGCCTTAAATCAGGTGGAAGAAATTGAAGGTCATACCCATAAAAACAACTTTTATCACACTCTTGAAGTTGTTGATAATATTTGCACAAACACAGCTGATGTCTGGTTACGTTGGTCAGCTTTATTACACGATATCGGGAAGGCACCGACAAAACGTTTCAATAAAAAACAAGGATGGACTTTTCACGGTCATGAATTTTTGGGTGGAAAAATGGCGAAAAAAATATTCGAGCGCCTACACATGCCATTAAATCACAAAATGAAATTTGTGCAAAAAATGGTTATTATGAGTTCTCGCCCAATTGTTTTGGCGCAGGATATTGTAACAGACAGTGCAGTTCGACGTTTGGTTTTTGATGCCGGCGAAGATGTAGAAGATTTAATGACATTATGCGAAGCTGATATCACAACAAAAAATCCATCGAAATTTAAAAAATACCATAAAAACTTTGAAATAGTCCGCAAGAAAATTGTTGAAGTTGAGGAACGCGATCATGTTCGTAAATTTCAACCGCCAATTTCCGGTGAAGAAATTATGGAAATATTTGATTTGAAACCTTCTCGAGAAATCGGGGTATTAAAAGAAGCCGTAAAAGAAGCCATTTTAGAAGGTGATATTCCTAATGATTATCAGGCTGCTTATGATTTTATAATTAAAAGAGCTGAAAAACTGGGTTTAAAAAAAGTATAAAAAATAAGTCTTTATAAAATGAAAAAAGAGAATAAATCAGTAATTATTTGGTTATTGTCAGGTTGTGTTTTATTATTTTTAATGGTTGTCGTGGGAGGAATTACGCGTTTAACAAATTCAGGTTTATCAATGACCGACTGGCATTTGGTAACGGATACTTTTCCACCTTTGACAGATGCAAAATGGAATGAAGCATTCGAACAATACAAGAAATTCCCCGAATACAAAAAAATCAATATTCACAATGATTTTCAACTTTCTGATTATAAATTCATTTATTTCTGGGAATGGTTTCACCGTTTCATTGGCAGAATTATCGGCTTAGTTTTCTTTGTTCCCTTTGTTTATTTCTTAGTCAGAAAAAAACTAGATCGCTCGACCATCAAAAAATGTATTGTTCTTTTGGCAATGGGAGGGTTTCAGGGATTTTTAGGTTGGTTTATGGTTCGCAGTGGATTAATTGACAATCCTGATGTTAGTCATTTCAGACTCTCATTACACCTTACTTTTGCCTTTATTACCTTTGCTTATACATTGTGGGTGGCACTTGATTTGATTTATCCTGCGCGTGATATTAATAAAATAATTCCACTTCGAAATATTGCGAGATATGCTTTGGTGGCTTTATTAATTCAGATTATTTATGGCGGTTTTGTAGCAGGATTAAATGCAGGATTAATTCACAATCACTGGCCACTAATGAGCGACGGTCAATTTATTCATGATTCGGTATTTATTGAACAGCCTACATTAGTTAAAAATTTAATTGAAGGAAAAAGCGGTGTTCAATTTGTACACAGAACTTTTGCTTATGTAGTGGTGGCCCTTATTCTTTTTCTTGCTTACAAAAGCAGTAAATTTGCGCTTACTATAACACAGAAAAGCGGAGTCAAAACTTTGGTGATTTTCGTTCTCATACAGTTTCTTTTAGGTGTTTTTACACTTTTATATAGCGTTCCCTTAGCATTAGGATTAATTCATCAAATTATGGCATTTTTCCTTTTAAGCGCTATGACTTATACTTTGCATCGTTTGAGCAAATAATAAATTCAAAGCATAAAAAAATCCTTCATTGAAGGATTTTTTTATGCTTTGAATTGCCAGTTCGATGATGTATAAACTCGAATTAATGTATTTTATCCAAGCCAGGTTTTAAAATCCTGTACTTTTTCTCGGCTTATGATCACTTCATCTTCTTTATAAGTGGGTAAAATCACTTTTAAACGGGAATTGGTATAAACCTGAATTTCTTTGATTGCCTGAAGCGGAACAATAAATTTTCTGCTTACGCGAAAGAAATTTTTCATGTCTAATTCCTGCTCCAGAATTTCTAAAGTCGAATCGACTAAATAATTTCTATTATCAAAAGTATGAATGTAAGTTCCTTTATTTTCACTAAAAAAACATTCAATTTCATCTGTTGTAATGACTTTTAAATGCTGTCCGATTTTAACTGTAAATCTCTTTTTAAAATTCTTTTCAAAAGGATTTGACAGCATTTGACGAATTTGCTCAAAATCTAATTGAAGATTATTTGGTTCAGATGCTGTTTTAGGCAAACGCATTTTAAATTTATTAACCGCAACCTCAAGATCGTCTTCGTCAATGGGTTTTAAAAGATAATCAATACTATTGAGTTTAAACGCTTTTAACGCATACTCATCATAAGCTGTTGTAAAAATGATAGCACTTTTGATTTCTACTTTTTCAAAAATTTCAAACGATAAACCATCTGATAATTGAATGTCCAAAAAAATCAAATCCGGATGTTCATTGTTAGAAAACCAATTAACTGATTCTTCTACAGAATGTAACATTGTTTCTACAGCGATATTCAGTTTTTCTAACTTTCGCTGTAAAAGTCTCGCCGCCGGTTTTTCGTCTTCTATTATAAGTGTTGTCATTTAGTAAAAAGCAAAATTAAAAAAAGTAAATCTACAATTATTCCCATTTATTATTGGCACTTTCCTTTTTCATATATTCCTCAATTTTTCTTTGCTCCCAATCAGCACTGAAAAATAGATCTCTTCCAAAAACAGATAATCCGTGAGCCAGTAAACCAATTCCCCAAAATAAAGCGGTCGAATAAGTTTGCCAGTCTAATAGTCCGTTTTCTGAAATTCCTTTCGAGAAAAAGCCACCATTTACACTCGCAACAATTATCAGGATATTTACAATGATATAAACTCTTAAATGCGAATAAAAACCTTTTAATCTTTTTACTTTTCTGTATGCTACATTAAAATGTTCATCTGTGGAGAATTCCTGCGAATATTCTTCGTACATACGTCTTCTATATCTTCCCATTATATTTTAATTAAATTATTTCCATTTGTTTTTGTTCTCTTTTTCTTTTTCCATGAATTCCTGGATTTTTCTTTTTTCCCAGTCTTTTCCAAAAACCGGAAGTAATTCAAAAACCTTTAATCCATGAAAAACTACTCCTAATCCCCACCACATTAGCGGCCAGTAAAACCACAAATGATCTGGTGTTGTATATAAATTAATGAAAATCAAAATTACATTTACACCAATATAAGACGTAAGATTTGCGTAAAATCCCTTTATGCTTTCTACTTTCTTTTTTGCAAGATAGTATCTGTCTTCTTCGTTAAAATTCATTTCCATGATTATTCCCATTTTTGTTGTTTTTGTCTTTTTCCTAAAATATTTTTCACTTTACGCTCTTCCCATTCTTTTCCGAAAATTTTATTATAAGCAAATAAATCGATCACTGAAATTACAAATACGCAGCTCCAGATTATCATTGCAACATAATTAAGATACTTGAACGGAAAGAAATTTAATGGAAATCCGAAATAATCTTTCAAAATAAAAATTGCTAATCCTGTGAAGTAAATAAACGCATGCAAGTAAAATGACTTTAGCTTAATTACTTTTTTTCTTGCTATTTTAAAATCAAACTTTTTACGATCAATATTAGAATTTGTTTCCATTATTTCCAGTTTTTATTGTGGTTATTCTCTTTATCCAGAATCTGCCTGATTTTTCGCTCTTCCCAGTCTGAGCTATAACCAAAAACTTTAAAGGCATGCATTACAACCCCAAATCCCCAACCCAAGGCCGAAAACCAAAACCATTGAAATCCTGGCGAGAATTTTAAATTTATAAAGATTAAAAATGGAATTACACAGCAATAAGAAAGTATATTTCCGTAAAAACCTTTTAATTCTTCTACTCTTTTCTTAGCTCTGAAATAAGCTTTATTTTCATCATTATAATCTACATTTGCATCCATAACTGTAATTTGTTTGGTTAAAATTGGAATTTTAACTGTAAACGTTTCTTTGTTTTGTTCTATCAAAACATTCCTGTTGGTTATTATTCCGTATCGATCTACAATGTTTTGCAAACCAACCCCTTGCCTGTCCTGCAAAACTTCTTTCTTTTGAAAATCATTTTGAATGGCAAGATAATCTCCATCGACAAAAATTCTGATGTGCAGCGGTTTCTGTTCGCTAACCACATTGTGTTTTACTGTATTTTCCAGTAAAAGCTGTAAAGATAATGGAACTACCTTTGCATCAGGACTAATCTCTGTTGCCGGCAATTCGTAAAACAAACTATTTTCGAAGCGCATTTTCAGCAAATTCATATAGGTTTTTGCAAATGCCAATTCATCTTCAACAGAAACCAGTTCCTTGTCTTTTTGCTCTAAAACGTAGCGGTAAATTTTAGACAAAGAAGTGGTAAATCGTTGTGCATTATCCGGATTTTCTTCGATCAAGGAACTTAGTACATTGAGGCTATTAAAAAGAAAATGCGGATCTATCTGATTTTTTAAACTTTCGAATTTCGCATTTGCTGTTCCTGCAATAATTTTTTGCTGTGTTATCTCAAACTTCGATGCTTGTTTCCATTTTACCATAAAGCTTCTCGCCTGCATAAAAGTCGAAACTCCTAACGATAAAATGATGTAAAAAAGATGCACCCAAAGCATTCTTTCGCCAAAAAACTCCTTTATGGTCATGTCCTGCAAGACCATAAAAATATAGTAGTTTATTCCTAATATTACTGGAACGGTATACAAAACAGTAACCATTATCCCGTAATAAACCCGCAAGTTCGTCTGCTCGAGCCAATCCCATTTTTTATCTAAAAAAACATTGATAAATGCGTTGCCAAAACCCAATCCGAAAGAATAAAGACAGCTTATAAAAAAAGTAATAAGAACGTTTTTAACATTTAAATCTTCTCCCAAAAAGGCACAAAATATAATGGTAAAGACCATAGAAATCTTGAAAGAAACAAGCGTTCCGCTTTTAAAATCTCTATAACTTACATTTTTATTATCTTTCATGTATGAGTTTGCTTAAATATTATTTTTTACAAGATTTTTGAGCTTGCAAAGCTCTGTCTAATCCCCATTTTGGAGAGAAAGCTGTTTCTGGTTTAAAAGTACCAAAAAGTTCAATAGCTTTATCAACCTGTACACATAGCGGTTTTGTATCAACTCCTGTCCATTTTGCACCGCCTAACTGATAATCAGCTTCACCAAAAACAATTCTTGGATTATTTGGGTCTATCGCTTTTCCTTTGGCGTAAGCTTCCATCACTTTAGCTGAATATTTCATTCCGTTTGTCATTGGGTCTGCCACAACATAAGCCGTATAAATCAAAGCCTGTAAAGCATATAATTCGGCATTATTCTGGTCTTTTATTAATTCAATATCCAATGCATCTTGTGCTTTGGTCAATTGCAAATCCACTTTTGTTTTATCTTTTTCTGTAAACGAAGATGTAGTATTAATTAAAGCTACATAGTAATTTGGCAAATAACTTGTTTTTTCAGCAGCTGCAATTCTTTCAAACAATGCAGAGGCTTCTGTATTTTTTCCTTCTTTCCAAAGTCCGAAGGCTTTTGTCATTCCTTGTTCAAATTGCGTTTGTGCGGTACTTATTGCAACTATAAATAATGCGGCTAAAGTGATGATTTTTTTCATTTTATAGTAATTTAAATGGTTGTTTTGAATTTTTGATTAGTATTTATTTATAATGTAATTTCAATTTTTGAATCTTTATTGATAACAAATTTAGCATCATTGTAGGAAGGCGGTCCCATAAATCCTTTTGCATTATTTGAAGCAGCATAAGCTTCAGAAGGTATTCCCATCATATTTTTATCTAATTTTCCGTTATTGTTTTCATCGTGATACGTTGAAATTGCATATTCTCCTGCGGGTAGATTATCAAATATTACAACTGCTTTGTTGTTTTTAATTTCAGAAGAAAGACTTTTATACGTTGTTTTTAGAAATGTACCGTCTGAGTTGTACAACCCTACTTTCACAGTTCCTGTATTGTCTTTTACACCTGAAACAGAAACAGTTAATTTTACATTTTGAGCAGACATTAAACTGCAGATAAATAATAGTGTAATGGTGATAATTTTGGTCATGGCTTTTCTTTTTTAAGGTTCTAAGGTTCTGAGTTGCTAAGATTCTAAGTTTTTTTTATTAGTTTCTTAAAATCTTAGCAACTTAGTCCCTTCTCATTTTTATACTTCAAAAGTATGTCTGATTTTATTCGTTTAAAATTAAATGATACTGAGTTGTTGATTTTGGCTACTGAATTGTTTTTTTTTAAGATTCTGAGGTTCTAAGCTACTAAGGTTCTGAGTTTTTGCTTAACATTTAAAATCTTAGAACCTTAGTGTCTTAGCCACTTAGAACCTAAAGATTCTTCAACTGATTCTCGTTTTTATTATCACTAATCGTCCAGAAGAAACCAACGAAAAAGAATCTGTCTGCGGTTGGCGTTACGGCTTGTCTGTTGTACACTCCGCCAGCGTCCGGAATTTTAGCGTAATCGTATCCAAAAACGTTTTGGCTTCCTAAAACATTTGAAACAGAGAAATATAGAATTTTTTGTGTTGTTAATAAGTATGCCCAGTTAAAACTCAAACTATTATACGATTTTGTTTTTCCGTTCATGAATTGCGTTTGGTTTGGATCATTATACGGACGTCCTGAACTGTAACTATTTGTAAAACCAATTTGCGATTTCCAGTCGGTGATGAAATATTTTGTTACGATTGATAAACTATGATTGGCTACAAAATTTGGTGTTGCCATTGTTGGAAAATTCTTGTATTGTCTTTCAGAATCGATATATGAATAAGAAATCCAATATTCTAAGTTTTTATACAAATTACTATCTCTCCAAAATAAATCTAATCCTTTTGCATAACCTGAACCGTTATTATTGAAAACCGAATTGTACGCAATATCCCTCGTATCGTATTGAACTAAATTGCTGTAATCTTTATAATAAGCTTCGGCTCTAAAAGTCTGTCCCGGTTTTGTAAATTGGTAGTTTAAAATATAATGCTGTGCTTTTTCACTTTCAAACTGATGGTATTTTGAATATTTGATATAATCGACAACCGGAGTCTGGCTGAAGTCTCCGTAAGCAAATGAAAACTGACTTGTTTTTGAAATTTTATAAGCAAGAGAAGCCCTTGGCGCAATATTAGTTTCGTCTAGTAAGCTGTTATTAGAAAGGCGTAAACCTAATTTTACCGCAAAGTTTTTTGAGAATAAAATATCTCCTTCGGTATAAAAAGCAGCGATGTTTGAATCGTAACCATTTGCAACATCAATAGAAATATTATCCTTGAAATTTTCATTGAATTTGGTGATAAAATAATCTCCACCAAAAGATAACTTAAAGTAATTTGAAATGTTTTTTCTCAATTTCAATTTCAACTGCATGGCATTTTCATTCGAATCAACATCATTAATATCGTATTTAACTTTGTTTTTACTGTAGCCGTAACTAATTCCTGAAGTTAATTGCCAGCCTGTTCCAAAATCTCCTTTGTAAGAACCATTCAAATAAAAATTATTGTTGTTTAAATCTGTTCTTATCGGATCAACGAAGTTTACATTTTTTTGATTTAAATCAAATTTCTCTGAATCGAATGCGGCGTATAACTTAAAAATCCCTCTTTCAAAATGATAACGATACACTGCTTCACCTCCTAAGGACTGATATGGATTATTCCAGTCTACGTTTTGCGGAATTACAGCCTGATAAGGCGCCAGATTTATATAATTGGTATTAATACTAAACGAACTTTTCTTCCATTTTTGAGTATTTCCAACGCCTAAACCTACTGTCATTAAAGCAATATCAGTTTTGTTTTGGTCCGGCTCATCTTGTGTATTTAAAAGCAAAACACTTGATAAAGCCTCGCCATATTCTGCAGAATATCCTCCGGTAGAAAATGCGATTCCGCTAAATAAGAAAGGAGAAAATCGGCTTCGTGTGGGTAAATTATTGGTTGTTGCACCATAAGGCTGCGCTACGCGAAGTCCGTCTACAAACGTTTGGGTTTCGCTTGCTTCACCTCCACGAACAAATAATCGTCCGTCTTCGCCAACAGTTTGCGTTCCCGGCAGTGTCTGCAATGCGGCAATTATATTTCCTGCAGAACCCGCAGTGGTCACGATATCTAAAGGCTTTAAAACTGAAACTCTCGCTTTATCTCCTGATTCTAATGTTCCGGCTGTAATTACAACGGCGTCAAGAGCATTCATATTTTCTCTTAGTTTTATCGACTGGTCTTTAAAATTGGCTACATCAATTTCTTTTTTGAATGTTTCATAAAGCAAAAAACTTACTACCAGAAATTGATTTCCCTGAGAAGTTGTTTCAAACGAAAATTCGCCGGTTTCAGAACTTGTTGCTCCATCATAAGTTCCGTCAATATAAATATTTGCTCCCGGAACCGGTTTTCCTTTTTCATCTACCACTTTTCCAGAAATGGTGTTTTGGGCAAAAAATACAGTTGTTACAAACAAAAATGCAATTGTAAAAAGTAATTTGGTTTTCATGGTTTGTGATTTTGATGAAGCAAATGTATTTTAACAATCAAAGTTAAAAAATAATAAATAACCCAATTGTAGATTTTTGAGGATGAGTTGTAAATTACTTATTCGTATCTTAGCTTTCACGTTTAAAAACTATCAATTATGTCAGAAAGTAAAAGAGTTTCAAATTTATATCAATCCATTTATAATGGAAATCCTTGGCTTGAAGTAACTTTAGCAGATACCTTAAAAGATGTTACTGCATCACAGGCTATTAAAAAAGTAAATCCCAATTTAAATACGATTTGGGAAATTGTCAATCATCTTACCCAATGGAGAAGAAATATTTTAAGACGCGTTCAGGGAGAAATAATCACAACACCTGATCATAATTATTTTGTTCCAATTTTGGATTCATCTGAACCAGCCTGGGAACAGTCTCTGCAAAGTCTCGCAAAATCTCAGGAATTATGGACCGCATTTTTGAGTAATTTTGAGGATGCAGGTTTTGAAAAAATAGATCCAAATAATAATCATAATTTTTATGAAGATATTCACGGAATTATTCAGCATGACGTTTATCATTTAGGACAAATAGTGATTTTGAAAAAACTTTTATGAAAATTTAAATTGGGATTAAATAAGTAATTTAGATGAAAAACATTGATAAAGTCCAAGGTTTACTACCTTTAGGTTATCTCTTTCTTGTCACGTTAGGAATAGTAAAAGAAACTATATCGTATTATCAAATAGGAATAAATATTATTCAATATTCATCGATTATAGACATTTTAATAAGTCCATTAGCTGCTGTTACTTCACATCCTATATTTTTTATAACTGTTTTAGCACTTTTTATTTTTTGCTACAACCTTCCTCAAATATTATTAAAAAACGAAGATAAAAAAGGCCTTCATAAATCGTTTGGAATAAAAAACACTACTGAGGTTAGTAAATTATTAGAAAATGAAAAGATTGATTATTACACGACTATTTCAATAAAATTTCTTGCGTGTTTCTTAATTTCTATTTTTTTGGGATATGGATTTGCAGATGGCAGATCGATTGCCACAAAAATAAAAGACAAAACATTACACCATGACCATACTCTTAACTTTACTGATGAAAGCTCGGAACTAGTTCATATAATAGGGTCAAATACAACCTATTATTTTTACGTAACAAAAGAAGAACATATAGTGAAAATTGCACCAATTGCTTCAATAAAAAACATTGAATTGACTGAAAATAAAATGCTGAATAATTAAATAACTGCAGTCGAAAAATACCAGTACGAAATCTAATTATAATGTATGAAAACAGAAAAAGAAAAAATGATTGCCGGAGAATATTACAGTGCCGTTGATCCTGTTTTAGCAAAAGAACGCCGAAAAGCGAAAAATTTATTACATCGTTTAAACGTAACAGAATTTCGCCTAACAAAAAAAGCAAAAGAAATTTTGGCAGAGTTAATTCCGAATACTGGAAAAGGTTTTTACATAGAACCGCCATTTCACTGTGATTATGGATATAATATTACTTGTGGAGAAAATGTCTATTTTAATGTGAATTGCGTTGTTCTCGATTGTGCGCCAATTAATATTGGTTCTAATGTATTTTTTGCGCCAAATGTTCAAATTTACACCGCAACACACCCGCTTGACGCTGTATTAAGAAGATCGCTTGAAAATGCACTACCAATTTCTATAGGCGATGATTGCTGGATTGGCGGAAATTCTGTTATTTGTCCGGGTGTAACAATAGGAAATGGCTGTGTTATAGGCGCCGGATCTGTTGTAACAAAAGATATTCCCGATAATTCTTTAGCTGTTGGAAATCCTGCAAGGGTAATCCGAAAATTAAATCAAGAACCAGAATTAAATACATAATGCTTGCTCTTAATAAAATTCATCACATCGCCATTTTATGTTCTGATTATCAAAAATCTAAAACTTTTTATACCGAGGTTTTGGGTTTAACAATGATTAGAGAAATCTATCGTGAAGATCGTCAATCCTATAAATTAGATTTGGCTTTGAATGGTGTATATGTTGTCGAATTATTTTCATTTCCCAATCCGCCTGCGCGTCCCTCGAGACCAGAAGCCACAGGTTTACGACATTTGGCTTTTGAAGTAATTAATTTAGAGGAGACAATTGCTTTTTTAGATTTGAAAAAGATAGAATCTGAACCTATCAGAATTGATGAAACTACTGAAAAACGTTTTACCTTTATTGCAGATCCTGATTTATTACCAATTGAGTTTTATGAAAGGTGATTTTTTACAAATCTTGCAAAGTCGCAAAGGCACAAAGTTTCTATAGTTTATCTCATTCGACAGAGAAAAAATAACAAAAACTTCGAAAAAAACTTTGCTCCTTTGCGTCTTTGCGAGAGATTTCATCGATATTTATTTAAAAAAAATCAACAAACGCAGTTGGATGAATTTTCTTTCTTTTTAAAGTTTTAACACATTTTAATGAATCTTTTGTATTAAAAACCGAATTTGATTCTCTAATTTTGTAATCCCCGTAAAAATAATACGGATTACAAATTTACTTCTGATGAACAAAACGGCCCAAATTAAAAAGAATCATCAATTTATCAAGTTCCGAAAATTAGTTATTGTCTCTGTTTTAATTGGCTTTTTATCGGCTTTTTTAGGGATTTCACTTAAAAAAATCACTGAATATTACGAAGAAATTTTCTTTCACGAAGTTTCGGTCAATCCGCTTTTTTACATTCTTTTTCCTGTTTTTGGATTGTCGGTCATTTATTTTCTGAGACAATATTTATTTAAGAAAAAAGAAAACAAAGGAATTAAGGAGGTTTTTGAAAGCACAAAATCGACTTCAAAAAACTTGCCTTCCTATAAAATTCCATCTCACTTTATAAACGGTTTATTAACCGTAATTTTTGGAGGCTCAACCGGAATTGAAGTTTCTACAGTTGTTGCCACCGCTACGATTGGTTCTGTAGCGCAGCAAAAAGAAAATGTATTTCGTCAATACAAAACCGAATTAATTTGTGCAGGAGTTGCTGCCGGAGTTACAGCTTTATTCAGTTCTCCAATCGCCGGAATTTTATTTGCTCTCGAAGTTATTTCAAGAAAAGTAACACGCGCCTTCATCATCTCAAATGTAATTGCAGTTTCTATAGCGTATGGTTTACTTTCTATTTTAAAAGAAGAACCTTTGTTTTCGGTTTCTATTACAACCTGGCATTTAAAAGCAATTCCGTATTTTATTCTTTTAGGAATTTTGGCCGGAATGAATTCTGTTTACTTAACCCGTTGTGTATTATTTTTCAAATCTCAATTCGGAAAAATCGATACTCATTATTATAAAATCATCATTGGATCTGTCGTTTTGAGTATTTCTCTTTTTATTTTTCCGCAATTATATGGAGAAGGATATCATGCAATAAAAGCGATCTTTACTAATACAGCACAAATTCCATTAACATTAACTCTTGCTTTTACACTTATTGGAATCCTGCTTTTGAAGCCCATTGTCACTTCAATAACATTAGCTTCCGGAGGAGACGGCGGCGTTTTTGCTCCCAGTCTTTTTATTGGTGCATTTTTAGGATTATTATTGGCTTCGGTTTTGAATACTTTTTTCCATGTTAATGTAATTCCGGTAAATTTTATGATTATTGGTATGGCAGCAGTTTTGAGTGCCAGCATTCATGCGCCATTTACAGCAATATTTTTAGTTTGCGGATTAACAAATGACTACACTTTATTTTTACCAATTCTTGTAGTTTGCTTGATTTCAAAATACACCGCAAAGATGATTTATCCGTTTACGGTGTATAGTTATTCTCCGAGTTTAAAGTAGTACGTTTTTTTTCGACAGACAACAAGGATTTCACAGTTTAATCATTTAATCTGTGGCAAAAAAGCCTCAAAGTTTTAAATAAATACCACATAAATGCCCACTCAAAAACTAAAAAGAAGTTATCGCAAAACACGTTACATTCTTTATAAAGAAACTCTGATTGATTTTAAAGAACACTTTTGGTCTTTTATCGGATCGTTTGTCGGAATTGGAATTTTGGCTTACGTACAATCGATTCACTTTTCAGGAAATGACGCCGTATATTTAATTGGTTCTTTCGGAGCTTCGAGCGTTTTGGTTTACGGAATTATTCAAAGTCCGTTCTCACAGCCGCGTAATTTAGTTGGCGGACATCTCGTCTCGGCATTTATAGGCGTTACTGTTCATAAATTTGCGCCCGATATTATCTGGATTACTGCTCCCCTGGCCGTTTCATTGGCTATTATTTTAATGCAAATTACAAAAACCCTTCACCCGCCCGGAGGTGCAACGGCTCTTATTGCCATTATTGGTTCAGATAAAATAAAGGCGTTGGGTTATGAATATGTTTTTTCGCCGGTATTGGTTGGCGTTTTGATTTTACTATTAACAGCTTTGGTTTTTAATAATATGACTTCTGGCAGAAGTTATCCTAATCCTAGTTCTTATCATAAACGTTATCATAAGATTAGAAAACGCTTGGTTAGGAAGTAGTTGTTTTTCTCTCCTACAAGTTTTTTAAAACCTTGCAGGATCAAGAAAAAATCTTTTCAACAAATCGTGATTCGTGATTCGTATTTCATTTTTTATATTTTACCTTTGACTTTTCAAAAATACAAAGATTATGGTTTATAAATTTAGAGTAATTCTAGACGCCGAAGAAGACATTTTTAGAGACATTGCGATTCTTGAAGACGATACGCTTGAAGATTTACACAATGCAATCTTCAACGCTTTTGGTTTTGACGGAATGGAAGTTGCTTCGTTTTATACCTGCGATGAAACTTGGAATCAGGAAGATGAAATTGCTCTTTTTGATACCGGCGATATTCCAGGTGAACAAAGAACCATGAGCGATTATAAATTATCTGATCTCCTAGATGAGCAAAATACTAAAATAATTTACGTATATGATTTCATCAATATGTGGACTTTCTTAGTTGAATTGGCTGCCATTGAAGATCAAATTGCCGGAGTTCCTTATCCTGAAACTTTATTCTCTCACGGAGAAATGCCAGACGAAGCCATAGAAAAAAACTTTGAGGCCGATATGCACGACGATATCTACGGAGAATTTGAAGATGATTTAGATGAAGACGATCTGGATATGTTTGAAGGCGATGATAGCTTTGAAGATTACGGATTTGAGGAGAATTGGAATTAGCCTAAGTTGCTAAGATACTGAGATACTAAGATTCTAAGTTTTTAATTTGAAAGAATTTTCTTATTTTTAATAATTAATTTAAAAATAAGAAAATGAGTCATTTTAGAAAAATTTTAGTTTGGCAGAAATCAATTACCTTAGTTACCAAAATTTATAAAGCGACAAGCGCTTTTCCAAAAGAGGAAATGTTTGGATTAACTTCTCAAATACGTCGAAGTTCAGTTTCTATTCCTAGCAATATTGCAGAAGGATCTGGAAGAGAAGGTACTAAAGATTTTTTACGATTTTTATATATTTCTCTTGGCTCAATATTTGAAATGCAGACTCAGCTTGAAATTGCAAAAAATATAATTTACATAAACGAAGCAGAATTTAACCTTTTATATGAGGACAGTCGAGAGATCGAAAGAATGTTAGCGTCATTGATCAGAAAATTAAAAGACACTAATTAAAACTTAGAATCTTAGAGACTTAGAATCTCAGTAACTCTAAATATGATCAACCTTTTCAACACCCACATCGAGACGCTTGCGATACACCGCGTAGGAAACAAGAGCAGAAACGAAGCGATTTTTTTATCGGAACAGCCTTTTAATTTGAATGATGAAATTGTGCCTCTGATAAAAGAGTACTTTTTTAAACCTTTTAGAGAGAAAGAAGAAAACTATTATCAGTTTGCGCACGAAGTCGATTTGGATTATAACGACATGTTTAAATATGCGACTGAGATCTTTGATAATCCGAGCAGATTGCAGGAGATTTCTAAAAATATTACAACTCATCTATTTGAACAGTCAAATCATCCGCACATTAAAAATGGGGAAGTTTATGTTACTTATTTAACAAATTTAAGTATCGATAACAATGTTGTTGACGCTATCGGAATTTTTAAAAGCGAGATACAAGCCGACTTTTTACAATTTGAAGAAAAAAACAGTAACCTGGAAATGATCTTACAACAAGGAATTAACCTAAGTAAGCTTGACAAAGGGTGTTTAATTTTTAATTACAAAAAAGAAGAAGGATATAAAATCTTAACTGTAGACAGCAATCGTTATGATGCGCGTTATTGGTTAGAGCATTTTTTATCAGTTGATGCTTTTGAAGATGAGAACTTCATTACCAAAAAATACCTTAAATTTTGTCAGGGTTTTGCAAAAGATGTTGTTTTTCCTGCAGAAGACAAAAAAGAAGAAGTGATGTTCATGAACCGTTCTGTGAATTATTTCGCTAAAAACGATCAGTTTGAAGAGCAGAATTTCTTAAATGAAGTATTAGACAATCCCGACTTAATTCCTGAATTCAAAAACTATAAAGTTGATAAAGGAGAAAAATACAGCATCGAAGATGTAACCTCATTCCCTATAGCAAACGCAGCAGTTTCTGACGCCAGAAAATCGATTAAAAATGTTATTAACCTGGATACTCATATTCAGATTAAAATGGATTTTATCAACCCGGAAAGCGCAGAAAAATTTGTTGAAAAAGGCTGGGATGAAGAAAAACAAATGTATTACTACTTAGTTTATTTCAATAAAGAAGAAAAAAGCTAAGGGTTATTCATTTTCTATTACTTACTTAAAACAAAAAACGGCAACTACAACAGTAATTGCCGTTTTTTTATTTGTTGCATTTTCATTCAATAACAAAACCTAATTTTTAAGCAATAAAAAAACATTAGATTTGATAATCCACCCCTAACATCAAAAAATCATGGCAGATTTTAAAAAAGAATTAGAACAACATGCTTTTGAAACTGCAAAAAAAATGCTTGAAAAGTATCAAAATCCTTATAATCTGAAACTTGAAGAAAATGCAAATTTAGAAGACTCTTATACCGTTTTGATTACTATTTTATGTGCGGAAATATTAAATCAGGAAGAACAGATTGAAATTTTGTCTATTATTGATGGAATGAAATTACTTGACGGAAACAGGTAATTACCGGTTATCACATACTTGTATGGGTCTTAGCGACTTATTTATATTATTATTTGAACAGGCTTATTTATAGCTTATCTCTCTATGCTTCTATAAACGAAAGAAATCGTAAAATGTAAAACCTTCTTAATTTATGCTTAAATTTGTAGCTTAAATTAAATACCAATGGATAGTCTTCTAAACAGCGAAAGTCCTTTTAAAACAATAATATCATTTCACAAACTAATTGAGTCTTTTGAAGAAATTGCTTTATCGAATGTTGATTACCGATCTAACTATGCCAAAGCAATTTTAGAACAAGTAAAATTAATTCCGGAATTCAGAGTCGGAATTGACGATTACAGTCTCATTAAAGAAAATGAAGTTTTAATCAAAAATATCACGGCTGATTTATTTCCTACTGCTTTAACACACAACGAAATAAAAGCTATTACAATTCCGTTTCAAAACATATCCTTTAATTATACCGAGCGTTTTAAAAAAATATTACGCAATGCCGGCGACGAGTTTTATATGGAAATTCGTGATTTTGATAATCACCAGTTTTATATCAACAATTGCAGTTTAATTCTGAGCAGTTATTACAAACAAAATATTGATTTCAGCAAACCCTTCTTTTATGATATTCCAGATGAAGAAGGTGTTGAGAAACATTATCGAATTATGTACAATGCTGATTTCATGGAAATTCTTCCAACTGAAAATTCTGTCGCACTAATACAGGACGATATTGATCAGTTAATTGATAATTATGACGATATTGATTTATGGAAATCTAAATTTCCTCCGGGAAGCTGGATTTTAAAAGGTTTCGGAATTGTTTCTTTATTTGATGCCACTACAGAAAGTGCGATATCAAACCTAAAAAGCAGTTTATTAAAACCCGATGCAAAAACGGTAGCTTCTAATGAAATCTTAACTAATATTTTTAAATCTATTTTTAAAATTTCAAATTTAAAAGTAGGTTTTATAATCTATAATGATGAAGAGGAAAAATTCATCAGACCGGCTAAATTTGACAAGCAAATTGAAAGTTTTTTACTTTCTAAAGATCAGGAATTAGATTGCAGGAATGCTTTTTTTGGATGCTCTTTTGAAAATTTATTAAACAAAAAAGAACCTTTTGTAATTTCGAATGTCAAAAAATTTATTGAAGAATCACCAAACAAAAAGCTGGGCGAACATTTATTAAGACAAGGAATTCAGAGTTGTGTTTTTGCTCCTGTTATTAAAGACGGTCACTTATTGGGTGTCGTAGAATTAGTTTCTGAAGAACCAAGAGCTTTAAATAGTGTCAACGCCACTAAATTAGAACTTGTTTTACCTTATTTAACTGATACAGTAGATCGTTATAATACAGATATGCAACATCAGATTGAGGCTATTATTCAACGCGAATATACCACGATTCATCCAAGCGTTTACTGGAAGTTTAGAAAAGAATCTCAAAATTATTTTCAAAATAACAATCATACAAAAGATTATATTTTTAAGGAAATTGTTTTTAAAAATGTATTTCCGTTATATGGGCAAATTGACATAAAAGGTTCGTCGGAACACCGAAATGAAACCGTTAAAAGAGATTTAAAAAATCAGCTGACAACCATTTTGGATATTTTTGAAAATCAAAAACCAAATAGTAATCTGGTACTTTTAGAACAACGGAAATTTGAGCTGGAGTCGCTTCGTGCTGAACTGGATAATCCTTTAAAGGCAGATACTGAACAACATATTCAGCGTTATATTGAAGATGAAATTCATCCTCTTTTAAAAAACACAAAAGACACGGCAAAAAATCAAAAACTGGAAGAATTGTATTTTGAAAGCCTTGACGAAAAAACAGGAATGTTTTATCAGGAAAGAAAAAAGTTTGACAATGCCATGTCTATAATAAACAAAAGGCTAGCTTCTGTTTTAGACAGAAAACAACTTGAAGCACAACAAATTTATCCGCACTATTACGAGCGTTTTAAAACAGATGGCGTTGAGCACAATTTATATATTGGTGCTTCAATTTCACCAACAAAACCTTTTGATATCATGTATTTGCACAATTTACGTTTATGGCAATTACAGACATTGTGCGAAATGGAATTGGAACATCACCAGTTAAAAGAATCTTTGCCTTATGAACTTGATGTTACTTCTTTAATATTAGTATTTAGTCAGGCTCTTTCTATTCGTTTTAGAATGGATGAAAAACGCTTTGATGTTGACGGCACGTACAATGCGAGATATGAAGTCGTTAAAAAACGTATAGATAAAGCAAACATTAAAGGCACAAGAGAACGAATTACCGAAAAAGAAAAAATTACTATTGTCTATTCTCAAAACAATGAAGAAACTGAATACTTGAAATATATCAAGTATTTACAACATAAAAAAATCCTGGAACCGGCTATCGAGCAATTCGAAGTAGAAGATCTTCAGGGCGTTTCAGGTTTGCGCGCTATTCGTGTAAAAGTGATTAACAATACTGAAAATCTTGTTTCGAAAAAAATAACCTATCAGGATTTATTAGACGAGCTCAACTAAATACAGTTGAGCTTTTGGTTTAAGCAACTCCTTTAAAAGCAATTACAAAGGCAATAACGGTAATAATTATTCCGGCCATAAAAAGGTTGTAGGCAATTCGCAATAAATTGTATTTGCGCTGCAGTACCAATCCCAGGTAATACAAATCTTTAATCATGGTTGAATAAAGGTAATCGCGATCTTTCATCATTTCGTTCATTGCCCAGTCGTACTCTTCTAAAGGCATTTTGTAGAAATTTCCAAAAAACAATAAATTTATTTTTTTGTTTTCGATATCTTCTCTTGTAAAAACTCCCGTTGTTACTTTCGGACGTGTTGAAAGAATAGCAAAAATAATGGTTGTAACACTGGACATTAGCATAATAAAAGTCGGAATTACTAAATGTGCATTCTTCGGACTGTCTAATTTTGGAATTATAGACGAAAGTGCTATCGATATAATAATCGCATTTACTGATAATAATATGTTGGCTTTGCTATCTGCAATTCCGCTCAATCGCGTATGATTTCCAAGCGTTACGCGAAATAAAGTATCTACACCACGATCGGGTTTTTCTACTTTTTCCTTCTTTTTATTTTCTTCTTCCATTTTATCGGCCGCTTTCTTTTCTTGCTTGTCAATTTTCTTCTGTACAAGAATTAAATTTTTTTCTTTTAAAGGCTGCCATTTTTTTAAGGCATGATCGGTATAAAAGCGATGTTTATTTAATAAAAAATTCAGGTTTTCCTTTGCCCATTCGGTATTGGAAAAAGAAACATTATAGGCATTTTTTAATTCCAGACGAAGTAACTCAACAGTTGTTTCATACTCAGGCCCAACTAAATGCGCATAATCAGCATCTTTAATGATTTTCTCTAAGTGAGTTTTCGGAACATATTCTTTTACTGTTGCCAAAATTAAACTGGACACTTTTTTTATAAATTCATCAGACTGTTCTTTTTCTTTCAGAAATTTTGCAGCAATTTTCGCACTTTCCTCCTCGTGTTTTTCATAACCAAGCGTGTAACCAGTATCGTGAAACCAGGCGGCAATCAAAAGTATTTCTTTGTCATTTCCTCCAATATCTTCCTTTTTGCATAGCTCTTTTACAGCATTTACAACTGTTAAAGTATGATTAAAATTATGATAAGAATATAAATTAGAAAGTTTATCTTTGAGTAAATTACTGACGAAATCTTCGGATTGTTCTATTAGATTCATGGCGAATATTTTTATATACCACTAAATTATGAAATTGTTTTTGGATAATCATTTTATTACTAAAATTAAAACTTACTCTTTAGTAATTGCTATAGTATTTCTAGTGTATTCCTGTGCTACACACAAGGCTCAATACGGAAAAAATGTGAGCGCAAACGAAACGGAAAACGCAACAGACACTATAAAAATTTCGCATACCTTATTTTTAGTTGGCGACGCTGGAAATGCCGATGAGGAACAAGCGCAGCAAACATTGGAGTTATTGCATCAAAAATTAAAAAGAGCGAATAAAAAATCGACTTTAATATTTTTGGGAGATAATATTTATCCGAAAGGATTTCCGGCTGACGACAATTCTTCTGAAAAAGCTTTGGCAGAAACAAAACTGACCAATCAATTAAAATTGACGAAAGGTTTTAAAGGAAAAACAATTTTTATTCCGGGAAACCACGATTGGTACAGCGGTATTAAAGGTCTTGAACTACAGGCTGATTTTGTGACGAAATATCTAAAGGACAAAAAAGCTTTTTTACCACGAAAAAGCTGCCCTATTGAAGATGTAAAAATTGACAGTACTTCGACTTTAGTAACTATCGATAGCGAATGGTTTCTTGAAGACTGGGACAATCATCCTACAATAAATGACAATTGCGATATTAAAACCAGAGAAGATTTTTATGACGAACTGGAAAATATTCTAAACAAAAATCAGGAAAAAACAGTTGTTATTGCCATTCATCATCCTTTATTAAGTAACGGAACGCACGGAGGTCAGTTTTCGCTAGAGAAACAATTATTTCCATTAGAGAAAAAAATCCCGCTTCCAGGAGTTGGTTCTCTGATTAATTTATTGCGAAAAACATCAGGCGCGAGTCCGCAGGATATTCAAAATAAACAATATACTATTTATGCCAAGCGAATTAAAACGCTTTTGCAAGGACAAAAAAATGTGATTGTAGTTTCAGGACACGATCATAATCTGCAATACATCAGCCAGGAAAACATCAGGCAAATTATCAGTGGTGCCGGCTCTAAATCTGAAGCTGCGAGAGCCATTAATGAAAATGATTTTTCGTACGGAGGAAATGGCTATGCAACTTTAACTTTGTTTAAAAGCGGAGATGCAAAAGTGGCTTATTTTGGAAATGAAAATAAAAAAGAAAAATTACTTTTTGAACGTGAAATCATAAAAGCCAAAGATATAAACTGGGCGGCAGGCGAATCAAATAAATTTCCGGCAAAAATCACAACGTCAATCTATTCTAAGGAAATGACAGACAAAAGTATGTTTCACAGATTTTTATTTGGACAGCATTACAGAAAATATTACAGCTTACCCATTGAAGCAAAAATTGCCACTGTAGACACCCTAAAAGGCGGTTTAAAACCTATTCGCGAAGGCGGAGGACATCAATCTGTATCTTTACGAATGTCTGACCCAAAAGGAAGAGAATATGTAATGCGTGCAATGAAAAAAAGTGCAACCGTATTTTTGCAGTCGGTAGCGTTTAAAGATCAATATATTGTTAATGACTTTGAAAAAACATATGCTGAAGATTTTCTTTTGGATTTTTACACAACCTCGCACCCTTATGGACCTTTTGTAATTGGAAATATGGCAGATCATTTGGGAATTTCACATACAAATCCTGTCTTATATTACATTCCAAAACAAAATGGACTAAAAGAATTCAATTCGGAATTTGGTGACGAATTGTATATGGTTGAAGAAAGACCTGCTGATAATCATCTGGATGGTAAAAATTTTGGAAATCCAGGCAATATTATCAGTACCGAGGATATGATGGCCAATCTTCATAAAGATGAAAAATATTCAGTTGATGAAAAAGAATATATAAAAGCCCGTTTATTTGATATGCTAATTGGCGACTGGGACAGGCACAGCGATCAATGGCGTTGGGGTGAATATAAAGAAGGCGATAAAGTAATTTACAAGCCTATTCCGCGAGACCGTGATCAGGCTTTTTCGAAATACGACGGAACTTTGCTTTCGATCTTAATGAACATTCCGGCACTTCGCCACATGCGTACATTCAAGAATAAAATTGATAACGTCAAATGGCTGAGCAGAGAACCTTATCCTATGGATTTGGCTTTCTTAAAAACTGCCGACGAAAAAGACTGGATTGAACAGGCAAAATATATTCAGGAAAATTTATCTGATGCTGAAATCGATAATGCTTTTAAAAGTATGCCGAAAGAAGTTCAGGATGGAACGGTTGATGATATCAGGCGAAAGCTAAAAAACAGAAAAAAAGACCTTCAAAAGTATGCTTCGGAATATTCTGATGTGCTAAGTAAAACGGTTATGATTGCGGGAACAGATAAAAAAGACAAATTTGTTATAAATCACAATGCCAGAAAAAGTGTTGAAATTCAGGTTTATCGAATTAAAAAAGACGGTGATGAATTAGTTTACACCAAAACTGTAACGGATGCAAAAACTAAAAACCTTTGGATTTACGGTTTAGACGATTCAGATGTTTTTGAGGTTACTGGAGAACAAAAATCGAAAATAAAAATTCGTTTAATTGGCGGTCAAAACAACGATATTTATAATATTGAAAACGGAAAAAAAGTTATTGTTTATGATTTTAAATCAAAAGAGAACACGTACAATCTGGATTCTAAAACTAAAACGCAGCTTACAGATGATTATGATGTAAACTTATACAATTATGAAAAACCAAAATACAATGTGGTTTCAGGGCTTCCAAACATTGGATTTAACCCTGATGATGGCGTAAAAGTGGGTATCAATCTAAATTATACGGTTAACAATTTCAAACAGAATCCTTATACGCAACGACATGTTGTAAATGCTTTTTACTACTTTGCTACAGGCGGTTTAGAGTTTAATTATGTGGCACACTTTCCGGGATTATTAGGCAAATGGGTTATTGATGTTGAATCGCTTTATACGACTCCAAATTTTGCTATGAATTATTTTGGATATGGAAATGAAACGGCCTACGATAATGACGAAGTTGGATTGGATTATAACCGGGTACGTATCCGAAAATTTAATGTGTCGGGCGCAATACGACACGTTGGCCGTTATGGAAGTGAGTTTAGTGTGCAGCCTATTTTTCAAAGACTGACTGTTGAAGAAACTGAAAACAGATTTATTGACATACCAAATATTGTAAATCCGAATGTTTTTGAAAGTCAGAATTATGGTGGCTTAAAAGCGAAATACGTTTTTAGAAATGCTGATTTTGCGGCGAAACCTACCTTGGGAGTTGCCTTTATGGTTGCTGCAACATGGCTGACTAATTTAGATGACAGCAAACAAAACTTTCCAACACTTGAAAGTCTTTTGGGCTTTACCCATAAAATTGATCACAACGGAAAATTAGTTCTGGCTACCTATTTAAAAGGAAAAGCAGTTCTAAATAATAATTACAACTTTTATCACGGTGCTACTTTAGGTGGAGATACTGATTTAAGAGGCTACAGAAATGAACGCTTTTTAGGTAGTTCTTATTTTTCGCAAAGTAGTGACTTACGCTTTACTATTGGTAAAATTCAAAAAACAATTGCTCCGTTAACATACGGAATTTTGGGTGGTTTTGATTATGGAAGAATTTGGCTTGACGGTGAAGATTCCAAAAAATGGCATCAGGATTACGGCGGAGGACTTTGGATTAATGCAATTAATATTTTGACTGCCAGAATTTCTTACTTTAAATCTCCTGATGAAGTGGGACGGGTAATTTTTGGAGCGGCATATAGTTTCTAGAAAAGATTCCAAGGTTCTGAGTCGCTAAGACGCAAAGGTTTTTAGCTACGAATTTCACGAATTTCCACTTATTAATATTCGTGGAAATTCGTGAAATTCGTGGCTTACTTTTTTAAAAATCTTAGAAACTCAGTATCTTAGCAACTCACAACCTTATTTAAGCTTAAATTCATACACATTTCCTCCTACTTTGTTTGTTTTTTCGTCGGCGATGAGTAAAGTGTTGTTGTCTTTAAAGACTACAGCTTCTTTTTGAGAGAAGTGATTTAGTTTAATTTCTGTCTGGGTTCCTTTGTGGAATAAATCTCCTTTAAAATCTTTAAATAAAACTATTTTATCATGACTTAACAGTACCACTTTTTTTCCGTCGGGGCTAATTGTTGCGCTTGTTAAGACACAGTGATTGTAATTATCGCAGGTTTTAAACTCTCCTATTTTTATTGCTTTTTGAGTTCCGGATGCATTTGGAATTTTATAGATGAAAGCAGTTCCGTCAAAGTTTTTACTTCGGTTTTTGGTGAAGAGATAAAAGTAATTTTCATGTTCAAAAAAACCTTCAACATCGTAAAAAAGTTCTTTTTTCTTTGGAGGGAATTCTGTTTGTTCGGGATACGAAAATGAAACTTTATATTCGGCTACAGCCAAATCTTTGTTTAGTTCTTTTTTATTTACTTTATAAATACATAAATCCCTGCGCTCGTTGTCATTGTTTCCAAAATCACCAATATAAATATTATCATTTTTGTCTTTGGTTATATCTTCCCAATCTACATTTGTGACGTTTGTGATTGTAATGGTTTTATCCAGTTTTCCTTCTGAATTTAAAGCGTAAATCACATTTTTGTTTCCGCTGTCTTCTAAAGTATAAACAAGATTATTACTAGGAAAATAAGTAATTCCAGAAACTTCTTTCAACTTTTTTGGAAGTGAATAAAGTTCTTTTAGATCATTACTGGATTGTTGCTGGCACGCTATTAAGGCAATGGAAATTGTTATTAGGAAAGTCTTTTTCATAAGATTTAATTTTACACTATATAAGCTATTTAAGCTGTATGATAAACTGATATAACTTAAATAGTCAATATTGGATTATAGTAAATTAGTATTTTTGAAATTTCGCGTTATAAATTCAAAGGCCGCAAACATAATATGTCCCATTGAGCGGGCATTTTTAAATTTCATATCATTTGTATAACGGTACAATTCCATTTTTAGTTGATTAAGATGTTCTTCTGTTGAAATAGTATCGTGACACATGATGTTCAGTAACTTTTTAATTCTATTTTCGGCCGAATGAATACGTTTGGCTAAAATCGCTCTTTCTTCATCTTTATATTGAATAATCGACCTTTCTTCTAGTTTATCCTTGATAAGTTTTATCATAGGATAATTTTCCTTAAAAAATTGCGGACGATATACTTTAAAATTTCCCTCATAACATTGCTGGTCAAAGTCAATAGGACGAATTTTATAAACAACCTGGTCAAAATCGTGAATTGGTACAATAACATAATTATAAGCGCGCATATCGCCTAAAAGACGAATCATACAGCGCTCATTAAACTTGACAAACTCTTTTGCAATTTGCGATTTTTCGGTTTCGGTACAATTATGCAACAAAGTATCCATAAAAACATCACCCGGAATTCCGATAATGTGTTCTTCAATTAAAGTGTCCTTATAAACCAAAAAGTTAATTTTGTCAGGCGAAAGAATGTCTTCCAATTCCAGTCCGTATATTCTTGAAGCATCTGCTTTCTTAATATAAAAATGAACGTAATTATCGTTAAGGATATTTCTAACTTTTACCCGGAAAGGTTTTGAATTTCCGAAAGTACAATAATCAATTGCATCAACATTTAAGAACTGAATAATCTCGCTGTTCCCATCAGAGTGCAAAAGAGAATATATTTTTTTTAAATTTAAATCGATTTCATTTCTTTCAAATTCGCCATAGTAAACCCTAATCCATAAGGTATCGGTTTCGTTTTTATCGTATACGCTTACAGAACCGGCAAAACGCAATAAATCATCATAGAATACAGATACTTTCGATATTCGCTCGTATCTTTCTAAATAATTTAAAAGTGATTGCGTTAAAGGATAAGATGGTTTTTTTAAGACCATTAGAGGTTCGCTCATTTTGAATATCTTTATTACAAATTTACATTAAATAAAATTTAGCGTAACAATATACAAGTTGAATCGTCATACTAAAAACTAAAACCGAAATAAATTTGGAAACCATTCTTACCATTGAAAATCTTCACAAAAGATACGGGCGCATTCAGGCGTTAAAAAATGTATCTTTTGAAATACAAAAAGGCCGTGTTTATGGCATTTTAGGTCCTAACGGAAGCGGAAAATCAACCACATTAGGCATTGTGCTGAACGTTGTAAACAAAACATCCGGCAATTATCGCTGGTTTAACGGAAATGTACAAACACATGAAGCTTTGAAAAAAGTGGGCGCAATAATCGAAAGGCCAAACTTTTACCCGTACATGACTGCTGAAGAAAACCTGAAACTGGTTTGCAAAATAAAAAGCATAGATTATTCTAAAATTACCGAAAAGCTTGATTTAGTAGGTTTATCCGAAAGAAAAAACAGCAAATTCAGTACTTTTTCTCTAGGAATGAAACAGCGCCTGGCAATTGCATCGGCGCTCTTAAACGATCCTGAAATTTTAATTTTAGATGAACCAACAAACGGGTTAGATCCTCAGGGAATTCACCAGATTAGAGATATTATAAAAAAAATTGCTTCGCAGGGAACGACAATTTTACTGGCTTCGCATTTATTAGATGAAGTTGAAAAAGTATGTTCGCATGTTATTGTTTTAAGAAAAGGTGAGATTTTATATTCAGGTTCTGTTGATGGAATGTCTGCAAATGAAGGCTTTTTTGAAATTATGGCAGATGACAATGCACTTTTAAAAACGGCTTTGCGAGAACATCCTGCAATTGATCGAATTACTGATGAAGAAGGGAAAACTTTAGTTTACTTAAAATCAGAATTATCGGCTTCAGAATTAAACCGCTTTTTGTTTTCTAAAAACATCTCACTAAATCACTTAGTAAAACGCAAAAACAGTTTAGAATCACAGTTTTTAGAATTAACCAAAAATGCAACCATCAAAAATAACTAATCATGAACCGACTTATATCTATAGAATTACAAAAAATCTGGAAAAACAAAGCTAGCCGTGTCCTTACTTTAACGTATTTTATTTTACTTTCCTTTATAGCATTAATTGCCTCAATAAAATTTAATTTTGGATCAATTAAAATTCATGTTGCCGAAATGGGAATTTTTAATTTTCCGTTTATCTGGCATTTTAACACTTATATTGCTGCCTGGCTAAAACTTTTTCTAGCAATAGTTATTGTCTCTATGATGGCAAACGAATATAGTTATGGCACTTTAAAACAAAATTTAATTGACGGTTTGAGTAAAAAAGAATTCATATTATCGAAATTCTTAACTGTTGTACTTTTTGCGCTTTGCTCGACAATTTTTGTTTTTGTGATGAGTTTGATTTTAGGATATTCTTTTTCATCCTACAATGAACTTGATGTTGTCTTTATGGATTTAGATTACCTTCTTGCCTTTTTTGTAAAACTTATGGGTTTCTTTTCTTTCTGTTTATTTTTAGGAATTTTGGTCAAGAGATCTGCTTTTGCTTTAGGATTTCTTTTGGTTTGGAGTATTTTAGAAGGAATCATAAAAGGTTTTTTAATCTTTCAAATATTCCCTAACAGTAATAAAGCAGATTATATTACACAATTTTTGCCGTTAGAAGCAATGTCAAACTTAATAGTTGAACCTTTTACAAGATTGTCTTTAGTAAAAACGATTGGTAATCAAATTGGAGTGGAAAACATGAAAGATTATGATGTTCATTATTTGTCAATTTTTATCGTTTTAGTCTGGACACTTTTATTTGTTTATTTTTCTTACAGAATACTTAAAAATAGAGATTTGTAGTATATTTGTTACTATGAATACTATGAAGTTTTTTTTAGTGGCAGTGCTGGTCTGCGGTTTATCTACAAGGATAAATGCACAATTTGTAAAAATTGATGATCAAAAAACACCGCAACAGCTAATTGAAAATATTTTAGTAAATAGTTCCTGTGCTTCTGCAACAAATGCAACTGGAAAAGGAGATAGTTTTACTCCCGGAAAAAATAGTTTTGCTTATTTTAATGCGGGTACAAGCGGATTTCCTTTTTCAGAAGGTATTGTTTTAACAACTTCTACAAGTACAGAGGGTATTGGGCCATATGTTAGTAATATTGGTAGTGGAGATTCAAGATGGTCGGGTGATACAGATTTAAATCAAATACTGGGAATTAACTCTATAAATGCGACGTCTTTAGAGTTTGATTTTGTAGCTTTAACTGATATTATAAGTTTCAACTATATTTTTGCTTCCAATGAATATCAATATTCTTTTCCTTGCGAATATTCAGATGGATTTGCATTTTTAATTAAAGAAAAAGGTTCAACTGATCCTTATAAAAATATTGCCGTAATTCCCAATACAACAACACCGGTTTCCTCTGTAAATGTTCGTCCCGATATTCCGGCCGGAACAGGTCCAGGTCCAACTGGAACTCCATATCCAGGATGTCCTGCATCTAATCCATCTTATTTTAACGGATTAAACAATAATATAAGTCCCATTAATTACGCAGGTCAAACTGTTGTTCTTAATGCCCAAACTGCTGTAACTACAGGAAAAACATATCACATTAAACTCGTTGTAGCTGATGCAGATCAAAGATATTATGATTCTGCAGTATTTTTACAAGCGGGAAGTTTTGCTGCAAAAATTGATTTTGGAAAAGATCGAACATCAGGCAGCAATAATCCTTTATGTTTTGGAGAAACCTTTTTATTAGATCCAAAATTATCTATTGCTTACTCTTATAAATGGTTTAAAAACAATGTTCAGGTCGCCACAACTGCAACTTATACTGTTACAGATGCCGGAAAATATAGAGTTGAAGTTACATTAAATCCTTCTACTTGTAGTTTGGTTGGAGAAATTACAGTTGATTATGCTCCAGAGATTTTATCGACCGACACGGCTTTAATACAGTGTGATGACAATACAGACGGAATTTCTGTCTTCAATTTAACGAAAGCAGATAATATTGTAAAAAATAATAGTACAGAAATTTCAAATGCCGGTTATTACGAATCATTAACCAATGCACAATCTAAGACAAATCCAATTTTAAATCCTGAAAAATATTCTAATAAAACCTCAAATCAAATTGTTTATGCAAGATTAGAAAACAAATACGGTTGTTTTAAAATCGCCGAGGTAGCATTGTCAATTTCAAATAATACCGTTCCTAATCAAGATCCGGTAACAACTTGCGACAAAGATGCAATTCAGGATGGGCTGTATCAATTTAATTTAGAGCAACAAGTTACGCCTCAAATAATTTTAGGATTACCAACAGTATTAATTGTGCATTATTTTTTAAACGCTGCTGATGCTGTAAAAGAAACAAATCAGGTTCCTAATATTTTTAAAAACACAATCGCTTCTAGTCAAACAATTTATGCACGAATCATTAATGGAGCAGATTGTTATGACATTATACCGATAACACTTGTTGTTAATACCTTTGATCCCGCAAATTTTGAAGACGAAACAAAATTTGTCTGCGACGGGAGTCAAATTGATTTAACCGTTGCACCAGGATTTTCAAGCTATTTATGGAATGATGGAAACACAACAAATACAATAACTGTAAATACCGCAGGTGATTATTCAGTTACCGTAACAAATGAAAATGGCTGTGAAAAAACCAAATCTTTTAAAGTAATTCTATCGCAAAGGGCAACAATAACCAACGCAGTAATAAAGGATTTTTCAGCTAATGAAAACTCTGTTTTACTGAAATATACAGGAAATGGGAATTATGAATTTTCTCTGGATGGCATTGTTTTTC
>Ga0247813_10000444_pt1 | contig 39443 bp, 16 predicted proteins | sample UWRJL169409C1_FD_180719 | JGI IMG/M metagenome (GOLD analysis project Ga0247813, IMG submission 180719) | Plant litter microbial communities from Arlington Agricultural Research Station in Wisconsin, United States - UWRJ-L169-409C-1 | ecosystem: Environmental > Terrestrial > Plant litter >... | reverse complement strand
AGGCAAGAGGGACTTGGTTTTTAAGCGGAGTGCTGGCAAAATGTCCTTTGAGCCATTCGACATTATCTTTCCAGTAAAAAATTTTCTCGTAGCCTGATTGTAAAAATGTTAAGGCCAAAAAAATTAAAAGTAAAATAGAGGCAACATTATTCATTTGAAAATTATTTTTTATGAATTAAACGAGTCAGTTTTATAGATAAATCGGTTAGTATTATTTTTGCATTTCCGTTTCTTTCAATGTGATACATCGCATCCGAAAGTTCTTTGAAAATATCATGTATATTGTTTCCGTTTACAAAAGGCGCAAAATTTTCCAGCTTAAATTTATCCACTTTTGGTTCTATATAAACCAAAGTTGGCGCTTCATAATTAAGTAAAAGTGCCTGACGGAACATTTCGATGCAAAACTGAATGAATTTTTTCTGGCTTTCGCGGCCTAAACCTGCAATTTCTTCACTCCAGGAAATTAAGTCCTGAATGGCTGCTGCATTTCCTTTTGCTCTAAAAGCGGCACGAACCCAATTGACAAACCATTGTTCAAAAGGATATTCGGCATCATCTTCTTTTAATAAAGAAATGGCTTTGTTGAAATTTCCCTGTGCCTGATGTGCTAATTTTTTTGCTAAGTTAGCATCTATATTTTCCTGAGAAACTAATGCTTCTGCAATTACTTTTTCAGGTAAACCATTAAAGTGAATTACCTGACAACGAGAACGTATGGTTTGAATGATGTCTTCTTCGTTTTCGGAAATCAGAATAAATATAGTTTTGTCTGATGGTTCTTCCAGAAGTTTTAAAAGTTTGTTGGATGCGGCAATATTCATTTTATCGGCCATCCAGATTATCATGATTTTGTAACCACCTTCGTAGGATTTCAGCGAAAGCGACTTTAAAACTTCCTGCGCATCTTCAACGCGAATTTCGCCTTGCTTGTTTTGAACACCAAGAATTTTATACCAGTCAAATAAACCTCCGTAAGGCATTTCATGAATGAAATTTCGCCAGTCCTGAATGAAATCTAAACTTTTGGGTTTTGTTTTTACATCTTCGGTTGTTACCGTTGGATAAATAAAATGCAGATCGGGATGCGAAAGATTTTGGAATTTTAGATTACAGGAATCGTTTCCGTTTGAATTTTCGTCGCCTGTATTGTTGCATAAAATATACTGTGCGTAAGCGATTGCTGTTGAAAGTGTACCACTTCCTTCTGGCCCAATAAATAACTGTGCATGCGGAATTCGTCCGGAAGCTGCACTTTTTATCAAGTGACTTTTGATGTAATCCTGACCTAAAATTTGTGAAAATTGCATGAAGCAAAGATATAAGAAAATGATGTAGGCAAAAATTTTCGGTAAAAAGTTTAATTCTGAGGCCTCATTTTTATATTTATGAAAAGATTTTTAACTGAATTGTTGATTTATTTCTCCTTAAGTTTTATCAATACTGAGATGAATTGAATAGATATTAAGATTTTTTTGTTAATAGTTTTTGTGAAAATCTTTAAAACAGATGTTTATTTTAAGTACAATAATGCGTAACGGCATAATTTACTTAAACTATTTCTTACAGGAAAAAATTTTAACAAAATTAACAAAATCTTCGTCAAAACGCATATTTTCTCGACCTTTGACCCTTTTTTAAGCTTATTTTAAGCTGAAATTTCGAAAAAAAAAAACATTAAAGTTGCAATTTAACATAATTTATATATTTTTGTTTTCATCAACAACCAATTTTTAATAAGAATTTATGAAAGGGAAAATTATTTTTTTAAGTCTATTTTTTATTTTGACAACTGCGGCAGCGTCAGCTCAAGCTAAGAACGCTCCCAGAAGTATTATTAGTACAACAGCTCTTATTCGTAAATACCATGATCAAAAAGAATTGAGTGGTATGCAAAAAGGAGAACTTTTAGAGTTGTACATTGAAAGAATTAAAGTATTAGTTAAGACACTCCCTTACATCGCTTTGGTGACAAAACCTGGTGTGACGATGGCAGACTTAGGTATACCAGACGATTCTGAACACAAAAAAGTTTTAGATAATCAGGCTGTAGGTACATCAGCATTCTTAGACGTAACTGTAGAGTTTCAAAGAAAAATGATGCCATACTCTGACAAAGGAAACTTGATTGCAGCTATTTTATTTTACGAAAGCACATTAAAATCTTTACACGAGTTCAATGAATTGAACGAAATGTAATAAAAATAAATTTTTTAAAACCTTTTTTGAAGTGTTTACGTAAATCAACCTGATTCTGCGTTCATTGTAAAAAAGTTTAAAAATATAAACTCGTTCTCGATGTGTTCTGATATCCTCAGGAAAAATCGAGAAGAGTTTTTATCATATTACGCATACCCAAATTTATTATTAACCTAATACCCTTTATCATGAAAAAAATTACTCAATTTATCTGCGTTCTTTTGACAGTTACGAGTATGAGTGCTCAACAAGAAAAAGGAATTATGGGCTACAACAACTGGTTGAACAACTGGACTGAATTTAAGCCTAACAAAGTTGACTATGGTGAAGCAAACCAAATTTTAGCAGGAAACATTTCTGTTAATACAAAATTGCTAAAAAGAAACATCTATGTTTTGCAAGGAAACGTTTATGTTACTAACAATGCCGTTTTAACAATTGAACCGGGAACTTTAATTATTGGTGATTTTGAAACAAAAGGAACATTGGTAGTTACAAAGGGTGCTCAACTTGTTGCAGATGGTTTAGAAACAGATCCAATTGTATTTACATCAAACCGCAGCCAGAAAAAAGCTGGAGACTGGGGTGGACTTGTAATTCTTGGAGACGCTCCAATTAACAAATTTGGAAACGTTGGTTCTTACAACTTAGATCTTGATCCTACACTTACTACTTATGGTGGTGATAATGTAGCTGGTAATTCAGGAATTTTAAGATACGTTAGAATCGAGTTTGCAGGTAAAAAAGTTAAAGGTTTAGACACTTTCAATGGTTTAACTATCGCTGGTGTTGGAAACAAAACAATCCTTGAAAATGTAATGGTAAGCTACTCTGGTGGTGATGCATTTGCTTTTTACGGAGGTGATGTAAATGCTACTAAATTAGTATCATACAAATCAATCAACGACGATTATAAATTCACTCAGGGTGTTCAATGTCGTTTATACAATTCATTAGCTGTAAGATCTTCTTATTTATCAAGTAATAAAGACGGTTCTCGTTGCATGGAAGTAAAATCATACGAAAAGAAAAGTGAAACTGATTTTACTAAAAAACAAACTTTAGTTGCTGCAACAAACATTACAATGCTTAATGATAGCGAAAACATCAATGCTGATATTCAGGCTGGTTTAGTAAAAGAAGCGATTTACGTTGCTGAAAATGCTTCTCTTGAAATGAAAAGAAGTGTAATCTCTGGATTTAATCCTGCTGTTTTACTTGACAGCAAAACAGAGATTAACGATGCCAACCTTAAAAAGATCAAATTTGAAGAAATGTATTTCAACCTATGTAAAGGAAACATCTTTACTGAGTACAATTCTAACAACGAAGATTTAGAGAACTGGTATGGTAATACTGTTTTCTTTAATGTTAAATCTCAAAGCGACAACAAAGAGACATTCATTGATATCTATAATCCTAAGAAACCAGATTTCAGATTACAATTAGGAAAAATTACAGCATCTAGCGGAAACAGATAGATCAATTTAGATTTTTATTTCAACGTAAATTTTATTAATGAAGTCCCCAGACACAATTTATGTATTCGTCTACAACGGACCCAAATAAAGATCAAAATATAATGGCCCCGATAAAAAGATATTTTACTTGTATAATATTTTTGGTTTCGCCTGTAACGTTAAGTCTGTATGCACAGAGTAAAGTGGTAGAACAACCTACATTTTCTACTATTTCTGCCTGCGAGATGACTGCGTGTACACGTAATCAAAAGAATGATATAGCTGATAAACGTATCAGCAAATTAGATAATTCTAATCAGTTTATAGTAGGGTTGTCCATCCCCAAGGACAGCCTTGCTATGGCCGCTGATGAGAATAATCAAACTACTTCAGAATGTGCAGAAAAGTCATTATTAGCCGGTTCTTATTCAGTACTTGCAAAAGATATTATTGAGAACTATAAATATGATTTTTCTGAAACATTCATTGATATTTTGTTTTTTGAAGATATAGATTTAGCAAGAACACGCACTATATGATTCGAAAAATTACTCTATCAGTTTACCGTTTTATTCTTTTTTTTAGCATCTTAATTGGTACTAAAACTAGTTTATATGCGCAACCTCCAACAATTGTACCGCAAGCACTTTCTTACCCAAGAATATGTGCTGGACTTATTGTAAATGGAGTGCCATTTAATGAATATAACGCAACTTTTAGTTATGTAAACTTTCCTGCCGGCACTGAGTTCGTTGTAGAACTTTCAGATGAGGCAGGAAACTTTACAACTCCCGTTGCCACTACCAAAATTTCTTTTGTCGATAATCCTTCATCACAACAGCAAACTATAAAATTTGCTATTCCAACAGATTTAAGAGGATCAGACACGCACAGTATTCGTATCAAGAGTAGCCTTGCAACTGCTAGCCCTAGTGGCAAGTTTAGAAACTCTCAAAACCTAACTGAATTCCCTATCTATTACAGAACCTTTGTTGAATCATTTAATATTAACGAAAGGAATGCATCAGCGATGATATGTTCTGGTGGAAGTTTAAGTCTTTCGATAGATAAATCGACACCAACAGTTCCATCTCCTGCGGATTTCTCTAATTTAAAATACAAATGGTTTAAAGATGATGTTGTAATCGCGGGACAAAGCGGTACAACGTTAATCGTAAATACTCCTGGTGTTTATTTTGCACAAGTAGATTATGGCGGATGTCTTGACGAAAACTTTAGCTCAAACCGAGTTACTGTAACTAGTTCCAGTTCAGGATCAGGAGTTACAATTAATTCAAGTCTTGGAAATCCATTTTGTGCCAATGGTTCAGGTACCGTTCTAACGGCAACATCTGGAAATAGCTATGTGTGGAAAAAAGAAGGCAGCGATGCTGTTATAGCAACAACCCGTACTTTTTCGACAAATGAATCTGGAGTTTATACTGTAGAAGTTGATTTTGGGGGATGTAAAGCTACAGGAAGTATTAATTTAAGCAGCAATGGTTTTACAGCGAGCATTGATGTTGCTGAAACAACTACCATTGAAGAGGGTGAAACGCTAAGTGTTAGTATAACAACTGATGCAGCAACTCCAACTTTTGAATGGTATTTAAACGGTAATATTATCAATGGCGCAACAACAGAAAACCTTCTGATAGCTGTAAAAGGTAATTACAAAGTTGTAATTTCTCAGGCTTCAGGTTGTATTGCTACAAAAGAGTTTACTTTTAGAGTTATAGGTCCATCGGGTCCTTCAACCGTTATTCCAAATATTATTAAATTAAGTGGCTTAAATCCGTATTGGAATATTCCTGAAGAATATAAAAATTCAGCGACCAAAGTAATGATTATAAGCTCAAATGGGGATATGGTTCTTGATGTTAATAATTATCAGGGAGACTGGCCTCAGACAGCAATAGATTTTAAAAGTGTAAATCCAGTATATTACTATGTTATTCAAGGCGATGCAGGTGAGAAAAAAGGATCAATAACGGTGATAAAATAATATGAAGAAAATTTTACTATTCATAACTTTATTTTACGGGTTTTCAAATTTACTCTATTCCCAGGATGCTTCTGAGAATGGAGTTGTTTCGTTTTCGTTACCTATAAGAAATTCTTTAAAGTTTAATAGATATTTAATTAACCCTGCATTTAGTTTTGTTCGCGAATCAAATGCATATCTAAGTTTTTACAATAAAAGACAATGGGTACAGTTTGAAGATGCTCCAAATACGTATTTATTTGGTTATTCAGGCCGTTTTAGAGAGAATGAAGCTTTTGCTTTTGGCTTATTTCAACAAAGCTATGGTTTAATGACTGTGTTTGGCGGAGTGGGTAATTTTGCTCATAATATTGTTTTAGATCAGGATAGTAATTTAACTTTTGGATTAAATGTTGGTGCTTATCAAAGTGGTTTGGACAAGGGAAAAATCATTTCTGACGATACAGATCTTTTAACCGGAGAATATCCTTCAAACACAATGCTTACCGTAAACCCTGGTATTAACTACGGAACAGGATTTCTTGATTTTGGAGTGTCTGTAAACAATTTAATTTTATACAATTTTGGTTCAGGTGTTGTAAAAAATGATCCTGAAAGAGCTATCGAATTGCATGCCATGTATACTGGTTATATTGATAGTTACGGATTTTTTGACAGAAGTAAATTCTCAGGAATTATAAAAACAGAAATCAAAGAAGAAAAAACAGTTATTTCAGGTCTTGCTATGGTCGCCATTCCAAAAGGAGTGTGGGCACAGGCAGGATATAATACATTATACGGAATTTCAGCAGGACTTGGTCTTAATATTACGCCAAGTATTGCTATCGAATACAATTATGAAAGAGGAATGGGGAATTTTACCAATTTGGGTGGTTCTCACGAATTTGCGATTGCTTATAAATTCAAGAATAGAAATTACTACTACGGAGATGACGAAGATGGCTCTCTTATAGATCCTGCTAAATCTAAACCGGTACCTGCTAAAAAAACAACATCTACTCCCGTTACCAGAGTTGATGGTGCTGAAAAAGCAAAATTAGCAGCCGAAGCAAAAGCAAAAGCTGATGCCGAAGCCCAAAGAGTAAGATTGGCAGCTGCAGAAAAAGCGAAGGCTGATGCCGAAGCCGCGGCGAAATTAAAATTAGAAGCCGACAATAAAGCTAAAGCAGATGCTGAAGCATTAAAAATAAGATTAGCCGCTGATAATAAAGCTAAAGCAGATGCACAAGCTGCAGAAAAAGCCAGATTGGCAGCAGACAATAAAACTAAAGCAGACGCACAAGCTGCCGAAAGAGCGAGATTAGCTGCAGATACTAAAGCAAAAGCAGATGCACAAGCTGCAGAAAAAGCGAGATTATTAGCCGATAATAAAGCAAAAGCTGATGCGCAAGCTGCAGAAAGAGCAAGATTAGCTGCAGATGCCAAAGCCAAAGCAGATGCACAGAATGCTGCAAAAGCGCAAGTAGCTGTTGCAAACAAGCCAACAACAGCTGTTCAAACTACGGTTGCAGAAAAAACCGCTGCACAATTAGCTGCTGACAAATCAAGAGCAGATGCACAAGCTGCAGAGAGAGCAAGATTAAGTGCCGGAAATAAAACTGTCGCTGATGCGCAAGCGGTAGAACGAGCAAGACTTGCAGCAGATAATAAAACTAAAGCTGATGCACAATCTGAACAAAGAGCAAGATTGGCTGCAGATAATAAAGCTAAAGCAGATGCGCAAGCTGCAGAAAGAGCAAGATTATTAGCTGATAATAAAGCAAAAGCAGATGCACAAGCTGCAGAGAGAGCAAGATTAGCTGCCGATAATAAAGCAAAAGCAGATGCACAAGATGCAGAAAGAGCAAGATTAGCTGCAGAGAATAAAGCCAGGGTAGATGCTCAGATAGCAGAAAGAGCAAGATTAGCTGCTGCAAAAGGAAAAGTTGATGCTGAAGGCGCGGTTAAAACTCCGGCTGTTACACAAACAGTTGCTGAATCACAAAAAACTGCTGCAGATCTAGCCGCCGAAAAAGCAAAAGCAGATGCTGAAGCTGCTGCAAAAGCAAAACTAGATGCAGACAATAAAGCGAAGGCAGATGCCGAAGCATTAAAACTTAAACTGGCTGCAGATGCTCAGGCAAAAGCAGATGCTGCAGAGGCAAAACGTAAAGCAGATGCGAAAGCAAAAGCGGAAGCTGCAGATTTACAATCAATTTTTGCTGCTGATGCAAAAGCAAAAGCAGATTCAGATGCACTTCAGGCAAGATTAGCTGCAGAAGCTAAAGCTAAAGCTGCAGCTGCTGTAAAAACAAAAGCAAGTATTGATGCAGCAAATAAAGCAAAACTAGCTGCCGATGCCAAAGATAAAGCTGCTCAGGATGCAGCATTAAAAGAAAAAGCCGCAACAGAAGCAAAAGCGAAAGCTGATGAGGAAGCAAGACAAGCAAGACTTGCATCAGAAGCGAAAGCCAAAGCAGATGCTGAAGCATTAAAAATAAAATTAGCTGCTGATGCAAAAGCAAAAGCAGATGCTGAAGCACAGGCAAAATTAGTTGCTGAAGCAAAAGCGAAAGCTGACGCTGAAGCGTTACAGGCAAAATTAATAGCCGATGCAAAAGCCAAAGCAGATGCAGAAGCACAGGCAAAATTAGCTGCTGAAGCAAAAGCCAAAGCTGACGCTGAAGCATTGCAAGCAAAATTAGTTGCAGATGCAAAAGCGAAAGCAGATGCAGAAGCTGAACAAAAACGATTAGCGGCCGAGGCTAAAACTAAAGCCGACGCAGATGCTCGTGAAGCCAAACTTGCTGCTGAAAATAAAGCGAAAGCAGATGCAGAAGCGCAAAAAGCTAAATTGGAAGCAGATGCAAAAGCAAAAACAGATGCAGAAGCTGAACAAAAAAGATTAGCTGCTGAGGCAAAAGCAAAAGCTGATGCAGAAGCGCAGCAAGCCAAACTTGCTGCTGAAAATAAAGCGAAAGCTGACGCAGAAGCACAACAAGCAAAATTAGCTGCAGATGCAAAAGCAAAAGCTGACATGGCAGCTTTACAAGCAAAATTATTAGCGGATGCCAGAGTAAAAGCAGATGCGGAAGCCACTGAAAGACTTAAAGCAGAGCAAGAAGCGAAACAATTACAAGAAGCAGAAGAAGCACGCCAGGCGAAACTAGCTGCAGATAAAGCTAAAGCAGATGCAGAAGCTTTAAAAGCAAAACAAGCTGCAGATGCAAAAGCAAAAGTGGACGAAGAAGCGCAACAGGCAAGACTAGCTGCTGAAGCAAAAGCAAAAGCGGATGCTCAGGCACTTCAGGCGAAATTAGCGGCAGAAGCAAAAGCGAAAGCGGATGCAGAAGCTCAGGAAGCAAAACTTGCTGCTGAAAATAAAGCAAAAGCAGATGCAGAAGCGCAACAGGCAAGACTAGCTGCTGAAGCAAAAGCGAAAGCGGATGCTCAGGCACTTCAGGCGAAATTAGCGGCAGATGCAAAAGCGAAAGCGGATGCAGAAGCGCAGGAAGCAAAACTTGCTGCTGAAAATAAAGCAAAAGCGGATGCAGAAGCGCAACAGGCAAGACTAGTTGCAGAAGCAAAAGCGAAAGCGGATGCTCAGGCACTTCAGGCGAAATTAGCGGCAGATGCAAAAGCGAAAGCGGATGCAGAAGCTCAACAGGCAAAACTTGCTGCTGAAAACAAAGCAAAAGCAGATGCAGAAGCGCAACAGGTAAGACTAGCTGCAGAAGCAAAAGCCAAAGCGGATGCTCAGGCACTTCAGGCGAAATTAGCAGCGGATGCAAAAGCGAAAGCGGATGCAGAAGCTCAACAGGCAAAACTTGCTGCTGAGAATAAAGCGAAAGCAGATGCAGAAGCGCAACAAGCGAAGTTAGCCGCAGAAGCAAAAGCGAAAGCAGATATGGCAGCCGAACAAGCAAGATTACTTGCTGATCAAAAAGCGAAAGCAGATGCAGAAGCAAACGAACAATTGAAAGCTGAAGAAGAATCAAGACAATTAAGACTTGCTGAAGAAGCGCAACAAGCGAAATTGTTGGCTGATGCAAAAGCAAAAGCAGATGCTGATGCACTTGCCAGAGCAACAGCAACAGATGAGGGAGCAAAAGCAATTGATAATTTAGCACTTACATTAGATGCATCTGCTAAAACTCAAGATGATATATTGGCACAGTTTAAATTGACAGTTGCCAACAAACAAAAAGATCTTAATGATTTAAAAGAAGAAAATGATTTAAGTGATAAAGGAATTTACAAAGAGCCAAAACCATTTAAAAGTGTAGCGGCAGAAAACAGTCAGATAGAGGCTTTTAAATTACAAATTGCTGAAGCCAACAGAATTCAGAGAGATGAAATTGCGAAGCTGACGAATTTATATAACGAAAGACTGAAAAAATTTCCGAATAAAAATGATGCTACGAACAGAGCTTATTTAGAAAAAATAAACCAACTGAAAGCAGCACAATTAAAAATGGAAGCAGATAATGCAGCATTACTAGCGGATTTAGAACGTATCAAAGCTGAAACTGAAATCGAAAAAAGACGTAGAATTAAACAGGCGGCTTACGAGAACGATCAGGGAAGATATGCACAGGACGTGGCTGCTCTTAAACGTATAAAAGAAACTACGAAACCAAGTGCTAAGCCATTAACTGCAAGTGATTTTGATTTTGGTGAAGACCAGTCTAACATGCAGATTATTAAAAATATTAAAAATGCTGATAGCGGTTTCTATTTAATTATAGCAGTTCACAGCAGTGTTGAAAAAAGAGACGAATTCTTAGCCAAAGCGGTATCCTCCGGACGTACAGATGTGAACTTCTTTTACAATGTAACAACAAGTAAATATTACATCTATTACGAAAAAGTCGATGGATTACCGGAAGCTCAAAAGGCAATGGAATCTAAAGGAAAAGAGCCATATAACGGGAAAATGGCCATCGTAAAAGTCGAAAATTAATATATAAAAGAATCAGAATTTCTTTTTAAGGATATAAATAAATGTTTTAAAGTGCTGAGTTTAATTCTCTAATGCCCCTTAAAGAAACGGACAAAGCAAAAAAGTAAATACCATGAAAAAACCTACTATTTTAAAAATTGCATTATTATTTTTGTTGTTTTTACAATGTAATGTTGTGTCTTCTCAAAATTTAAAGCCTTTTGTCAGACAGTTTGACACACAGATAAAGGGAGATATTCTAGTTATTGGAAACAATATTCTTAACAGGCAGGAAACTAATAGGCAGGGTCAAATTACCACTAGTCCCAATACTGCATATAACGGAACTGGACTTAACGGTAATTTTGATATGCGCTATATCAATATTGATAGTGGAACTAATGGTATTTTTAGTTCCAGTAGTGCAAACCTAACAGTGCCGAATAATCGTGCACCTGCAGATCCATGTTACCGAGTTGCTTATGCGGCTTTATACTGGTCAGCTACTTTAAAAGGTACTAACAGGGCAAATATCAATAAGGTAAAATTAAAGGTTCCTAATAATAACAACTATCAGGATATAACAGGAACGATTATACATGATATCACCACTTCTGCAGGTGGTATTAATCCTGATAATACACAAGCTTATGCCTGTTTTGCTGAAGTTACAAATTTATTAAGTGCATCAAGTCCTAACGGTACTTATACAGTTGCAAATGTAATTTCAAGTGAAGGATCTAATGGAGGAACTGGTTTGTCTGCAGGATGGTCACTTTTTATTGTTTATGAAGATTCAAGTTTGCCTACGAAAGCAATTTCGACTTTTAATGGTTTTACAGCCAGAGCACAAGGAGGTGGACCGAATAATACTGTTATTAGTGGTTTTACAACTATTCCTACTGGTCCTGTTCAGGCCAGATTTGCTTTTGCAGCTCTTGAAGGAGATTATGGTTATACTGGAGATTATCTTCAGATAAACGGGTCAAAAATAACGCCAACTACGAGACCTAGAATAGGTAACAGTGATAACTTTTTTAATAGTTCGATTAACAGTTTAGCTACATCTTTTACAGATAGGGTTCCTAATAGTACCAATACATTAGGTTTTGATACCGGTGTTATTGATATTGATCCTTCTGCCAATATTATTAAAAATAATGATACATCGGCTACCATAACTTTAGCGACCAATAGTGATATTTTTATTTATTACTTTACTGCCTTCTCTGTTGATATTATTGCGCCAAAAATTGTATTAACAAAAGGGGTAAAGGATATTAATAATAATGACGCGAGTAATAAAGATGTTACACTAGGTGAGGAGTTAAGATATGAGTTAGGTTTTAAAAATGAAGGGAACGATAATGCGACTTCTTTTACGATAGTTGATCAATTACCTGTAAATACTAATTTTAATTTCCCGGGCGATATCATTTCGTTGCCACCAGGAATGACAATTCCAACTACTTCGGCGGGTAATCAATATGTTACTTATAATGCGACAACAAGAACATTAACTTTTACAATTCCTAATTCATACGTTACTTTCACGCCAAAAAGAGTAGCGGAAAGTATAAAATTTAGAGTTAAAGTAGTAGATGATTGTTCTAAACTAACTGATGCCTGTTCTAATATTATTAAAAACAGTGCAGAATCTCATTATTTTGGTGATAAAGGTGGAAAGGGTACTGATTTTGGAGATAAAAGTTATTCTTCAGTAAGCGGATGTAATATCATTCCACAGTCTACTAACTTTTTAGTAGGTCTTGATGCATGTAAAAATAAAAGAGAAGAAATATGTACTTCTTCATCAGTTATTTCTGCGTCTGGTGGATATAAATCTTACTCCTGGTCAAGAAATCAATCTGGTACTCCGGTAATTGGTACAAACCAAACACTTACTATTACAGAACCTGGTGTGTATTATGTTTATAATACAGCTAATCCTCCTTGTGTTGATTTGCAGGAGACAATTACTGTAGTAGATGGTGGCGGAGTAAGAACAAATCCAATATTAGAATATGCAGATAATAAAGTAAATGGTGTTGTTCCTGTTTGTGAGATCGATGGAAAACCATTACCGAAAATTTATTTGTGTGGTACAAATGCTTCGAAATTGCTTGATATTCATCTTTCGAATGCCACAGTTGTTTGGGAAAAAACAACCTGTGTGAGACCAGTTGGTCTGTCTGATCTTTGTGCTGATGAAAGAGGATCATGTACATGGGTTTCTGCAGGACCAAACGGTTCCATTTTTAATGCAAATACTCAAGGTACTTATAAAGTAACAATTACTTCTGGTGGTTGTAAAAATATATATTACTTTGATGTTTATAAAAGTGAAGTTTCGGCTACCATATCTAAAAAAGATAAGTTATGTTATAAAGCTGGTAATATTACAATTCAGCAGCTTACAGGATATGAGTACAGCTTAACGAATGTTTCTGCTAACACTACTGGTAACTGGCAGGATAGTAATTCATTCGACATCTGGAATGCTGGTACTTATCATGTTAATTATAGACTTAAAAATGTAGCTACTACATGTGAATATAAAACACAACAAGTTATAATTAACGATTTAAATATAAATGCGAAACTTGAAAATCCTAATGAACAACCACTTTGTTTTGGATCTAGCGGAAGTATTACAGTAAGTGCTTCAGCAGGATTTTCTGCATATTATTTTGTTCTTTATGACGGATCTACTATACTTGATCAGGTAGGACCATTAACAGACAGGATTTATACTTTTTCTGCAGCACCTGGAAAATATTATGAAGTTGAAGTTTACAGTGTAGATCCAGACGGTAAAAAAGACTGTACTGCGCGTGTTGGTAAATACATCAATAATCCTTCTTCTGAAATTAAACCTGTTTCTACTACTATTACACCTTTAACTGCATGTAGTGAAGGAAAATATAGAATTAGTGCAACTGGTGGTACCGGTCCTTACTCTTATTTTGTAGACGGTTCTACAGAGGCTCAGGCATATTCTGAAAATGATAATACAGAACAAAATAATATTATCATTGTTGCACCAGTAGCTAAAACATATACAATACGTGTTGTAGATTCAAAATTATGTGAAAGCACAATTACTTTTACAGTTACGAATCTTCCAAAACCTACTTATAGAGTTGATCATACAGACAGCGCTTGTTATAATAGCGGTGCTCAAATAACAGTAACACTTGGTACTGGCGGAGCAAACGGTTATACTATGGGTTATAGTATAAATAATGGAGGAAGCTATCAGGCTAATCCAATTTTCTCTAATTTACAGCCAGGTACTTATAAAGTTAGGGTAAAATATAGTATTACTTATCCAGTTCCATATTGGCCTAATACTGAAACAAAAGAATGTATTGATGATGCAATAGATGTAATTATTGCCGGACCAGCTTCTGCTTTAGTGGCATCTGGAGGTGTTGCAGAATTAGCAGGTTGTACACTTGGACAACTTGGAGGTAAATTAAGAATTAACAATGCACAAGGTGGAACTGCACCTTATCAATATAGTTTTGACGGTGGTTCTACATGGCAGGCATCTAATGAAAAAGATGTATTGCCAGGTCAGTATATTTTAAAAATTAAAGATTCAAAAGGTTGTGAATACACTATTCCTTATGATATTGTTCTTGATCCAAAACCATCTGAACCAACGATTAAAGTTGAAGATCCTGTGTTTAATTGTAACGGAACAGCAACAAGTAAAGTAACTGTTACAAATGGTACTTCAGCTAATTATTCGTATGAGTATTACTTAGACAATAAGCCAAACACACCTATCACGAATAATGTATTTGAAAATGTTCCTTCTGGATCTCATACAGTTTCAGTTAAATATAATGTAACTACCGTTTCTACTTATAGTAACTTATTACAAGAAGATTTTGGTAAGGGAGGTTATACAACAATTCCTGGAATTAGTCCACTTTATTGTTATGAAGATGAATCAACGCCTCACCCTACAACTTGGCCAACAATATGCGGTGATATTAATGATTATCAAATAAATGATGGTAAATATGCTGCGGCCAGTTCTATCAAAACTAATTTTGGTAATTCGTGGATTTTTGCTAAAGATCATACGCTTCCTGCTCATCCATTAGGAAGATTTTTATGTGTAAATGTTGGAGCCTCAGCAGGTGTAGGAGGTATATTATATAGTAAACCAATTAAAGATGTAATTATAAATCAACCTGTAATTATTTCATTATGGGCAGAAAACCTTATTGTTAAAACATCTACATCACATGCTGATCCTGAGCTAACAATTCAATTAGTAAATAACCTAAATGGAGTAGGTGGTCCTGAAACAATTGTTGCTACAACTGATACAACGAATCCATGGAGGGTACCAAAATCTGAAAAATGGGAGTATAAAGAATTGTCGTTAAACCCAGGAACTTATAATAATTTAAGTTTTGTTATTCGTTCATATAGTATTCAATTTAACGGTAATGATGTTCTTTTAGATGATATTTGGGTACGTCAAATTCCAAAATCATGTATTGCTACAAAAGATTTCCCAATTGTTATTGATTCAAATAAAGCATTTTCTGCTTCTATCGTAGGTCATAAAGATTTGACTTGTTTTGGAGCAAACAATGGAGAAATTACTTTAGCTGCTCAAAATTTTGCTCTTCCTTACGGATTTGATTATTCTATGGATAATGGAGCAACATGGACAAATGCTAAATCTTCACCACAAACCATTACTGGTTTAACAAGTAAAACTTATAACATCTTAATTCGTTATGATGATAAAGCTTCAAGCTGTAGTTTCCCATTCGATCAGCCAATTGGTTCTCCTGCTGATTTAACTATTACAGCAAGCGTAACTAAAACGGCTACTTGTACAACCGGTGCGACGATTACGGCAGTTGCTGGTGGAGGTACACCAGCTTATCAATATGAATTACGACAATCAAACGGTATTACAGTAGTTAGTGCATTCCAGGCTTCGGGCGTTTTTGCTAACGTTCCTACAGGAACGTATACTGTTGTAACTCGTGATGCAAATACATGTTCATCTACGGCATCTGCTCAGGTAACTGTTATCGCGCCAACATTACCTACAGCAACTTTAGCAGCTAGTACAAATTACTGTGTTACTTCTACTACAGGAGCAACTCTTGTAGTTACGGCCACAGGTACTGGTGCTATTAGTTATAGTTTAAATGGTGCTCCGGCACAAACAAGCAATACATTTACCAATGTTGGAGCAGGTACACACACTATTACTGTTACAGATAGTAATAACTGTCCGGTTTCGATAAACGGAATTGTAATTGCTCCTCAATTAAAAGCTGCTGCTTCAATTACTAAAACATTAGATTGTACAACTCCAAGCGCAACAATTAAAGTTGATATTACTGATGGAGTTCCAGCTTATACTTATAGAGTTAAAAAAGACGCCGGAGCATTTAGCGCAAGTGCAAATGTAACAGGTTCTACATTTAATTATCCTGCTACGGCATCAGGACTTTATACTTTTGAAATTACAGATTCTAAAGGATGTATTACAACTATTGATGCTACAGTTAGCCCAATTACTAATCCTACAGTTACTGCAAACCCTACACAAATTACTTGTAACGGTTTAAAAAATGGTAGTGTTCAATTAGTAGGCGCAGGCGGTTCAGGCGTTTATGAATATAACTTTAATAATTTAGGTTGGTCAGCAACTTCATTATATTCTAATTTAGATCCAAATATTAGTTATCCTTATCAGGTAAGAGATAATAAAGGATGTTTATCTGATATTGGAAATATAACTTTAACTCAGCCAGCTGCTGTATCAGGAACAATTGCTGCTACAATTATTAAATGTAGCACTACAGCTACAGTACCTGCAGTAGTTACCGTAACTGGTAGCGGCGGAACAGGTACATATACTTATAGTTTCAATGGAACTACAAACTTTACAACAACAAATACATTCTCTACTGCTACAGCGGGTACAGTTACCGCTTATATAAGAGATGCAAATAATTGCCAATTCGGACCATTATCAATTACTATTGGTACTTTAGACCAAATTACAGATATTACAATTGTGGATAGCGGATACGATTGTTCTACAGTTCCGGCTGGAGGGCGCGTAACTTTAACTGCCGTAAAAACTGGAAGTTTAGCTAATATTACTTATCAAATTATTTCAGGTCCTGCAGGATTTAACACTGCAACAAATACAACAGGAATCTTTACATCATTAGCTCCTGGAAATTACGTATTCCAGGCAACTGATACGGCTACAAATTGTTTATTTACAAAAGGACATACAATTAAAGCAACTTCTGATATCGTTACCGGAGGATCTGTACTTACAAACATTCTATGTTTTGGAGGTACTGGAACTATCCAGTTTACGGTTAACGGAGTTAAAGCAAGCGGATATGACTATATAATTAGAAACGCGGCTAATGCAATTATCCAACAGGCTACAAATGTAGCTGCTGCTACAACAACTGTTACAGTTGGTACTGCTCAGCCTGCAGGAGCTTATACTATTACCGCAACAGACAGATTAACTAAATGTCAGTCTGTATATACTGTTACATTGGTGCAGCCAACTGCTTTAGTAGATGTTACTGCAACTGCAACTACAGTAAATTGTAACAAATTTACTGCTGAGATTACGGCAACTGCAACAGGCGGAACTCCTGCTTATACATATGCTGTTGGACAAGGAGCTGTTGTTCCTACTGTTTTTGCATCAAACAATGTATTAACAGTTGATACAGTTAACGGTACTTTAGTAAACTGGGTTGTTTATGTAAAAGATGCTAATGGTTGTACTGATACTTTCCCAATAACAATTGCTAAAGATGCTTTACCAGCAATTACAAGTGTAGTTGTTGATAATCAATGTCAGACAGGATCAACTTCTAGTTTTACAATTACTGCTACAGCTACTGGTTTAGCTCCTCTATCTTATAGTATTGACGGGACTAATTTCCAGGCTGGTAATACTTTTACAGTTCCTGCCGGAACTTACACTGTAACGGTTCAGGATAAAAACGGTTGTAAAATTTCTGCAACTACTCCGGTAGTAGTTTATCCTAAAGTAGCTGCTTTAGCAGGAGTTACAAAAGAATTAGATTGTTCAGCGACTCCAAATGCAATTATTAAAGTTGATATTACAGGAGGAAGAACACCATATACATATACAGTAACAAAAGGCGCAGGAACTCCAAGTGGAGTTGTAGCTGTTGCCGGTGCATCATTTACAATTCCTGTAACTGCTGCAAATGCTGATCTTTATACATTTGTAATTACAGATGCAAACGGATGTTCGTCTACAACATTTACAACTGTTGCTCCAATAGCACCGCCTACAGTTACGGCTGTAAAAGTGGATGCATCTTGTAATGGTTCTGCAACAGGTACCGTTACATTAACAGGAGCAGGTGGTTCTGGTGGATATACATATAGTGATGATAATGTTACTTTTGTAACTACTGCATTATTCGAAAACCTAACTGCCGGTGACTATACTTTTTATGTGAAAGACAGTAAAGGATGTACAGGAAGCGTTGATGTAACAATAGGTCAGCCTACTACTTTAACAGCTACCGCATCAGCTACTAATTTTACTTGTAGCGCAACAAATACAAAGCAATCTGCTACGGTTACAATTGCAGTACCAACAACAGGTACAGCACCGTATCAATACAGCTTTAACGGAAGCGCTTATAGCAACAATAATACATTAACAGTAAACGATAACGGAACAGATCAAATTATCAACTATTCTGTTAAAGATGCAAAAGGATGTACTACTGCTATTCAACAAATTACAATAAATAAACTTGATCCGCCGGTTATTGCAACAATAACAGGAACTCCAATTTTATGTTCACCAGCTGCTAGTACTACAAGTACAGTAACGGTTAACACAACAAACGGAGTGGGAACTTTAGTTTATACAATTACAGCTCCGGCTTCTGCTACTTCAAATGTAACAGGTGCTTCAACTGGAATTTTCACAGGATTAGTTGCAGGTACTTATACCTTTAAAGTAACGGATGCAAACGGATGTTTCGCAATTCAGTCTCATACAGTAAATCCATTAACTCCAATTGCAGTTGCTGAATCAAAACTAAGCGATGTTTTATGTAAAGGAGGAAATACTGGTTCAGCAAGATTCAGTGTTACAGGATTTAGTGCAACAGGAAATTACGCAGTGACAGTTACAACTGTTCCTGCCGGATTGCCTTATACAACTTCAATAGTTGGAGATGTTATTACCCTAAACGGATTAGTTGCGGGTATTTATACTTTTGCAGTTGAAGATAATACAACACATTGTCCTGCAAGCAAAACGGTAATTATTGCAGAACCAACTGATGCTATAGACGCTGCAATTGCGCTTGTTAATGCAAATTGTAATGTGCCTAATTCAAAAGTTACAGTTACTGCAACTGGTGGTACTCCAATTTACAGATACGCTTTTGTACCAAATGGTACTGCTGTAACGACATATACAAACAGCAATATTGCTTATCTTGATCCTGCTACCGCAGATTGGGATGTGTACGTTATAGACGCTAATGGTTGTACAGTTAAAAAAGATATTACAATTACAAAAGATGCAACTCCAACCGTAACAGCTTCTGCAACAGGAGAATGTTTTGGTGACGGTACTGGTTTTGTAATTACTGCAACTCCTGGTGCAGGTGCAATTTTACCTTTAAAATATAGTATTAACAATGGAGCGTCTTTCCAGCCTGGAAATACATTCACTGTTACTAATCCGGGCAATTATACTATTATAATAGAAGATGCTAACGGATGTAGAGCTTCTAGCGCTGCTGTTACAGTATTCGATAAATTAACTTTATCTGCTAAACTTGATAAAGATATTACTTGTAGTACTCCAACTGCTGCTCAAATAACTTTGACAGCTACTAACGGAAACACTGCATCATATACTTACACAAGTACTCCTGCAACTGGAACTTTTGCTGGTAATGTTTTCACAACAAATACACCAGGATCATATACTTTTACAGTAACAGATGCAAATGGATGTACGGCTACTACAACAACACCAATTGTTGTAAACCCAACAGTAACACCTGTAATTACAAACCTTTCTACTACGCCGCTTTTATGTAATGGTGATACAAATGGATCTATTGTAGTTACTATTGACACTACTCAAGGTTTGGCACCATTTGTTTATAATGTTTTCAATAACACAACAGGTCAAGACTATCTTACACAGACTTCAGGTTTACCTGCCGGAAATTATACGGTAACGGTTACTGATGCAAAAGGATGTTTTACGACCCAAGATATTTCAATAGCTCAGCCAACAAAAATTGCAGTTGTTCGTACAGTTCTTCCAATTAGATGTACGACAGGAGGTGTTTCTCTAGGATCAATTACAATTAATTCTGTTTCAGGTGGAAGTCCAAACTATACATATCATGTTACAGGAGTAAATGGGTATGACGAAACATTTAGTAATCAAACAGGTTCTACAGCTATTTTTGAAGTTGTTGATTTTGGTTTATACCAAATTATTATTACTGATGCAAATGGATGTACTAACATCGAGCAAAATGTATTAGTTGCTTCTCCTCCTGAAGACCTAGATATTACAGTAACGCCGCCTCCTGCAAATTGTTCTGCATTAGGTTCTGCTGTTGTTGCGATTGGAGCTTCATCAACACAAATTACAGGTAATGGTCCTTTCCATTTTGCCATTTACACTGGACCTGGAATGACATATACAGCTCCTACAGCTTTACCATGGTATGATGAAGATGGCTTCCAAAGTAAAAAAACAACAATTCCTAATTTATTACCGGGTGTTAAATATACATTCATCGTACATGATCAGGGAACAGGTTGTTACTATTATGAAACAGCTGAATTCCCTATACCTACAAATTCAACTTTAACAATTGAAAATTTAGTTGAACAAAATATTACATGTAGAGGTGCTAATGATGGTAAAGTTTCATTTGATATTAAGAGTATTTACCCAATAGGTACTGCTGTAACTTATGAAATTTTAAATTCATTCTCTGTAACTCCAGTAGTTCCTGCTGTTACCGGTTCTGGATCTATTGCTGCCAATGGTAGTCTTACTGTTACTGATTTAGGACCACTTCCTTTCGGAAACTATATTATTGTTGTTAAAGAAGTAGCAGGTTCTACGAACGCTGGATGTAGTGTTGCCAGCAGTGAATTTAACATTACCCAGTCTGCTATTGATTTATCAGTTACTGCTTCAGTTACTAAAAATGCAAATTGTAACCCTGCTTCAGGAGTTATAACTGCAATTGGCCATGATGGTACAGCTCCATATACCTATCTGTTATTATTAGATACTGATCCTGCACCTATTGCTACCACTACAGGTTGGAATGCTGCTAATACATTTAACAGAGATGCGGGAGATTATATTGTTTATGTAAAAGATGCATATGGTTGTATAAAATTTGTTCCAATTTCACTGGTGAAAGATGCAGAGCCAAACATTACTGCTCCAGCGGCACCAATTTGTTATAATGGTACTGCTTTTACAATAACGTACAGCGGTACAGTTTCTAAAACTCCTGCAATGTATAGTGTTAACGGAAGTGCTTTCCAGGCAACTCCAAGTTTTACATTCAATGCTGCCGGAACTTATAATTTAGTAATTCAGGATGCTAACGGATGTACTGCTAATGTTGATTATATCGTATATCCTCAACTACAAATTAAAGCAGACGTTACTAAAGAACTAGATTGTACAACGACTCCTGCTGCTCAAATTACTTTGACAGGTACTGGTGGAAATACAAATGCGGCTGCTTCATATGTATATACATATTCTTATAATGGCGGAGCATTTTTACCAACAACAAATGTTCACACTACAAGTGCATTAGGAGATTACATCTTTAGAGTAACGGATGCTAATAATGCAACATTATGTTTTGCAGATGTGCCTTTCAGGTTAGAAGCAATTCCTTCTCCGGCAGTAACAATAGCAAATACAAATGTTAGTTGTAATGGTGGAGCAGATGGTACAATAACTGTTACTACAACAGGCGGTGTAGGTCCATTCCAATTTAGCTGGAACAATGGAACGATTTCGTCTCCATTCCAATCATCAAATATATTTGAAGATTTGCCAGCAGGTAACTATGTAATTACAGTAAGAGATGCTAAATCATGTCTTTATCCACAGACTCCGGTTGTAATAACACAACCACTTATTTTAGCAGCTACTGCTTCTGTTGCAGCTTATTCTTGTGATCTAAATAATGTTGCTCAGCCAGCTGTTGTAACTGTAACTGTAACTGCAGGTACCGGAACAGCTCCTTATAAATACAATTTTGATGGTTCTGCTAACTATTATGATGCAAATACTTTAACAGTTTTAGATAATGGTACAGCTAAAACCATTCACTACTATGTGAAAGATGCTAAAGGCTGTATGTTTGATAATACAGTAATAGTAAATCCATACCAAAAAATTACAGACTTAACTTTTGCCGGTGCTGCAATTACTTGTAATGCTCCTGCAACAAGTATTACAGTTACTGTAGTTGGTGGATATGCAATTACTAAATATGAAATCGTTTCACCAACTGCAAACGCGGTAGATAACGGAACTGTAAATGTTTTCAACGGATTATTACCAGGTACATATGTTTTCAAAGTAACAGATGCCAACGGTTGTTCATTCCAGAAATCATTAACAATAAATCCAGTTACTAACATTACAGTTTCTGGTCAATTAATTAAAGATGTTAGTTGTAATGAAACAGCAGCTACACCAAACGGTTCTGTTGAATTTACCGTAGGTAACTTTGCTGCAAATTATACGTATTCTATAAACGGAGTTGCGGTTGCAGGAACACATACGAATCCTAAAGTTACGCTTACCAATTTAGCGGTAGGTAACTATAGAATTGATGTAGTTGATGTAGCTACGGGTTGTATTGCATCTACAAATGTTGATGTTAGCGAACCGGCAATACCGTTATCATTATCATTGGTTTCTAATGTTAATGCTAATTGCAACTTTGGTGCACAAGTAAGTGTTGTAGCTGCAGGAGGAACTCCGGGTTATACTTACGCTTATGCTGAAAGCCCAACTGCTCCCCTTGCAACAGCTTACAAAGCTAGCCCAAGCGCGGTTTTAGATCCTTCTAAAGTTTGGATTGCTTACGCTAAAGATGCAAATGGATGTATTGCTCAATTGCCAATAACAATTGTTACAGATCCAAGACCAACAATCGACCCAATTACAGGTGTTTGTTATGATGGCTCTCCTGTAAACGTTACATTGGTAGGTCATGGAGTTGGTCCATTAACGTACAGTATTGGTAACGGATTCAAAACAGATCCTAACTTCGTACTTAACGCACCTGGATCATATACTTTCTATGTAAGAGATAAGAACGGTTGTGACGCAACAATTCCATACGTTTACCAATTAGATCAAAAATTATTATTAGATGCAGTACTTCAGGATTTAACTTGTGCGGCTCCTAATTTAGCTACAATTACGTTGACAGCTACTCAGGGATCTACCTCATATACAAGTTATGAAGTATCATTTAATGGAGGTGCGTTTGCTACAACAACGTCTCCATATACTACTAATGTACCAGGAACATATGTTTTCCAGGTTACAGATAGTAAACTTTGTCAGACGGTTTCAAAACCAGTTGTAGTAAATCCTATAGTAATGCCTACTATTTCTACTTCTCAATTCAACGTAAGTTGTGCTAGTGGTAACAACGGAAGCATTACAATTACTGCAGGTGCAGGACTTGCTCCTTATGAGTATAGCATTGATGGATTAACGTATAAAACATCTAATATTTTCGCTGCGTTAACTGTTGGTAGTTATACGGTATATGTAAGAGATGCTAAAAAATGTGTGGTTAGTACTCCTGTAGACATTACAGAACCAGTTGTTTTAACAGCTAGTGCGGTAGTTACACCATTTGGATGTAGCATTACAAATGCTCCTCAGGATGCCGTTGTAACAATAACAGCCCTGAATGGAACACCAGATTATAAATATAGTTTTGATAACGGAGTTTCTTTTGGAGATTCTGCGACATTAACTGTAAGCAATATAGTTGTTGCTAAAACAATAAACTATGTGGTAATCGATGCAAACGGATGTAGAGTTACTGGATCTGCAATTGTAAATCCTTACACTCCACCTACAGATATGGATATTACGGCAACACCAATTTATTGTAATACAGCTGGAGGAGTTTCAACTGCTACAGTAAATACAGTAACTGGCGGTGTAGGACCATATACGTACGAAATAGTTTCACCAGCTGCGGCTGTTGCAAGTAATGGAACTGGAATTTTCCCAGGATTATTGCCAGAAACTTATCAAATTAAAGTTACTGATACTAATGGTTGTAGTACAACTAAAGCAATAGTAATTAAAGAATCAGACAAAATTAATGCTGAACCTCAATTGTTGACGGATGTATTATGTAACGGAGGAAATACGGGTACTGCTTCATTTATTGTGAGCAATTACACTACTCCTGCTGATTATGCGTATTCAATTTCACCAGTTACGGGAACAGCTACTCAAACGGGAGATGTTATTACATACACTGGTTTAACTGCAGGAACATATACATTTACAGTTCTTGACAATAGATCTCAATGTACCGATCAGGTAGTAGATTTTGTGATCAATCAGCCAGCTGTTTTAGATTTCACATCTACAGCAACAAACATCAATTGTATTGATAAAACTGCTGAAATAACAATTATACCAACAGGCGGAACTATAGCTTACAGCTACGCAGTTGTTCCTCATTTAGCTGCTGCTCCAACAACATTTGGAACAAACAATGTGATCACTGTTGATACAGCAAACGGAACAATTTTAACTTGGGATGTTTATGTTGAGGATCGTAACGGATGTCCGGTAATGAAAACTCAGGCAATTCTTGAAGATGCATTACCAACAACGCCATCAGTATCACTATTGAGTCAATGTCCTGATATAACTAACGGAACATATACATTTACCATTACGGGAGTTACAGGTATAGCACCTATTACATATAGTATTGGTGGTGGTTTCCAATCTAGCCCAACATTTACAGTTCCAACTTCTGGTTCTTATGATGTAACAGTTAGAGATGGTAACGGTTGTGAAGTAACAACAACTGCGGTGGTCAATATTCCACCGGCATTAACATTAGATGTTGTTGTAACCGCCTTGCCCGATTGTAATACTACTAATGGAACTGTTACAGCTACGGCCACTGGAGGTGCAACTCCTGCAAATTACAGCTATAGTTTAGATGGGAATTTTGGTCAGTCAACAGGATTATTTACTGGTCTGGGTGATGGTAACCATTCGATCACTGTAACTGATTTAACAACAGGTTGTGAAAGAACTGTAAAATTTGAAATGATAAAAGCTACTCCAATTGAAGGATTTGCTATAACACATACAGATATTACTTGTAACGGATCTAAAGATGGAACAATCACAGCAACTATAGATGAAACTGGTAAAAACAACAACCCAATATACTATTACAGTATTACAGCTGGGCCAGAGCTTAGACCAAACCAAACATCTAATATCTTCACAGGATTACCAAAAGGACAGTATACTGTTACGGTTACTTCTGGAAGAGGATGTAAAGATTTAAAAGATACTGAAATATTCGAACCAGATCCTATCGTTGTAGTAGATGTTACGTTTGACCAATTTGGTTGTACAACTGGTAACACAAATGTTAATCCTACAATTACAGTAAATACTGTAACCGGTGGTGCAGGTCCAGGTCATTATGTTATTTATCAATTCTTTAAAGATGGAGTTGAAGTTCAAAAAAGCGCTTCAAATACATATACTGTATTCGATCTTACGGGAGGAATTTATACTGTAAATGTTTTCGATGATAAAGGATGTAGCGGTTCATCAACACAAATAATTGATATTAAACCGTTTATTAGTTTAGATGATTTAATTATAGACATTGATGAAGATATTACTTGCCTTAGAAATGAAGATATAACTGTAACTGTTAAAACAACAGGAGGTACACCAGCGGCAAATCAATTGCTGTACAGCATTGCAGGAATTGGTGGAAGTACTTTCACAGACAACAATACAACAGGTATCTTTACAGGATTGCCAATTGGTAATTATTTAATTACTGTAGTAAATTCAGTAACAGGATGTACAATTCAGGAACCACATTATGTTTCTGATCCTAATACATTCGACCTTAAAGTAAATACCACTGTTGCTGAAGTTTGTTTTGCTCAGACTAACGGAGCTGTTGAATTAACTTTTGTTGATAATCAACTTGATCCTAAAGATGATGCAGGAGCTTTCAGTTATACAATTACAAGAGGTGCAACTCTAATAACATCAGGAAATAGCCCAACCGCAGGTCCTTGGCCAGTAACAGGTTTAGGTGCTGGAGAATATACTGTTATTGCTAAACTGGATAATAAACCAGAATGTGAGCAAACAAGAGTTTTCACAATTAGCCAGCCTGGTACAGAATTAGAAGTTGATGCAATAAAAGACGAAATTACTTGTGTGACAGGTAATAATGACGGTGTTATTTATGCTTCTGCAAAAGGAGGATGGGATACTGATTATCAATATGAGTTGGTAAATGAAGATACTAATGCTATTGTAGCTATCTATTCTCCAGCATCTATATTCCCTAATTTAGTTGCAGGAAATTATAGAGTAAATGTGAAAGATGGTAAAGGATGTCCTGCAACAACAACTGTAGAATTAAAAAATCCGGATCCAATACAATTTAATGCTGTACCAGATGCTAGTGTACTAGCTTGTTATGGTGATAAAAACGGAGTAATTAGAGTTAGTCCTCCTACGGGTGGTCAGGGAAGTAATTACTTATATACTTTAACAGTAGTTTCAAATAACCCTGTAACAACTGTTGGACCTCAAAGTGATCCTGTATTTACCGGATTAGCAGAAGGAAGATATACAGTAACAGTAACTGACGGATTTAGCTGTTCAGCAACTACGACTGCTGAAATTGTAATTACACAGCCTGAATTGATTAAACCATTATTGGTTAAGTCTAGAAGTCAGACTTGTTTAACACAATCTCAGCTTACATTAAGCGCAACTGGAGGTACAGGTGGTTACCAATATAGTGCGACAGAAGATTTTGCAATTGTTTTAGGATCATTCACAACGTCAATTTCATTTGATGTTCCTGTTGGAAACTATAAATATTTTGTAAGAGATGCTAACGGATGTAAATCATTTGAAACCGCACCGGTTGATATTCAACCTCTTGTTCCATTAACAATTACTGTAGATGTTTCTGCAGCAGTGGTTAAATGCCAGGGAGATGCATCAGCGACAATATTTGCTGAAGCAACAGGCGGATTAGGTGATTATGTTTATACATTGCTTGCCGAAGATGGAACTACGGTAGTTCGTGCAGGTCAGTCAAACGGAACATTTGCTAACTTACCTGTAGGTAGATATATAGTTTCTGTTCAAAGTGGCGATTGTCCAATGAAAAGTGATGTTATACCAGTTAATGAGCCGCCGGCAGCATTAGATGCTCAGCCAATAGTAACAGACGTTACTTGTTTCGGAGCTAACAATGGTAGAATTGAAATTAAAGCAACAGGTGGTACAGGTAATATTCAATATGCAATTTACCCGGATTTAGATAAATTCGATTCTAAGTTTATTTTTGAAAATTTAGCTCCTGGTCCTTACCAAATTGTTGCAAAAGACGATAATGGATGTAGCGTAATAATCGATGTAACAATTGCAAACGGTGTATTACTTTATGCAACATTAGATGAACAATCAATCATTCCGGAATTATGTGGAGGTGATAACAGTGCTTCATTCAGAGTAGATATATTTGGTGGTAAAGCTCCATACTTTGTACGTATCAACGATGAAACTGCATTTGTTCCTGCAAATGGTGTAGGTGGTGCATATCATGTCTTTACTGGATTAAAAGGTGGAGATCATAAAGTGTACATTACAGATAGTTTTGGTTGTGGACCAATGGAACTTAATGTTTCAACTCCAAAACCGGTAACAATTAATCCGGTTACTACTGAAACAGTATATGGTTGCGAAACAAATACTACCACAGTTGAATTCGATGATAGCAATAATATTGCAGATCTTGATTTCTCTCTTGATAATACAGGAGTGATTAATCCTGATGGTCCAATATTTAAAGATCTGACACCTGGTCCTCATACTATTTTAGTGAGACATACAAACGGATGTGAGCAAAGAACCGAAGAATTCATAATCGAAGGATTTGATAAGCTTACAATTAAGGATATCACTGTAAGTAGTAAAGCTGAGGTTAATATAATCAGAGTTCAGGCTGCCGGAGGTAAAAAAGATTATGTATACAGTTTCAATAAAATGCCATTTGATGTAGCCAATAAAGCACCATTTACATCATCTAATGAATTCAGAATTTACGAATCAGCTATTTATAGAGTATTTGTTAGAGATGAAAACGGTTGTGAGGAATATATAGATATAGAAGGTAAATTCATTGATTTCTGTATGCCGAATTACTTTACACCAAATGGAGACGGCAGATACGACGAAATTGGCCCTGATTGTGGAGCATTAGCTTATAAAGATCTAACATTCAATATCTTTGACAGATACGGTAGAGCAGTAGCGAAATACAGGGTAGGTCAAAAATGGGATGGTAGATACAACGGCGAAGAATTACCAACAGGTGATTACTGGTATGTTCTTAAACTAAATGACGAGAAAGATGATAGAGAGTTTGTTGGACATTTCACATTATACAGATAACAAAATTATAGCCCCAATGATGTTATCTAAAAAAATTATTACAATGAAAAAATTATTTTTATCCTTAGTACTCATGGCTGTAACAACAAGTTACAGCCAAGAGTTAAACCTACCGGTGTTTACGCAGTATTTAGCTGATAATCCATTTGTAATTTCACCGGCTTTTGCGGGTATTGGAGACAATCTTAGAATTCGAGCCAATGGACTTACACAGTGGGTAGGAATTAAAGACGCACCAGATAACCAGTCATTGTATGCTGATTTCCGTATACTAGACCGTTCAGGTGTTGGTTTGTCATTGTATAATGATAGCAACGGTAATACAAGACAAACAGGAGCCAAAGTTTCGTTTGCCCATCACCTTATATTAGATTATTATTCTAAACAATATTTATCATTTGGTATCTCGTACAACTTCAACAGCTTTCGTATAGATACTGGTAATTTTACTGGTGATGTGAATGGTGGGCCAATTCAGGATCCAACAAGACCAACAGATAACAGATATACGCAAAATAATAACTTTGACCTTAGTGCGTTATATCGTAATAAGAATTTTTACATAAGTTTTAATGCCAACAACGTTTTAAAGAAAAATACGGAAAAGTATTTTGTAGACGAACCTGATTTGCTTTCAAATTATCAGGTATATACAGGTATGATTTTTAAAGACGGAGAAAACAGCCGTATAGAATATGAACCATCTGTGTACTACCAGTTTTTTGCAAGTGATAAACGTTCCACAACAGATTTTAACTTCAAATACAGACGCTTTAATCGTTACGAAGATTACTACTGGATAGGGGTTTCATACCGTATGCTAAACGACCAGTTCCCTAAACCATTATCAGTTGGGCCAATGGTAGGTTTCATGAAATCTAAATTTTACTTTGGATACTCGTATCAGGTAATGTTCAATGATCTTGGAAGTTATAATACGGGAACGCACTCTATTACTATCGGATTCGATTTCTTCGGTTCCATTAGTAACTGTCCTTGTACACAAAGTCCGGTTCACGACTAATAATTTTACAATTAGAGCTTACTGTAAACTAAATCTTATATTTTTTCGTTTCATATAAATGAATAATCAACATTTGGTTTACAGTAACTTTTAACTGTTAATAATGCTGCTCAACAATTTATATTTTTAAAATAAATTTGTTTGTTTTCTTAATTTACAACGTTTTCGTTGTTATAGATAGGTTTTTTTTAGATTTTCTGAATTTAATACTTCATTAAAAGTTCTATATTTGTTATTACTACAAAAAATTAAAAAATTATCAAATGAAAACTTTAAACGATTTCGACTTTAAAAATAAAAAAGCAATAATCCGTGTAGACTTCAATGTTCCTTTGGATGAAAACTTTAATGTAACAGATGCAACACGTATCGAAGCTGCAAAACCTACCATCGATGCCATCTTAAAGCAGGGTGGAAGCGTAATTTTGATGTCGCACTTAGGCAGACCAAAAGGAGCAGAAGAAAAATACTCATTAAAACATATACTTAAAAAAGCTTCAGAAATTTTAGAGGTTGAAGTTAAGTTTGCAACTGATTCTATCGGAGAACCAGCACAAACTGCTGCAAAAAACCTAAAACCCGGAGAAGTTTTATTACTTGAAAATTTACGTTTTCATGCTGAAGAAGAAGCTGGAGATGTTGCTTTTGCAAAAGAATTGGCTTCACTTGGAGACATCTACGTAAACGATGCATTTGGAACTGCACACAGAGCGCATGCTTCAACTACAATTATTGCACAATTTTTCCCAACAGAAAAATGCTTCGGAACTTTATTGGCAAAAGAAATTGAAAGCTTAAACAAAGTACTTAAAAATAGCGAGAAACCAGTTACGGCTGTTCTTGGCGGATCTAAAGTTTCTTCAAAAATCACCGTTATCGAAAATATCCTTGATAAAGTAGATCACATGATTATTGGTGGAGGAATGACTTTTACATTCGTTAAAGCACAAGGCGGAAAAATTGGTGATTCTATTTGTGAAGATGACAAACAAGAATTAGCACTTGAAATTTTAAGATTAGCCAAAGAAAAAGGAGTACAAATTCATATTCCGGTTGATGTTATAGCTGCAGATGATTTTTCAAACACAGCAAATACACAAGTGGTAGACGTAACTGCAATTCCGGATGGATGGCAGGGTCTTGATGCCGGACCAAAATCATTAGAAAACTTCAAAAAAGTTATTTTAGAGTCAAAAACAATTTTATGGAATGGTCCATTAGGCGTTTTTGAGATGGAATCTTTTGCAAAAGGAACTATTGCTTTAGGTGAATTTATTGCAGAATCGACAGAAAAAGGTGCTTTTTCACTAGTTGGAGGAGGTGATTCTGTTGCAGCTGTTAAACAGTTCGGTTTTGAAGATAAAATGAGCTACGTTTCCACTGGTGGCGGGGCAATGCTTGAAATGTTAGAGGGAAAAGTTTTACCTGGAATCGCAGCGATTTTAGACTAAAATATCACAATTAACATTTTTTTACATAGTTTTATTGGATAAACTATTTAGTTTTGCAAAAGTAAACATCTCTGTAAGGAGTTGAATTATAGAATTTTAAAAAAATGTTATATGATTATAAGGAAAATTTCATTAGCGGTTTCTTTCTTTTTTTCAATAGCTTCTTTTGCGCAGGATGTTGCAAAAGCAGATATTCAAATTAAGTCAGATGTTAAGATCTCGTATTTAGATTCAGTTAAAAATTCTTTTAAAAAAGACCAACTGTGTACTCGCGTAGATAGTCTTTGGATGAACGAGTTGGTAAGTTTAGATATATACGATGATTTAACAAAAGACATTCAAACCATCAATACAGATATTACTGTAGATGAAGAATTACCAACAGATTTGCTTAAACAGCGACTTCAGGTAATGAATGAAAAATCACCTTTTGAAATCGAATATAATCAAGGACTGGAAAACATAATTAAGTCATTTCTTAAAAATCGTAAAAAATCATTTTCACGATTAATGTCTTTATCAGAATATTATTTCCCAATCTTTGAGGACGCTTTTGCAAAACAAAACGTTCCTTTAGAAATTAAATATTTAGCCGTTGTAGAATCTGCTTTAAATCCTAAAGCAGTTTCTAAAATGGGCGCCACCGGAATCTGGCAATTCATGTACGGAACCGGAAAACAATACGATCTTAAAATTGATTCTTATATTGATGAACGCAGCGATCCTCTAAAATCAACTGCAGCCTGTTCAGAATATATGACTAAAATGTTCAAAATTTTTGGTGATTGGGAACTTGTACTTGCGTCCTATAATTCAGGTCCGGGAAATGTAACCAAAGCCATACGTCGCTCTGGCGGAAAAACAAAATACTGGGATATTCGTAACCATCTTCCAAAAGAAACCCAAGGTTATGTTCCTGCTTTCTTAGCTACAATGTATCTTTTTGAATTTCATAAAGAACATGGAATCAACCCCGAAAGAGCTGTAGTTAAAAACTTTGAAACAGATACAGTTCAAATTAAAAATCAAATGTCATTCAAGCAAATTGCTGATTTGTTAGATATGCCACAATCGCAAATTCAACTTTTAAATCCTTCGTATAAATTAGGAATTGTTCCATTTTATCAAAACGAAAAACATTTCTTACGTTTGCCAAAAGATAAAATTTCGACTTTTGTTTCAAACGAAGATAAAATTTATGATTACGTAGCGTATCAGGCACAGCACAAAGGACTTCCAAAACAACTTGCTCTTAAAGTAACTCCAAAAGGAAAAGTAAAACTGGATAATGCTGTTGCTGCAACAGAAACACAATATTATAAAGTTAGAAAAGGCGACAACCTGGGTTCTATTGCAGACAAATATGACGTTTCTATTTTAGAACTGAAAAAATGGAATAACATTAAAGGCAATGCAATTGCTCTAGGTAAAACCTTAAAAATAAAATCAAATATTGATTCGATTGCAAAAGTTCCAAAAGAGTTGAAAGCTCCTGTAATCGATAAAAAACAAGTAGAAGAAGCAGTTGCTTCAAATGATGATAAAGAGAAATCAAGTACTGTACATCAGGAATATGTTGTAACCGCAGGTGATAATTTAGGAAGCATCGCTAAAAAATTCGGTACAACTATTGCTGACTTAAAAGAGCTGAATAATTTAACATCAAATAATATCGGTTTAGGAAAAACACTGATTATTTCTAAATTGGTTACGACAGTAGATGATAATAATGTTGCATCAACTGCAATAGTGGTAAACTCTGTTGATTCATTCAAGAAAAAAACTGCATCTGCAAAAAAGCTTGGAGAAGATTATTATGTTAAAAAAGGAGATTCTCTATATAGTATTTCAAAAAAATATCCTGGAGTGACTATTTCAGATATTAAAAAATGGAATAATATTCAGGATGGAGATATTAAACCCGGAATGAAACTTAAAATAAACGGATAATAAAAAAAATCTTAACTAAATTTGGGTTTTATTTCATTAAACTAAGAAAATGAATAAAACCCATTTTTTATGCCTTTTACTTTCATGTTTGTTTGTTTCTTGTATTAAAAATGAGAAACAGCCTCAACCCGTTTCTGGCAAAGCAAACACCATTTCTATTATCATCGACGATCAGTTGTGGTATGGTGAAGTTGGCGATACGATTAGAAATAAATTTGCATCTCCGGTTTGGGGACTTACTCAGGAAGAACCTTTGTTTACGATCAATCAATATCCTGCAAAATTGCTTGAAGGGTTTGTTACCGATAGTCGAAGTATTATTGTAGTTAAAAAAGCCGCTACGGATAAATTCGAAATAAAACACAGTAAAACTTTACCACACAACACTTTTCGTATTTACGGAAAATCAGTAGATGATATTATTTGCAGTATCGAATTGAATTCTGCACAAATGATCAAGATGATTCGTGATGCCGAAATTCAAAAAATTCAGCAGGACAATAGTAAATCGTTATTGAATCCTACTATTGTAAAAAACAAATTTCACATTAATTTGCAAATTCCTTCCGGTTACGAATATATGTTGCATAAAAAGAATTTTATGTGGCTGAAAAAAGATATCATTAGCGGAAATACCAGTTTACTTATTTATCAAATTCCAATAAAAAGGCTTACCAAAGGTTCAGATATTGTAGGTAATATTGTTCGAATGAGAGATTCCGTAGGTCTATACATTAAAGGTCGTGAACCTGATACACCAATGATTACAGGAGAAGCGTATGCTCCTTATTTTTCAAACACGATTTTAGACGGAAAGAAAACTTTTGAAACCAAAGGTACCTGGGAACTAAAGAACGATTTTATGACCGGACCGTTTATAAACTATGCAATTATTGACCATGCCTATAATAGAATATTAGTTATAGAAGGCTTTTGTTATTCTCCGTCAAATCAGGAAAGAGATTTAATGCTTGAGTTAGAAGGTATTATAAAATCTGTTAAAGTAGATAAAAGGTAATTTGATTTATTTTCTTACATTTGTTTTTTAACAATCAATAAATCAGTTAATTATGAAAAATATTTATCTTGCATTATTAGTGATATGTTTGAGTATTATTTCGTGTAAAAAAGATGTAAAATCATCAGATGAAGAAGTAAAAGTTTCGGATACAATTAAAACAAAAGAAACTACAGCAGAGCCGGTTCTGGATTCAGCAGCACAAATGAAAGCTTGGGTAGATTACGCAACACCGGGAAATGCACATAAGATGATGGCCGACGAAACAGGAACATGGAATTGTGAAATGACATTTTGGATGGAACCAAACGCGAAACCTGAACAAGCAACTTCAACAGCACAAATTAGAATGATACTTGGGGGCCGTTATCAGGAAGCCATTTATAGTGGGAAAATGATGGGACAGCCATTTGAAGGAAAAGGTACACTCGCTTACAACAATGCCAGCAAAGAATATACAGCTACCTTTATCGATAATATGGGAACAGGAATGATGATTAGTGTTGGCAAATATAATGAGAGTTCCAAAAGTATCGAATTAAAAGGTGACATGGTAAATCCCGTAAATGGCAAAAAAGCGCCATATCATGAAATTTATACAATTGTTGATGCTAAGACACGTAAAATGGAAGTGTTTGATGTAAAGAACGGAGAGGAGTACAAGAGTATGCAAATCATTATGAAGAAAAAATAGATATATTATATTTTTAAATACATGTCCCGATTACGCTTTGTAATCGGGATTTTTTTTTAATATATTTAAAAAGATAAATCAATAATTAAATTAATTTAGTCCTCATTAAAAAATAAAAGACAATAATGGAATTAAAATGGAAAATTAAGCCTTTTGACGCATTAACTGTTCACGAGTTATATGATTTGCTGAAACTTCGAAGTGAGATCTTTGTATTAGAGCAAAATTGCGTGTATCTGGATCTTGATGGAAAAGACCAAAAAGCTTTTCATCTAATTGGAGAATTTGACAGTAAAATTGTTGCTTATGCACGTTTATTTGATGCTGGAATTAGTTTTGATAATGCCTCAATTGGAAGAGTTGTTGTGGATCAAAAATATAGGGATAAAAAGTGGGGCCACATCTTAATGCGTGAAGCTATTGCCGGAATAAAAACTAGTTTTGGTAAAGACCATATTACAATAGGTGCACAATTGTATTTGAAAAAGTTTTATGAAAGCCACGGATTTGTTCAGACAAGTGAAATGTATTTAGAAGATGATATTCCTCATATTGAAATGATAAGACAAAATTAATGCAACATTATTGCAAACTCATTTTTTTTAAAATAACATAAAATAAGTGCTTTATAGACAAATGATTAGTAGTTGTTCTTGAAGTAATGCTTTAATCCGAAAACCTGGTATTTGGAAACTATTTTTTAATTTTTAGTAATTGAAATATAGTAAAGATTAGAGTTATCATTTGAATTAAAAGAATATTTAAGGAATTCATGTTAAGACTATTATTAACGATGAAACCCTTTGTCACAAAATAAACAGCAAGATAAACTTGCAGATTTTTATCATCATTGCATTAATTCAGAGCGATGCAATGACGATAGAATTATTATTTGATTGGATAAAGTTCTGAAAAATCAGAAGATGTGATTTGTATTTCCTTTTACATTTTTAGAATAGTTTTATACTCAGTTTGATTATTTAAAACATTTACCGCTTTCTTAATTTCTGAGTTGTTTTTAATGTAAAATTGATACAAACCTTCCTGATATTGATATCTCTTTATAAGTTCCTCCTGAATTAGATTTCTAATTTCACTTTGGTTTTTATCCAGAAGTGTTATTTCACTTTTTTCTAATGCATTCAATAACTGCTGATATTCTGTTACAATAGCTTCGTCTATCTTTTCATTCTTAGCGGCAGTCAAAGTATTTTTCAGTGCTACTTCAGTTTCAGTATCAAATGTGAATTTATTTACTTTAAGGTATTGTTTGAAGGCGGCATAATCGGAATCAGTAATAACTGGTATTTTCTCACCAAGATTTGGATTTTTATAATAGTAGGTTGTAGCAAAATCAAAGATTCCGTCATTCCTTAAAAGTGCAGTCGTAATCGGACTCATTTTTGCTTCATCCAATTCGATATCCGGCAAAACGCCCCCTCCATCATACACTGTTCTTCCTTTTCTGGTTTTAAAAGCATTGAAGTTTTTAGCATCTGTTTTTACAGCCAATCCGTTTTTATCTTTATGAGCATAATCGAGAGCCTGAATACATCTTCCTGAAGGCGTATAATATCTGGAAATAGTGACTTTAAGCTGAGTTCCGTAAGTTAAATCTACAGAACGCTGCACCAAACCTTTACCAAAACTACGGCTTCCCAGAACCACTGCGCGATCTAAATCCTGCAAAGCTCCCGAAACAATTTCTGATGCTGATGCACTTCTTCCATTTACTAAAATCGCCAACGGAATTTCTGTATCTATTGGTTGATTTTGAGTTTTATAAGTATTGTTATGTTTCTCAATTCTCGATTTTGTTGTTACGATTACTTCATTCTTCGGTACAAATAAATTACAGATATCGATGGCTTCGTTTAACAAACCACCCGGATTTCCTCTTAAATCAAGTACAATTTGTTTTGCTCCATCTGCTTTTAATTTTTCAAGAGCCTCTTTTACTTCAGCAGAAGCTTTTCTGCTAAAATGTGCCAAAACGATATAACCGGTCTTATCATCAATTTTGCCATAAAACGGAACTGATTTAATATCAACTTCATCCAAAACCAATTCTGTTGTAAAGGGTTTTCCCTGACGAAGGTATTTTATTGTAATTTTAGTGTTTTTTGTTCCCTTCAATAATTGCGAAGCATCATCTTTAAAATCAGCAATTAAAACATCACCAATTTGAATAATTTCATCACCGGCTTTTAATCCCGCTTTATCTGCAGGATAGTTTTTATAAGGTTCGCGAACAATTAAGCGATCTTTTTTGCGTGCGATCATTGCGCCAATTCCAGTATATTCACCGGTATTGTTAATTTTGAAATTTACGACATCCTGTTCATTAAAGTAAACCGTATACGGATCTAAACTTCCCAACATGCTTTTAATGGCTTTGTCCATCAAATCACCCGGATTTGTTTCGTCTACATAATTGGTGTTGACAGCTTTGAATAAAGTTGTAAAGATTTCAATTTGCTTTGCGATCTCAAAGAAATCGTCTTTAAAACTGGTTCCAATAAATAAAAATGTTGCCGCAACAATTGGTATAATGATTTTCCGTTTGAAAAAAGTAGCCATATTTGTATAATATCTGAGATAAATAAAGCACTAAAATAAGAATAAATCATTAATAACGGTGATTCGCGGAAATGAATCTCAAATCTCTTCTCAAAAAGATTGATTACTAAGGATGTTATAATTCCGTTTTATTCTCATGATCTTGCGTTTTGTTTACCTGTAGCAGGAATTTCTCAAACAATTGAATTGTTTTGGTATTAATTTCTTCGTAAGATAAACGGTCTTTTGTCTGGTAAAAAAACATGAAAGAATAGGGTTCTTCAATATTATCCCAAAGCAAATGTTTATTCAGTCTGTAGGTTTCCCTAAGAACTCGCTTGAAGTAATTACGGTCAACAGCTCTTTTAAAATATTTCTTGGAAACAGAAACTCCAATCTTAATTTTTTCGTCTGAATCAGCTTCCGCCTGACGGTAAACCAAACGCAACGGATATTTTGAAACTGATTTTCCTTCAGAAAAAAGTAAGCCAATCGTTGTTTTGCTTTTTAAACGTTCGTTTTTGGAGTAAGTAAAGTTCATTTAATTCAGAAAAAGGTGCGATTTTTGAAGCAAAGGTACAATTAAACCATAAAAGCAGTTATTGTTTTCAATTTTTATACCGCTAAAAATTTATTTATTACTTTTGAGCATTAATTTTTAAAGCATGCAAAAAATAATTTCGTATCCCATATCCGTAATTTACTATTTGTTATTTAGTTCAGTTTTATTGGTTTTTCATCCAATACAATGGTTTTGTTTAAATGTTTTTGGTTATCATGCACACAAAAAGAGTGTCGATTATTTAAACTTTTGCCTGTTAAGGTGTACAAATCTTGTTGGAACGACTTATAAAATTGAAAATAGAGGGACAATTCCTACTGGTGTACCTTTGATTTTTGTTTCAAATCATCAAAGTATGTATGATATTATAACAATGATTTGGTATTTTAGACGATTTCATTGTAAATTTGTAAGTAAGAAAGAGTTAGGGAGCGGAATTCCGAGTGTATCATACAATTTACGCCACGGAGGATCGGTGCTAATTGATCGGAAAGATCCTAAACAAGCGATTCCTGTAATCAAAGGCTTGTCTGAATATATTGAAAAAAATAAAAGGTCTGCAGTAATATTTCCCGAAGGCACGCGCAGCAAAACCGGTAAGCCTAAAGAATTTGCCCATAATGGTTTAAAAATATTGTGTAAATACGCGCCGTCAGCATATGTTGTTCCGGTGAGTATTAATAATTCATGGAAAATGGTTCGTTGGGGTCTTTTTCCTGTAGGGTTAGGAAATCATCTTACCTTTACGGTTCATAAAGCTTTGGCAGTAAAAGATTATGATTTTACGGAGTTAATTGCTTTAACGGAAAAGTCAGTTGTAGAAGGAGTAAATGAGTATAAATAGATTTAAGCAATAAGAAAAAAGCTTAAGTCCCAATCTTAAATTAGTAATGTCTATAAAAAACATTAGATTAGAAGTGATGCAGTTTTTGGAAAAAAACGTGGATAGCTTCGTTGATCAGTATTTAATTCCAGTAGAAAAAATTTGGCAGCCGTCAGATTTTCTGCCTAATTCTGAAGGAGATAATTTCTTTGAGGAGGTTAGAGAATTACGTGAAATTGCCAAAGAATTACCATATGATTTCTGGGTTACGCTTGTTGGTGATACCATTACCGAAGAAGCTTTGCCAACATACGAATCGTGGTTAATGGATGTAGAGGGAATAAATCAAATTGAAAACGGTGGAAATGGCTGGTCTAAATGGATTCGTCAATGGACTGGAGAAGAAAACCGCCATGGAGATTTGTTAAATAAATACCTGTATTTGTCTGGTCGTGTAAACATGCGTGAAATCGAAATGACAACACAGCACTTAATTAACGACGGATTTGATATTGGAACTGGATCTGACCCGTACAAAAACTTTGTATATACTAGTTTCCAGGAATTAGCAACGTATGTTTCGCACAATAGAGTTGCCCAAATGGCAAAGAAATTTGGTGATAACAAGTTGTCTAAAATGTGTAAAATGATTGCAGGTGACGAAATGCGTCATCACCATGCATACAGCGAATTTGTTACTCGCATTTTTGCAGTAGATCCAAGCGAAATGATGTTGGCGTTTCAATACATGATGAAACAAAAAATCGTAATGCCGGCTCACTTCCTGAGAGAATCTGGTCAAAAGATTAGTTCAGCTTTTGAACAATTTTCTGATTCAGCACAACGTATTGGGGTTTACACCGCAAGCGATTATGTTGATATCATGCAAAAATTAATGGACAAGTGGGAAATTGATAAGATGTCGGGTTTGACAGACGAAGCCGAAAAAG